>Ga0304730_1002697_pt1 | contig 12463 bp, 7 predicted proteins | sample M_130628_MF_Meta_FD_190474 | JGI IMG/M metagenome (GOLD analysis project Ga0304730, IMG submission 190474) | Freshwater microbial communities from Lake Montjoie, Canada to study carbon cycling - M_130628_MF_MetaG (v2) (version 2) | ecosystem: Environmental > Aquatic > Freshwater > Lake | place...
TGATTGAGACGGGATTAGCGCAGCAGGAGCGGTTGTAGCATTACCGTAAGAAACTGCATTGATCAGTGTTCCATAATTTAAAAAGCCCGAAAAATCAACGACTTCCAGCTTGTCGATCTTAATATCCACTGCAGTTGGGAGAACAGTTGAGCTAGCATTTACTTTGAGAGTAACTCCAACTGAACGTGGCTCAAAACCACCAGGATTGCCTGGCAAAATAAACCCGGCCCCTTGTCCAGTATCATTTTGAGGCACTACAGGTTGTGAGTATGTCGTGGGATAAAGCATTTCCCGACCTATAAAGATTTCTGAGTCTTTACCGTCTGCACATACAACCCGAGGAGCAGCCACCAAGTCCTTACCCAATGCATTTTGAAGCAGTTGAAGGATAGCAGCAAACCCCTTATTAAATATTTGGCCGTTAACACCAATCTGGTTTGAGTTTGCCTGGAGATTGTTAGGATCTAACAACTGCTTCAAACCAGCTAAAGCAACTCCGTTTGGATCCAATCCAGAAGTTCCCCTGAGCCCAGTAGTTTGCGTTCCGAACCCGATAGGACTTGGCGTTTGTCCTGGCGTAAGGGAAGTGGGAACAGCAGCGTTAGCACTTACATTATAATTAAATGTAAAATTCTTTAGATCGTTTTCCGTAAATTGCAAAAATTTTGATTCAATTTCAAATTGCTTCTGCGGATTTTCGTTCGATGAATCTCGAATTCTTTGCTCAATTTTGGCATGTTCACGAGCAATGTTTCGTACCACCAGCTTTCCCGTATCCCGAAAACAAACCGCTTTCGAGCCTTGAATTTTTGCGTCCGCGCCGATATTGGATAACACTAAATCCCCTACCTTCGCAGGGTCAGTTTCCGGTGTATTTAAATCTGCGATCAGAGTCGGTGGCAACGTATAGCTACGCGTTTCCAATTCACCGCCTGACTCGGTCGCCGGAAGAATGAAAACAGCGTTGTCCTCAACTTCAAAGCGCAGCTTTTCTCCCCCACGAATTTGTTCGCACAAGTACTTTAGCGCCGTCTGTAATTTGACTTTACGTAATTCGAGACTCACTGTGGCCGACTCAGGGTCGGTCCCCCCACCTGAAGGAAGACGTAGAACAAAGTTAATACCCTTTTTATTTGGATCGTTCTGTTCGCTGAGCCTCTGAAGCTCCTCAACAGCATCTCGCAACGGTTTCTCACTGAAAATAACCTCGGGAATTTCAATACTGGAAAGTTCTTTCAAAATTTCCGCTGCCCTTGATGGGCCTGCTGATCTCGTACCCCGCGTCTTTGAAGGATCTACCTTAGCCGGCGGTGGTGGAATCCATGCCTCCGTTACTTGTGTCAGTGCTTTCACACGACTGGCATCATATCTTTTATTTGCTATCAGCATTCTTTTTTGTTCAACCAACTCAATTTTCTTTCGTGCCGCTCCATTGTATGGGTCAATGCGCAACACGTCGTCCAATTTCTGTCGGGCTGACCGATACTGTCCCGTTTCAAATAACTGATCAGCAAGCGAGAGAAGCTTTTTTATTTCTTTTGTTTTTTCAACAAGATCAGCAGTTACAGCACTATTTCCATCAAAAGGATCAGATACTCTTGAAGCTTCTTCTTGTAGAGAGGCAGCTTGCTTTGCAACGAGGACGTTTGCAGGATCCAGGTCGGCCGCCTGCTTCATCGAAGCAGCAGCCTCTGCTGGCTTGCCTTCTTTTTCTTGCGCTAACGCCTGCGCCGCTAGTGACTTGGCAACTCCTGTTCTGGCTCGATGATAGAATCCAGAAGTTGTGGTTTGTGGATCGGTTTGGCTCATCACCAAACGAAATTTTGCCTGTGCATGCTGCCACTCACCCGCCAAATAAAGCCGCTCGGCTAAGTCCAAATTTTCATTCATACGAAATATCGTCTCTCGCCGACGATCAATTTCCCTTTGGGTCATTTCGGAAGATGTCACAGTTCTTGGAAAACTCGCAGTTTCAGACACGCCGCCCTCAGCCTCCGTTTCAGCATGCAACCCGTGTATCGCAATCGATGCAAAAATAAAGCCAGCCAGGAACCAATTCATAATGAATACTCTAGATCGCCCATGTTCCCCCCCGTCAACGAAAGCCAACCCAAGAAGTGACTAACTTGCGAATGACTATCGATTACTTGGTGACAACTTTTCTGAAGGGGGTGGCAAAACATACCTCATATCCCCTTGCGGCTTCATTTGTAGCGTTACTTTAGTGGGTGAACCCTCCATCACGGCGAACTGTTGACCGGAGTAAGTGAAGGTTTGCCCTTCACGGTAGGGACCCATCTCCCCTTCCCCTGGAACGGAGGAGCGCAAACGAACGTCTCCCACATTCCATGCGGCTCCTCGGCTGGTGGTCTGATCATTCAACATAATCCTAACAAGACCGCCTAAAGCGTCCTGTCTATCGAGGATCAAAGTTGAGTCATCGTAATCATTCGGTGTCTGGGTAGTGGGATTAATTCGGCTGCCCACATTTTCTTTGTAATCTTTCACAATGAGGGGAATCGTATAAGAGCAATCCGTTTTGGTTATGTTTTGCTTAATCTCATCTGTCATTTCTCCTTTAAAGATCTTTACCCCTGATAACCCAGCGGCCACCCATAACTTATCACCCACTTGAACGCTTTCCTCAACGTTTTTACCATCTTTCCCAAGCTTGAAACGTAAAGTGTACCGACCCTGACTTTTGCCCGTAAGGCTGGTAACCAATATCCTCTTTTCAACTGAGGCGATTCTCACCTTATCCCATTTTGGCGGACTGCTCGCGGGGTCTTGAGGATTCGTCTTCTTTTCATACTCCTCCAAGTTTGTAAAGCCGTCTTGATCGTCGTCCTGCGCTGCAACCCTTGGATCTTCTGGCGAAAATCCATACCTTAATTTCCATCCAACTTGGATTCCGTCATCTGTTACCTGATCAGGATTGAGTGGCTGGACGGGTTCTGACTGTTTAGGCAAGAACACCAAGCTTCGAGAGACAAATACCCTGTGCTTGCTTAGTTCGTCCGTAATTTTTTTCTGGCTCTCCTCCAGTTTCCCCACTTTTGATCTAAATTCAGTTGTTTTCTGTTTCACCTCGGCTGCTAGCGACTTGCCACTGCTCTCAGGAATTTCTACTGGGTCAAGCCACCCGGGCTGAAAAAAACCAACCGCGACAGCAACCAATCCAAAAATAGCCAGTCCCGCACCCCCGCCTACCCACCATGGCTTGAGTTTCATCAGGTTTTTCCTTTTTCGGATGGTTTTCCAAGTGGTGGCGCTCTCCAACCAACGAATTCAATTCGTACCACAATTTTCAGCCGTTCTTTCCCCGCCAACACCATTAGCAAAGGAGGTTGACTTGATGCGTCCGCGGCTCCTTCCTTACTGTCCACTCCGCTCTCGACTTTATCCGGAGCCCCCAGCGACCCAACCCCCAAGTTCTTCCCGTCCGAAAATATTTTTCCTATCTCGCTACGCTTTGGAAACTCCTTCATATCGTTCTCAAGATTACAGTTCACAACAACAAAAAGCCAAGGGTCGGACACCACTCTTTGTACAAATCCGTATAAAACCTCCGGGGAGCACTCAAACTGTATTGTATATCCCTCCCGTAGAAAACTTGTCGGATTGACCCCTTGTTTTGATTTTTCAATCCCTACCTTGGCTGTATCTGGGACTGAGATCGCAGGCCCGACGATAGACTGCATCAAACACTGAGTAGGATAAGCCTCCTTAGCCGACTTTTTCGATTCCATCAAAAGTTCTACCAGCTTTTCCGATATTGATAGTTGCCTTGCCAAATCGGGTACTTTCTCAACTGAAGGGTTCTGCTGCTTATAATCCTGTAGTCCTAAATAAAATTCATCTGCCAAAATTACGCGACTATTATCCCCTTTTTTGCCCGACTGCTTTTTTAAACGATCGTAGGATGCAATTAGGCGATCCTTCCACTGATTCGGGTCTTGGGACCAACCTTGCCCCTCTCCAGATGCTTGGACATACCCCTCTCGCCAACTTTTGACTAAACCCTCTTCTCCTTGAGCCAACTCCTCCTCTAACTTGGCAATTTCCCCAGACTCCTTTCGCACCGCTCCCGCTCCTCCCGGCCTAGTCAAAATTGCTGCAAGCTCAGGCTTCACTTTTCGCTCCGCTAAACCTTGGGCCTGACCCTGCACCTCGCCCAAAGAGCTCCATCCAAAATATCCCGCAGAGACAGCAACAAGCAGAAGGCCTGCTCCAGCCGCCGCCAAAATCATCTGGGACTGCGTCAGCTTACCCTTCATGGATTGGCCGGCTTTTTGGCCGTCTCCAAAGGATTGACTCCACCCACAGGCCACTCGGCCCTCATCGCAAATTTAAGTGCAACCTGCTCTGTTTTTCCATCCACCCGCTCGGGGTTGTCTCGCTGTGTTGTTGTTACGTTTTGTAAAACTCCCCCTTCACTTAAACCCTTGCGAAAATCCTCCACTACTTTCGCATCCGCAGCCTCTGACTGCGTTTCAAAGAATCCACCAATTTCCAAAACAGGCACAGTAGGCTTTGCATTTATCGACTTTGCAGATGCACCTTCTCCCTCACCTCCCAGGGTGCTTTCACTTAGTTTAAGAGATGTTACCCACAATCCAGGTAAACTTTTCGACCGAATCTCCTCCAGCAAGATAGGCCATCGTATTCGCTCCTCCTCCAAGTTAAGAGCCTGGTTCGCTAAATTGAGAATGTCGGTAGCTTTTTTTTGCTCTGCTGTGATCTGGCTTAAGGCAGCTTCTGCCTCCTCCACCACCGCAGTTTGGGGGGAAATCACCGCTTGCAATCTCGCCGATTGCCAAAATCCATGAACTCCAGGAAGCAAAAGAATTAATCCCAGCCCAATACCAGCCGCAACCATGGCAGGTAAATCTTTGGTGCGATTCGCAGCCGCTTTTTGCTCCGATCCCAAAATATTAATTCTACAAGGACTATCCGGTAACGCCCTTAAGCCAGCCCCCACCAGGCTGGCCCAAGATGCAAAGTTTTTGCCTATTTCAGCCCGATTCACCCCCGGTCCGATTGCGATTCGGCGAAACGATTGAAAATATTCAACGGGAACTTTCAACTTCTCGCGAAAGAAAAGATCGGTAAGACCCAACGCGGCCCCGCCACCCGCCAGTAAAACACGCGTCGGCCTCCCCCCCGCCTGTTGACTGCGGTAAAAAGTAATTGAACGCTCCACTTCTGTATGCAACCGAGTCATCACACCCCGTGCTAATTTACTGATTCTAGCCACCTGCTCTTCCGCTGGCTCTTCATAAGAGCCTCCCGGATGCACGAACCCTTTCGCTTTTTTCAGCACCTCTGCTCCCGCAAACGATTCCTGCAGATCAGCCGCGATTGCCTGCGTCACGCTTACTCCCCCTAAGGGTACCACTCGACAAAAAATCTTTTTTCCTTCGATCAGTAAAATATTTGTGGCCCGCGCCCCAATTTCTAAAACCAGAGTGCAGCTTTCAACCTCGGGGTACTGGTAACGAAAAGCGTTAATCAGTGCGGTCGGAGCTAGATCCACCATGTCTGTCTTTAAGCCCGCCGCCGAGGCGGCCGCCATTGTCTCGGTTACCGTTTCCCTCTTTATGGCAACAATCAGCGCCTCCAGCTCTGCCGCCCCTGCTTGACCAGGAGGAAAGACCTGAAAATCCCAGCAAGCTTCCTCAATCGCAGGAACAGCTTGCTGCGCTTCAAATCCAACCATCTGCTCCACTTGAGCTGGGTCAGTTAAGGGGAGTTTAATGACCCGCGTAAATACAGCCGGTCCCCCCAAACAAATAGAACAAAATCCAGTTTTGATCCCCATTTCCTTGGCCAAAGTTCCCACCGCTTCCAAGACTGCAGGGAAAAATTCAGCGGGCTTGGTTGGATCCGAAATCAACGGCCGCGATTGCAACATAGTGAAAACTGGAAAACCTTTTTTATCAGGCGAAATTTCACCTATCCGTACCTCCCCAGCCCCCACATCCAAAACCAGTCTTCGCGCAAATGTCGCCATGAGCAAAAAGCAAAACCGCTAAGGTTTTTTGGGTTGTGGGTACCGTTTATAATCCTTGGGCCAAAATGGGGTGTCATAAATTGGTAGCAGTGCCCCGCTGATTTCTTGCGCATCGGTGCTTTTGTTCCATTCGGTGTCTTTTTTCCCACCCCTTCCTGAAAGCCCAATTTCCTTCTCCCCCTGTAAATCAAACGATTTTTCAGTTGGCGATCCACCATCCATACCCTCGACTTTCAAATTCATTTGGGCGCTCTTCCAATCTTGCTCCCCGTTCGGTTTATGGGCTGAAAAGCGCATGACAGCAGCAGGGGGCAAAAAGACTCCAGCGAAATGTTTTTTTCCAGCCGGGACATCACGATATGTAGTCTCCCCTGTTAAGATAACGAATTTCTCTTTTCCTTTACCCCCATCAGTTGGAGGCATTTTTTCATAACCCTCCAAGTAAAACTTGAACTTCACCTCAGGCGTGAATTTATTTGTCGTCGAAAAAGGCACATCAATCCTCAGCCACCTCCCCTCTTGGGTAGCTTTATTATCGTCCACAACTGGCGCCGATTTCCCCCCCGAACCAACAGAATCAGGCACGTTTACTAAATCCATCTCCAAGTCTTGGGTTTTCCCGAACTCAAGGTTCGGTTTTTCCTTCTTCACCTCTTGCGCCGCCGCCCCTAGGGGCATCCCAACCACCAAAGTTCCAAACAGAAGCATTTTGAAAAAGCTCATCGCTATAATCTAAAGGGGCTAGCTTTAGGGTCAATGGAATTGAACCCACTTCCCACCAACACTCTGCGCAAAAGTTAACCCTTGGGGTCGTACGCTAAGTTCGGTCTCAACCACCTCTCCGCCTCTCCAACAGTCACCCCTTTGCGGGAGGCGTAATCCTCGACCTGATCCCTCCCCACAGGGCCAACCGCAAAATATCGCGCTTCCGGATGCCCAAAATAAAGCCCACTCACCGAACTCGCCGGTGTCATCGCACAATTTTCTGTTAGATGAATGCCCACACTCTCCTCCGCATTCAGCAATGCCATCAAACCCCTCTTCTCCGTGTGATCCGGGCAAGCCGGATAACCCGCAGCCGGCCGAATCCCGCGGTACTTCTCATCAATCAAATCCTCTTTGGACAACCCCTCCCTCTTTCCAAAGCCCCACGCCTGCCTCGCGATCTCATGCATTTTTTCGGCAAAGGCCTCTGCACACCGATCCGCTAAAGCCTTCAACATGATCGCTTGATAATCATCATTTCCCCTTTCCAACTCTTTCGCCCAATCCTCCACTCCATGCCCAGCAGTCACGGCAAATGCTCCCAAATAATCTTTTTTTCCGCTACTCACTGGAGCGACAAAATCAGAAAGGCACCGATTCGGTTCCCCATCACTCCGAGCCATCTGCTGCCGCAATCCATGAACTCTGGCTCGCACTTTCTTCCGAGCATCATCCTCATAAAGCAAAATGTCGTCCCCTTCCGCGTTTGCTGGGAAGAAAGCCATCACGCCCCTTGCCCGAACCCTTTTATCCGTCAAAATCTTTTCTAAAAGAATCTGCGCATCCCCATAAAGCTTCCTCGACTCCACTCCCACAACCGGGTCATCAAAGATTTTAGGAAATCGCCCCCGCAACTCCCACGCATGAAAAAATGGCGACCAGTCAATATACTCCGCCAATTCCCGCAACGGAAAATCCTCAAAAACCTTCACCCCTAAAAACTCCGGCCTCTCCGGCTCCTTCGACCAGTCGAACTTGGCCGCCCTCTTTCTAGCATCCCCAATCGAAAGTAACTTTTGAGCCGCCCGTCTTGTCTCATAATCCTTTCGAGCCTTGGCTTGATCCGCCAGCACCTGCGTCAGATACGCCCCTCGATTCTCGGGAGATAAAAGTTTTTGCGCTACTCCCACCACCCGCGAAGCATCGATCACGTGGACCACCGAGCCACTGTAAGCGGGCGCAATCTTGACTGCTGTATGCGCCGCACTCGTCGTTGCCCCACCAATCAGCAAAGGAATCTCAAACTTCTCCCGCGTCATCTCCTCCGCCACCGTCACCATCTCATCCAGCGAAGGCGTAATCAGCCCGCTCAAGCCAATCACATCCACCCCATGCGACTTCGCCTCGGCCAAAATCTTTTCGCAAGGCACCATCACCCCAAGATCGATTACCTCATACCCGTTGCAGGCCAGCACTACCCCCACAATATTTTTTCCAATGTCGTGCACATCCCCTTTCACCGTCGCCATGAGAATCTTGGCTGCCCCCTTGCTCTTGTCCCCAGACGCCTCCTTCTCCTTTTCCATAAAGGGAGTCAAATAGGCCACCGCTTTCTTCATCACCCGCGCACTCTTCACTACTTGAGGCAAAAACATTTTACCCTCTCCAAAAAGATCCCCTACGTGCCTCATCCCGCCCATTAAAGGACCCTCAATCACTTCCAATGGGCGACCATACTTTTGACGAGCCTCCTCCGTATCTTGATCAATAAAATCGGTCACCCCCTTCAACAACGCATGCAACAGCCTCTCATCCACCGACCCCTTTCTCCATACCTCATCCTTAACAACCGCTTTTCCTCCCGACTTCACCGTCTCCGCATACTCCAACATTCTTTCCGTCGCATCCGGCCTGCGATTCAGCAGCACATCCTCCACTCTCTCCTTGAGCTCGGGGGGAATCTCCTCATACACCGCCAACTGCCCCGCATTGACGATTGCCATGTCTAGCCCTGCCTGAATTGCGTGATACAGAAAACAGGCGTGCATCGCTTCCCGTACCGTCGTGTTCCCGCGAAAGGAGAAGGAAATATTGCTTAACCCGCCACTCGTTTTACATCCTGGCATGGTTTTTTTGATCTCACGAACCGCCTCAATAAACTCCACCGCATAGTTATTGTGCTCCTCAATACCCGTAGCCACCGTCAAAATATTCGTATCAAAAATAATATCTTGCGGCGCAAGGCCCGCTTTCTCCGTCAGGAGCTGATAAGCTCTTCGGCAAATGGCCACCTTTCGCTTTGCATCTGCCGCTTGCCCTTCCTCATCAAAAGCCATGACAATGACCGCCGCGCCATACCGGCGAACTTTTCTTGCCTGCTCCAGAAATATTTTCTCACCCTCCTTAAGGCTGATCGAGTTCACAATCGCTTTGCCTTGAACACACTGCAACCCAGCCTCAATTACCGACCACTTCGAACTGTCCAAAATAAAGGGAACGCGCGCGATTTCTGGCTCACTTCCGATGAGATGGAGGAAGCGCGACATGCTTGCCTCCCCGTCCAAAAGAGCCTCGTCGAAATTTAAATCGATCAGATTCGCCCCTGCTTCCACTTGCTGACGAGCCACCGCCACCGCCTCCTCAAACTTCTCCTCTTTGATCAAAGCGGAGAACTTCGGCGAACCGGTCACATTCGTCCGCTCCCCAATCGCCGTAAATGATCCCCCCGTCCCAATGGCATACGGCTCCAAGCCAGAGAGCACCGTTTCTCGAGCAGGCTTGGGTACAACCCTTGGCTTGGCTTTTGCCACCGCCTGTCCAATGACGGCGATATGATCCGGTGTAGTTCCACAGCAGCCTCCCACCATGTTCAAGAACCCAGCCTGGGCAAACTCCCCCAAAACCTCCGCCATTTGCTCCGGCGTTTCGTCGTATCCACCAAAGGCATTGGGCAACCCAGCATTGGGATAACAACTCACAAAACAGTCTGCGATTTTTGAAAGAGTCGCCATGTACGGTCTCATCTCCTTCGGACCCAGCGCACAGTTAATTCCGACGCTGAACGGACGGGCGTGACGGATCGAGTGCCAGAAAGCCTCTGTGGTCTGCCCCGACAAGGTTCTGCCCGACGCATCGGTGATCGTGACCGAAATCATGACCGGCAACCGGAAGCCCAACTCATCAAACACCTCTTCCATCGCCCAAAGAGCTGCCTTCAAATTCAGCGTGTCAAAAGTGGTTTCGGGCAAAAGCACGTCTACCCCACCTTCAATCAATGCCCGCACCTGCTCCCCATACGACTTGGCCAACTGCGTAAAAGTCACTGCCCGATATTCTGGCCGATTTACATCGGGCGACATGGAGGCGGTTCGATTGGTCGGACCCACCGCCCCAGCCACCCAAGCCACTTTTCCAGGATTCGCAGCTAAATACTCATCCGTGACTTTTCTCGCCAAACGAGCAGCTGCCAGATTGATATCCCGCACCGCTCCCTCTAACCCATAGTCCGCTTGAGAAATCGATGTGGAGTTAAAGGTGTTGGTCTCAATGATTCCCGCCCCCGCTTCCAAATAGGCCCGATGAATCGCCCCAATCACATCCGGGCGAGTGAGACACAAAAGGTCGTTATTTCCCTTCAGATCGCTTGGATGGTTGGCATACAGCTCCCCGCGGAAATCTTTCTCTTGCAGCTTGTGCCTTTGAATCATCGTCCCCATCGCCCCGTCCATCATCACAATCCGCTCCCCCAGCGCTTTCTCAAGCTGGCTCCTCCGCAGGGTGACTCGTTCCCTTGTTTCCATGGGTAGAGCCTAGAGAAAAAGCTCCCTCTGTCTACTAATATATCAGCTTATCATGATATATCGATGGATTGTTTAGAGCCATGGAACCTTTGCCTTGGCCAAATCCGTCAGTGAGATACTCTTTCTGGCTTCTCGGCGCTGTCGTCTAGAGGCCTAGGACAGGTCCCTTTCAAGGACCATACACGGGTTCGAATCCCGTCAGCGCCAACTACTTTTTCCCCATCCCCAACCAAGACTCCGCTAACGCCCAGTCGGATGGAACGGTGATCTTCAAATTCGGCTCATTCGCCTCAATCAAAACCCCCTTGACCCCCACCATCTCGGCCGCCGCTAAACAGTCGGTTACAATTTTCCCGTTCTCACGGGCCTTCCCTAATCCCGATCGCAAAACTTCACTCCGAACAACCTGTGGTGTCTCCATCCTCCAAAGCCCCTCCCGATCCAGGAGTCGCAAAACTTTCCCCGCCCCATCTGCCTCCCGAACTGTATCGGTCATTTTTCTCGCTGCTGCCGCTGCCCCCGTTAGCTCAGCACCCGCAACCACTCTTTCCACCAGTCCAACGCTCGTAAGAACACGGGCCGCATCATGTACCACCACCCACTCCACTCCACTTCCCAAGGCTTTTAATCCCTCCAAAACAGAATCTTGCCTCTCTTTTCCCCCCACAATCACCTCCACCCTCCCCGACTCTTTTCCATACTCTTTCTGAACCCAAGCTAACACCTCTTGCCTTACATCCTCCCGCACCGTCACCACCACTTTTTCAATTCCACGGCACTTCAAAAGCACCTCGAGCCCGTAAGCCAACACGGGCCGGCCCGCTATGGCTGTAATCGATTTATCGTGGCCCAGCCGTCGCCCCTGCCCAGCTGCCAAAAGAATCGCGCCTGCCGAACCTCTCACGGACGCGAACGCTCAAGGGGCGCCGTTTTTTTCTCCGCTTTCTTTCCCCCATCATCCTCCCCCTTCGCCGAATCATCGTTGTAAAAAAGAACTCCATGCTTTCGTAAATTCGCCATCAGATTCTTCATATCCTGAGCCATTTTCTCATCTTTCATCATTGTGTAGAGAGGTCCCTTGCCATTTTTGGCCTCGTCTAACAGCGCCTGAGCCGACTTAGCAAACCCGTCCACTCTCTTTGCCGCGGATCGAATATCATCCAAGGCGGGTCCCGCCGACGCCAACATCGCATTCAACCCTGCCTCCTGCTCCCCCTTCACCCGCGTGCCCGCAACAATAAACGTCCCATCCAGCGTGTCGGGTGGCACAACCCGTACAAAGCGATCCCCCAACATTCCATACTGATCAATGCGGAACTTCGAATTCGTTGGCAACTGCGTTCCCTGATCAATCCTGAGCGTCAACTCGACGTAGTTTTGACCCACCCGATAGACCGGAGTGTCCGACACGATCCCAATTTGAGCCCCCCGCAAAAGTACCTTGGAATTTTTTAAAATATCCCGTGCGTCCTCAAACTCGACGATCACGGGATAAGTCTTTCGAAAATAATTCCCCAGCTTTCCAAAGGCCACGATCAAGCTAGCCATAGCGAGCAAGCCAGCCAAAACAAAGAAACCCACTTTTGTCTCAACACTGCTTTCTTTCATAAGACTCCTTTCCTTTATCCCGTGATTCCGATTCCTTCAGCATGCCCACGAACAAAGTCGCGCACCAGCGGATCCTCACACCGATCCACCTGATCCGGAGTGCCCTCGAAGTAAATCTTGCCCTCATGCAGGTACGAAATCCGATCCCCCACCATCCTCGCGCTCACCATATCATGCGTCACTACAATCGATGCCATTCCAAACATCTTACCTAAATGAAGAATCAGTCGGTTGATACTATCCGCCACGATCGGGTCCAATCCTGTGGTTGGCTCATCATAAAGCATAATGTCAGGACGACAGATAATCGCCCGAGCCAAGGCCGCCCTCTTTTTCA
>Ga0304730_1002698_pt1:5000-12462 | contig 12462 bp, 6 predicted proteins | sample M_130628_MF_Meta_FD_190474 | JGI IMG/M metagenome (GOLD analysis project Ga0304730, IMG submission 190474) | Freshwater microbial communities from Lake Montjoie, Canada to study carbon cycling - M_130628_MF_MetaG (v2) (version 2) | ecosystem: Environmental > Aquatic > Freshwater > Lake...
TAGCGGAAGATGTAAATGATATAGTGGCTCAATACGTTAATTTGCAATTGGAAAACCATCAGATTGGCATAATAGTTGTAAATAAAATAGATAATGGAAGTGCAGGTGATGCTTATAATACGGAAGAAGCAATTGCTACATTAGCTAAAACAAATGCAATAGCCATTTCTGCAAAACAAAAATTGCATATTGATAAACTTGGCAACCTACTACTAACAGAATATGAAAAGAAAAATACACCATCATCGGATGTAATTATTAGCAATATCCGGCACTATGAGGCTTTGCAAAATATTTTGGAAACTGTAAAAAATATTCAAGAGGCAATGCTAGCCAATGTATCTAGCGAATTGATAGCAATTGATGTAAGAATGGCGCTGCGGTACATTGGAAATATAACTGGAGAAATAGAAGTGGATAGAGATATATTAGGGACAATATTTGGAAAATTTTGTATCGGAAAGTAGTATTTTGTTCAATTATACATTTGTTAGATTTTCCTAATTAAACATTTCTAGAACAATATCGCATTACTCTGCATAATGATTCAGAGTATAGAAAATAAATTTCAACTTTTTTCATATCAGGGTATGTAACCCAAATTAAAACATTGGAAACAAAATAGGAATCGAATTAGAACTTCGATGCATTAACCTTTCCGATAGCTTTGTGCCTCAGCAACGGGATTGGAAAATCTAACATATGTTCCTCAGATTGATTTTGCTAAAAAAACACAGCATTTGCAATACTTTTCCGCAAAAAATCACAGGGTATGCACCCCAAAAGTCCCGACATTTTTAGTCGAGATGGAAACTAAATAAGAATCGCAGTAAAACTGCGAGGAATTAACCCTTCCAATAGCCTCGTTCCTCGGCATCGGGATTGATCCCGACTTTAATAGTCGGGACTAACATTCCACGAAGTTTTATTCGGAGCAGGTTGTGCCTCATGTTGATTTTTCTAATAATTTTTATAAAGCATAATAATATTAGAATTAAAAACTTTTATTACCTTACCATCATGAATTTTAAAATTTTTCTATTTCTTTTTAGTGGATTATTGACTAGCCAACAACTACTATCACAATCTACAAAAGCTATGGCGAAGCCTACTGAAAAAAAATACCACATCATTGGTTCTGCCGGATTTGGTTTCCCGAGTGTATTGGGTTATTTGGCTTATAAAAATTCTAGTGCCAATTTAGAAATTATAAAAAGTACTAATCCTTTTATGGGTAAGCTAGAGTATGTAAAAAAGAGATGGGGAGTTGGCGCAACATATACAACCAATTTTCAGCAATTTCATATCAAGTATGCAAATACAAATCCACCTTTGGTAGATAATGTTTCGTTTAATACCTGGGCATTAGGTGTACGAGGTAATTATTACCTAATAAATAAACCATTGTATTACAATTCTTACCACGATAACATTCAAGATAATTTTCAATTGTATATTGGCGGCGGAGTTGGTTATATTGAAACTGTGCAAAAAACACAAACCATTGGATTTCCATTCCCTCCAACAGTTACTTATACATTTGGCACTTATCCGATGAGTTTTGAGGCTACAACTGGTGCAAGATATTTTATCAATCAATATGTAGGTGTATTTGTAGAAGCAGGCCTGGGATGTTCGCCAATTCAATTGATAGATAAAGGTGCAAGTGATAGTTACTTGCAAGGTGGTGTAAGTGTAAGGTGGTAAAGTGTTATATATTGATCCAACTAAAAATGGCTAGTAAAAACTACTAGCCATTTTTTATTTTCTATTTTTTAAAACCTATTTAAATGCATTTAAACCAGTAATATCCATACCTGTAATTAATAAATGGATATCATGCGTTCCTTCGTATGTAATTACGCTTTCCAAGTTCATCATGTGGCGCATAATACTATACTCGCCAGTAATGCCCATTCCGCCATGCAATTGTCGTGCTTCGCGTGCAATGTTTAAGGCTAATTCGCAGCTATTGCGCTTAGCCATACTTACTTGTGCAGGAGTAGCGCGGCCTTCATTCATCAATACACCAAGGCGCCAAACAAGCAATTGACCTTTAGTGATTTCTGTAATCATTTCGGCTAATTTTTTTTGTTGCAGCTGAAAGCCAGCAATTGGTTTACCAAACTGACTACGTTGCAAAGTATAGCGCAAAGCACTATCATAGCAATCCATAGCCGCACCTAATGCGCCCCAAGCAATGCCGTATCTAGCTTTGCTTAAGCAACCCAATGGACCTTTTAATCCTTTGATGTTTGGGAAAATATTTTCCTTTGGCACTTTTACATTATCAAACACCAACTCGCCAGTGCAGCTAGCTCTTAAACTCCATTTGCCATGAATTTCTGGAGTAGTAAATCCTTCCATGCCTCTTTCTACTATCAAGCCACGAATATCGCCAGCTTCATCTTTTGCCCAAACTACTGCAACATCTGCAAATGGACTATTACTAATCCACATTTTAGCTCCGTTTAGTATTACATGGTCGCCAGCATCTTTGATATTGGTAATCATGCTACTTGGGTCGCTACCGCTATCTGGTTCTGTTAATCCAAAGCAACCTAACCACTCACCACTAGCTAATTTTGGTAAATATTTTTTACGTTGCTCCTCGCTACCATATGCATAAATAGGATACATCACCAAACTACCTTGCACACTTGCTGTACTGCGCATGCCGCTATCGCATCTTTCAATTTCTTGCATCATAATGCCATAGCTAATATAGTCTAATCCGCCGCCACCATACTCTGTAGGCACTGTAGGACCAAATACGCCAAGCTCTCCCATCATTGGTACAAGGTGACGAGGGAACTCGCAATTTTGTGCCCAAGACTCAATGTTTGGGCTCATTTCTTTTTTTACAAAAGCGCGAACCATATCGCGAATCATTTTATGTTCTTCGGTTAATAGTTCATCCAATTGGTAATAATCGGGATGTGTATATTGGTCTTGTGCCATAATTGTGTATATGAATAATTGTTGGCAAAGGTAATGCGGATATGCTTGTAAGCAAGTAGTATTTGTTTGATTTTTGTTTTTTTAAGATAAAATGATGGATCATAGATGAATGTTATTTTTAGCGACTTAACGATTATCTCTTGTAGATTGGTGGTGATTTTTTTTAATAGATTAGCATAGGTTATTTTCCGCTGACTGGTGTAGATTTTCCCCAAAGATTGGCGCAGATTGGTTACGCAGATTTTCGCTGATTATTATATTTATTATTTTGGTGGAAATAGATATAAATTATTGGATTAATTTTACGGCATGTATAAATTTTTACTGATTACCATTTTTTCTATCATTGCCACAAATACATTTTCTCAAAAATGGTTAGAACCGATGCAAGTAGCCATTAGTAAATTAGAAAAAGATGCAAACATGCAACATGGCATTATTAGCTTTATGGTAATGGATGCTAATACTGGCGAAATTGTTTTTGAAAAAAATAGCGAATTAGGCTTGCCTACTGCTAGTACACAAAAAGTAATTACTGCTATTTGCGCTTATGAATTATTAGGAGCTAATTATCAATACGAAACTAAATTTTATGTAAATGCTGCAAAAAATTGTTTGCAGATAGAAGGCAGTTACGACCCAACTTTGGGCTCTTGGAGATATGCTAGCACCAAGCCTGAACCAATTGTAGATAGTATTATAAAAGGATTAGCAAAATTTGGCGGCAATACAAAGTCATTCGGCTTGATACATAATAATAAACCTAGCGATAAAAATAAAATTAGTGATGGTTGGATTTATGAAGATTTGGCGAATTATTATGGTGCTGAATGTAGCCCATTCAATTGGCGAGAAAATAAATTTGAAGCAATATTTACACCTACAACCATTGGGCAAAAAGCAAAATTTGAAAATGTATTTCCTCCGTTTATTGGCAGTTCTGTAAATATCATTAATACTATTATTACTGCTAAAGATGGCATGGGCGATAATACTTGTGCCTATAATATTCCTCAAAATAATAAATTTATTTATTACAATTATAAGTTGGCAGGAGAATTAGGTTTGGATGTACCAAAACTAGAAGCTGGCATAAGCATAGATGGTATTACCTACATCTGTGCAGAATTGATGAATGCAAAAAATAAATATTATTTAGACAACCATTATCAAACAATAAAAAACAGTAAGGAATATTTGATTTACAAACATCGCTCTCCTACTTTAGATTCTATCAATTATTGGTTTTTGAAAAAGAGTATTAATTTATATGGAGAAAGTTTGTTGCGCACAATGGCCATGAAAAAATTTGGCGATGCAGATTATGAAAAGGGTATTCAATACATTCACAGCATTTGTAAGCAATTAAAATTAGATAGCCACAGCGTGCATATTTTTGATGGATGTGGATTGAGTCCGCAGAATAGAGTGACTACAAAAGCATTGGCTACATTTATGCAATATGCTAGAGGCAAAGATTATTACAAACACTTTTATAATTGCTTACCTGTAATAAACGACATTAGTATGAAAAGCGGCAGTATTCATGGTGCAAGGGCTTATACTGGTTATATTAATAGCAGCGATGAGCATGTATATACATTTGCAATTGCAGTAAATAATTATGATGGTAATGGCAAAGAAATGCAAGCCAAATTGTGGAAGCTTTTGGATGTGCTAAAGTAAGCAAAAAAAATGCCTTTTATTGTTACCATAAAAGGCATTTGATACACTATAATTTCTAATTAAGCTTCTACATTAACGATTGGTGCAGCTGCCAAAATTTCTTCATTTGCTTGGCTAGCATATTTTTCAAAGTTTTTTACAAACAAGCCAGCTAAATGATTTGCTGTTTTGTCGTAAGCTTCTTTGTCTGCCCATGTGTTACGAGGAATTAAAATTTCTGCAGGTACATTTGGGCAAGTGGAAGGCATGTTCATGCCAAATATTGGATGAGCTTGGTAATCTACATTATCTAACTCACCATTGATTGCTGCTGTAATCATAGCGCGTGTGTATGACAATTTCATACGGCTACCAACGCCATAACCACCGCCACTCCAGCCAGTATTGATTAAATACACTTTTACATCTGGATGTTGCTCTAATTTTTTACCTAATAATTCTGCATATTTTGTAGGGTGTAAAGGTAAAAATGCTCTGCCAAAACAAGCACTAAAAGTAGCTTGGGGCTCTGTAACACCTACTTCTGTACCAGCTACTTTTGCAGTATATCCGCTAATGAAGCTATACATTGCTTGCCCTTTATTTAACTTGCTAATTGGAGGCAAAACACCATAAGCATCACACGTTAAAAAGAAAATATTTTTTGGATTGCCACCTACACTTGGCTCTTTAGAATTAGCAATAAAATTAATTGGATATGCCACACGTGTATTTTCTGTAACACTTGCATCTGCAAAGTTTACCTGATTAGTACCAGGAAAGTAAACTGTATTTTCTACCAAAGATCCTGCTTGAATAGCACCAAAAATTTCTGGCTCTTTTTCTGCAGTTAGGTCTATACATTTGGCATAGCAACCACCTTCAAAATTAAATATGCTACCACTATCCCATCCATGCTCATCATCGCCAATCAACTTTCTGTTTGGATCTGCACTTAAAGTAGTTTTACCAGTACCACTTAAGCCGAAAAATAAAGCTACATCACCAGAAGCACCTTCGTTGGCACTGCAATGCATACTTAATACACCTTTATTTTGTGGTAAAATATAATTTAATACACCAAAGATTCCTTTTTTCATTTCGCCAGTATATCCGCTACCAGCGATTAGAATCATTTTTTTTGTGAAATTTACAACTGTGCAATTGCCTTGGCGAGTACCATGTTTTTCTGGATTAGCTTCGAAGCTTGGCGCTTGTATAATAACCCATTCAGGTTCTTGTGTATTTATTTCTTCTGCAGATGGTCTTAAAAATAAATCGTTGCAAAACAAATTAGCCCAAGGAGTTTCATTTACCACACGAATATTTAATCGGTGTGCAGGATCTGCGCAAGCATAAGCATCGCGAACCCATAATTCTCTTCCATGTAAGTGAGCAATAATATCTTCTTGCAACACATCAAAATGGGCAGGACTAATTGCAACATTAATATCACTCCAGTCTACAGTATTTTCTGTGATGCTATCTTTTACAGTAAATTTATCTTTTGGAGAACGACCTGTAAATTTACCTGTGGCTATGGCTAAAGCACCCATATCTGTAATGGTACCTTGACCTAACTCTACAGTTTTAGAAGTTAACTCTGCTGGAGATAAATTCCAATGAGCAACCGAAGCTTGAATGCCTAATTGTGCTAATGAAGCATTAGGGTTTTTATTACCTTGTTCTTGCATTTTTTAATGTTTTATTGATCTGGCAAAATTAATATTGAATTAATATACAAAGATGTAAAAATGATTGAGAGTTATCAAGCAGGTAAAAGTGTTAAAATGTGGATATGTGTTAAAACCATTGCCAGCAAAGCATTTCAATTATTTGTTATACACATCAATCGTTTGCAAATGAATGATTTAATATAGCATTAAGGTGTGATGCAATTATAATTTTAAAATACAAAGAACATATCAATTAATAAATTACGGTGATATCACCAGATAATTTATCTGTTACTCCATTTGTATAAGTAACATTTATAAGGTAATCAAACACTTCCATTTTGATATCTACTCCATTGGTTGTTCCATTCCAAGCTTGATTTGGATTGGTAGATGCAAATACACAATCTCCCCATCGATTATATATTTTTACATCAAAGGATTTCAAATAATTATAACTAATTTTCCAAACATCGTTTATGCCATCGCCATTGGGTGTAATTGCATTAGGAATAATAACATTGCCGTTGGGCAAATTAGGAACAGGCAAGATTACCACTTTACTTTTTGTAAAACAATGAGCATTGTAGGCTATAGAATAAGGCAACTCTACTAAGCCTCCCGAATAATAAAAGGTTGGGTTGTAAATATTAGGGTCGCTTAAATTTAATTGTGGCACCCAACTATACAAAGCTATACTATCTCTAAGAATATTTAATGCAATTGAAGTATTTGGATTTGCGTAAATAGTGTCTATGGGCACATTTGCCAATGTGTGAATTACATTTATATAATTTATTTTTTCTTCCCAATTGCCATTACCATAATTATTATTTGCAATCAATTTTACACAAAATTTTCCTGCATTGTTATAGGTAACTATTGGATTTTGTAAGATGCTACTATCTATGCTAGCACCAGTAAAATACCATTTCCAAGATGTTGGCACATTGGTAGATTTATCTAAAAATTGAACTGATTGGTATTGACAAATACTAGAATCTAACCCAATAAAATTAGAAATTGGCACATTACATTGGCAGCCACTAATATAAATATATGCCATTGCAGTATCACACTTAGTAGTGTCTGCAACTTTACAAACCACATAATACAAACTATCTAAACCATTGAAACAAGTATCAGGTTGATAGACGATA
>Ga0304730_1002699_pt1 | contig 12462 bp, 17 predicted proteins | sample M_130628_MF_Meta_FD_190474 | JGI IMG/M metagenome (GOLD analysis project Ga0304730, IMG submission 190474) | Freshwater microbial communities from Lake Montjoie, Canada to study carbon cycling - M_130628_MF_MetaG (v2) (version 2) | ecosystem: Environmental > Aquatic > Freshwater > Lake | place...
TTACCCATACCCATATCTAAATCCTTAACAACGTTAGCGGCAAGTTTAGGATTCTTTTGTGTTACAGGATATAAACTCATAACCATTGCTGTCTTACGTTTATCATTTAATGTAGGCCAAGCATTACGAATCTCTGTTGCACTTGTAATGCCAGGACCAAACTCTACTGTAGGCAAATATGCAATATAAGCGTGTTTACTGAATGGTTGTAAGTTTTTACCTGTCCATGGTTGAAAGTAAGCCGGAGTACCATCTTTCTTTGTGCCACCTGGTTTAGGTTGTTCATTCTTATCTTTCTCACTACGAACAAAGATTAATACATCTTCATCTGGGTTATAATGTTGTGTGATTTCTTTTGCTTGAAAGGGACTCTTAACTTGTACAAAGTGTTTATCAGCTACGCCTGCAAGCTTTGCTAGTTTTTCTTTGATACTAAAAGGGAATGGTCTTGTTTTTGTGTCATTAGTGGCGGCAACATATACATCAGCATTATTAAATGCTTCTACGGCACTCTTATATAGAGCGGCGTGTCCTGCGTGAAACGGATGAAAGCCGCCTGGCATAATGACGATCTTTTTCATAATTATACTTTAATGTATCCGATTGGTAAGCCTGATGCATCTGGTGCTACGGTATAAATGTGACCATTCGGCTCACGAACTAAGAATCCACCGGGTTGAACTGTTTGTTCACCCCATGAAGTTTGAATAGTTTTTCCTCCTAAGCCAACTTGATCTGCACCGATCATTTCAGTAGGAACTTTTTTAACAAAGAAAGGAACTTTACTTGCATCTAATCCTAATTTATCTAATACGACCAATGAAGGTATCTTACTTCTTGCTTTTGGATCAGTTGGTAAACCACCTTGAAAACGTGTATACTTTGTTGAGATTGCTTCCGGACTAGCAATGTAAATATCAGGTTTATTATCTGCACTATTCCACTGGAACACTACATAACCCTTGTTCTTATACGCATCTTGATAACTTGTCTTATCTACGGCTCCGGCTAAGCCTGCAATTTCCTGTGCTTTAGCAGGTCCAAACATTTTTTCTAAACTTGGAAATGGTACTAATGCTACTGGTGTATTTTTAATAAAACTCATTGTTTTAGCTTTAGCATATAACTGTGCTAAATCTTGTTGGCTGGCAGCAGTAGGCATTTCACCAGCTTCATTAATCATGTCAATATATTTTCTAAAAAGTTCCGAACTCATTTTATTTTCCTTGCGTATATGCAGGCGCTCGTTGTGCTGACGCTGCCTGTCTTTGTTGTTGCGCCAATCTTTTATCTAATTGTTGTCCCTGTACTTGACCATGTGCTTTAATCCATTGAATGGCAGCAGGCCTAGTCGGTGGTGAGGACATAAATCTATCAACTATTTGTTTCTCTTGTTGTAAATCTACTGCACCTTCATTGTTAATAATCAATAATCTTTTTCCGTATAACTGTTGTAATCTAGGGATGTTTTGTTGAATTTGTTCATAACTAGATTTGGCTAAATCTAGTGGTACATTTCTACCTTGACCAAACTGAGCTGCCTGCTTAGCGGCTCTTGATTGTTGACGTTGTAAACTTGTTTCTAGACTTACGTTAACAAGAATTACCATTGTATTGTATCCTAAGTTTTCTAATTCAGTTAACGGTTTAACTAATCCTTCAATGTTTCTACCTGATCCGTCAATTAGTAATCCTAGTCTTTCACTAATCCAATTACCTTTTTGTTTTTGTGTCAATTCCCAATTACGTTCTAATTGATCCGGCGTTAACATTCCGCCAGCAACTTTTCCTTGCTTGATTAACAATTCATTGAAATTGTCTAAGTTTAAACTACGCAAACCCGAGCCACCTACTAGTTGTTGGGCAATAGTACTTTTACCTGCACCCATTGGCCCAATCATAGCAATAGCCTTAAATATATGAGGGTCGTTGACACCTTCATCTACTATTGACTCAAATATTAATTCAGATATTTTCATATTAATAACTTAACTTTACAAAATTCACAACACCTTGAGAAAAATCTTCAACCTTAGCTCTCATATAGACATAGCTACCTTCAATATTAGTGTACATACTTGAATTTGCATTAGCGTTACTATCAGCTACTAACTCATATACTTTAAACCAATCAGTTTCAAGCGGACTGGTTGCTAACGTAGCTTGTATAATTATATTACCATGTACATCTGATAAGTTAATATTTACAGTTTGCAATGCTCTAGGAGTTATGATATATGATGCTGCCGGTTGACTATTACCGGTAACCGTATAGGAATTACCGTTTGCAACCTGTGAACTCCACGTAGTTTGTGGTAACAAGATGAGTGTTGTTGTCTGGCTCATTATGCTTTTATGACCTCAACAACTACACTATCGCCTACCAATTCTTGTGCAACTTGCTCTAATGCCGCTTGGATATCAGGACTAGTAACACTAGTGCCTGATTCATTGTCCTTTACTATCTTACTAAACGTGATTACAATTGATTCTGTTACAATCTTTGCCATGGTAAATCCTCTATTTTATTAGAGTATTTATCATTTTAGATAGGTTCAGGTCGTTTTTCTAATTTATAGCGTTTTCCAAGCATATCTCCATATATTAATGCTAGATAACTTAGTGTGCTTTCATCATCATAATCAATAAAGTGACTAGCGTTACTGTAACGATACTTCCAACTATGCTGATTTCCGAGGATAGTACTACCTTTAGCCCAATGTTTAAGTGCAGGGCTAGGATGTAGTGACTTGTTTTTCTTAAACATATTGTGCAGGTCTTCTGCAAAAGTACCTTCAACACGCCTAGATTTTAGATAAACTCTAAATTTATGTTTAGGTTGTCGTACAAAATGTTTTATTCCAATAAAATTAGATTTTTGAACTTGGGTGTAATCTACAACAATATCGGGTATGGCATTTTCAACTTCTTTCAACGATACTAAGTCATTACTAAAAATAGCAACAGTATTATGTTCAATTCGGATAGAGGATATTTTAGTCTTTTTGACTTCGTTTCTCCAATGGATAAACTTTTCTAACTTAGAAATATTTTCTCTTACTTCATCTCGTTCATATGCAATACGATGATAACTTAAGCCTACCGCGGGTGAATCCAGTCTGTCTATTAATTCCTGAATATCACTTTTAATATACCAAGTATAACGAACACCTACTAGATTAAATCTAGCACGATATTCGTATTTGTTGTAGTAGTCACTATCCCGATATTCATAAAAATCAATACCCGGCACGTCTTTAACTGATTTCAATAATCCCATCTTCGCCTACTCTTGCTATTGCTTTTTGTGTAACATTATATTCAATCGTTCCTTCACCATTAATAATCGCAGTAATAACACTGTTCTTAATACGTTCAAAAAGAATCTTCTTACTCAATGGTACACGAATCAACTCGTCAATCTTACGTGCTAGTGGTCTAGCACCCATCTTCTTATCATAACCTTGTTTAGCCAAATACTCAACAACTGGTTCTGATAAGTTCAATGTAATATTGTGCTTATCCAACAGTGCGTCTTTTAGTTGTTCAGCAAACTTAACAACAATCTTCTTAATTGCAAGCATATCAAGTTTGTTAAACTTGCATACCAAATCTAAACGATTTCTGAATTCTGGTTTAAAGAATTCTTTCAATGCTTTGTCATCCTCACCTAATTTTTCTTGGCTACCAAAACCAATATTGTTTCGTTCACTATCACTACTACCCAAGTTACTTGTCATAATGATGATAGTATTCTTACAGTTAACTTCTTTACCATTAGATCCAGTAACACGACCTTCATCTAACATCTGCAAAAAGATATTAAAGATATCTGGGTGTGCTTTTTCAACTTCATCAAACAACAAGATACTGTGTGGGTTCTTGCTTAAATCATTGATTAGTCGTCCACCGGATACCTGACTGTCACCGAAGCCAACGTAACCAGGAGGAGGTCCAATCAAGCTTGATACTGAATGACGTTCGCCGTATTCACTCATATCATATTTGAGTAACGGCATCTCTAAGTTTTTACTTAACAACTTGGCTAATTCTGTTTTACCTGTACCAGTTGGGCCTAAGAACAAGAAGCTTGCTGTAGGTTTAGTCTCACTACCGATACCTGCAAAACTAACATATACACGTTCAAGTACCTTATCAACCGTTTCATCTTGCCCATATAGTTTACCCTTGACATTGACTTCAAGTGTTTGAATACGATCCATATTGTCACCGTTAAGTTTATCAGCAGGTACGCCAGTAAAGCGTTCAACCTGTTGAAAAATCATGTCCTTAGTAATTTGAACTCCTTTATTACCATCAACACGTTGACGGGCACAAGCCGCATCAAGTAAGTCAATACTTTTGTCAGGGTTTTTACGGTCGTGAATATATCGTTCTGCACTTTCAACCGCCGCAATAACTGATTCTGGGGTAATTTCAACACCATGGAAATCATTCAATCGTTCGCTCAATCCAGTAAGGATACTAATTGTACTTTCTTTATTTGGTTCGTCAATACTTACACGATAGAACCTACGCATCAATGCACGGTCCTTCTCAAAACTTTCGTAGTACTCTTCCCAAGTAGTTGATGCAATAACTTTTAATGTGCCTTTAGTAATTGCAGGCTTAATCATATTAGCAAAGTCAACACTTCCACTACCTGAACCTCCACCACTACCCTTCATAGTATGTGCTTCATCAATGAATAATATTGCTTTCTTCTTTGTGTTCAATGCTTCTAATACGTGCTTAACTTTTTCTTCAAAGTCACCGCGATATTTAGATCCAGCAAGTAACGAACCTACTTCAAGTGAATATACATCGTGGTTAAGAATGAATTCAGGGCAATCACCTAATGCAATTGTTTGTGCAAGACCTTCTGCAATAGCAGTCTTACCAACACCCGGGTCACCTACCATCAATACATTTGACTTAAATCGTTTAGCTAATACATTAACAATCTCATCAAGTTCTTTTGTACGACCAATCATTGGTTCTAATTTACCTTGTCTAGCTAACTCGCTTAGATTGATAGTATATTCTTCTAAGATTTCATCTGCTTGACCGTCACTTAATTTAGTGGTGAATTCAGCTCCCTTGTATGTTTTCTGCCAATGAGTTACAAACTCTTGTTTGTTAACTCCATATTTCAACAAGAAGTAATGTGCGTGACTATTGCCTTCGCTCGCCATACTTAGATACAAATCAATCGTAGTAACTTGTCTGCGACCAGTGAACAATACTTGCGTTACACTACGGTTCATTACACGTTCTAAACTGTTTGTTTTACGTGGTTGAATTTCATCTGTTGCTATATGTTTTAATTCAATAGCGTGTAGTCCATCTAGGTAACTACCTACTTCCTGAGACATTAAATCAGTATCAGCACCAAAACTATCTAAACACTTTTTAAATGGTGTATGGTTAATTAGTGCTAATAGCAAATGCTCAACTGTACAATATTGGTGTTTACGCTCTTTTGCAAAAGCAATAGCTTGTTCGATAATGTTTTCAATTTCGGGTGAATTAGTCAAAGTTTTGTTTCCTTTATATTTATTTACTTAGCTTTAAAACGCATAATGCTATCAGTTATTTCAGAGTCAATTATATCAGGTATAATTGGTTTAATCAATATGATTTGGTCGCCAAAAGTATTACTATTAATAACTGGCATACCTTCACCTGCTATTTTTAAATGCATATGCGGTTGAGTTCTTGGTGGTATTTTTACTAACAACGTTTTATTTGAAAATGTAGTAAATTCAAATTCAGCACCAACTATTAAATCTAATACAGATACAGTATGATTACAATATAAATCGTTATTCCTTCTTTCATATTTTAAATTATTTTGAACATGGAATTCAACAAGTAGTATAGATTGAGGGATAACGTTTTCATAACGCATTTGTGCCCCGTGAGTTACCCCTTTGGGTATTTGTATATTGATAGCGTGAGTGCCATTAGGTGTTTGAAGTTTTAAATTTTGTGTGTCTCCGTAATATGCTTGTTCAAGTGTAATATTAATATTTGTTCTAAATGTATGGGGTATGTTTGGATTTCTACGATTATGTTGTTGGAACATCTGTCCAAACAAATCGTTCATATCACCATTGAAGTTAAATCCTGGCCCACCTCCCTGAAATCCACCAAATGGATTACCTTGTGGCATCGGGCTATCATATTGTTGACGTTGTTGTGGGTCTGAAAGAATACGGTATGCTTCTTCTATCTTTTGGAACGTAGCAGTATCTCCTCCCTTATCAGGATGATGTTGACTTGCTAGTTTGCGATATGATTTTTTGATTTCGTCGGGAGTAGCATTTTTAGCTACACCCAACGTTTGATAATGATCCATTCAACTATTATAGCATATTTTATGCTATTGTCAATTAATTTGGATTGGTGATATAAACAGTAGAACCCTGTGGTTGTACGGCACGGGCATTTCCGTCTGCAAAAACTGTTTTAAATTGTTGCACTTGTGCCACAGACAATTGTATTGGTTGTCTAAACAAAACCCAAGAAACAATTTGTGGATATGTTTCTTCTGTTAGTTGGCGCTGTGGATTGCCCCACCATGGACGGCTGTTATTTGGATTATTAGTAGCAACACAAGTACTATTAGCACCCAATGTACCAATAGAAATTGGTGCAGTCAATCCGCCACTGTATCTATAACTAGGGGCTGTGTTGAAATTAGCCATGCCCATCATCGAGGCAATATTGAAACTAACAGTACTTCCTGAATTTGCTCCAGTAGCATTAGCAGCTGGTATTGCGTTAAAAATATTAGCCCAGGCTGCATTAGGTGTATTACCATTGCCAACCATACGTTGACCTAATACTAATAAACTATCTGCATTACACAATCCATATGGCCCGGTAAGATCCGCTAGTTTAAAATAAACAAAGTGTACTTCTAAATCAGTAACTGAATTATTTACCCAATGTTCTGCAGGACCATGAAAGTGAAATTCTAACAAGCAATATTGACTGCCACCAAATGTAAGTGTTGGTGAGCAACTACCTGCATTAGGATTATTAAGTTTATATGTTCCCCAGCGTGTGTTGGCTACCGGATAAGCGTTTACTCCAGCAGGTGCTGTAGGTAAAGTACATACATCACCTGCACCACTGTTACAAAATGCAGAATTCAATGTGTTTTGTGTTTGAAAAGTAAATGTGGCATTTAACCCACTGTAACTAGTAAATTGAGCAGGACTACCTTGTAAAGTAACTGCTGTGATATTGATTGGTGTTTGACTTTGTGCTGTAACAACCAATGAAGTTACGCTCAATATTGTTGCTGTGATTATCTGTAAAATTTTTTTCATTTTTATGCTACTCCTGCTACTTTCTCTTTTGTGCGACCATAAGCCGCGATACCAAGAACCGCACCCATTGCGATATGGTATAAACCTGCACCTTGAAGTGTTAATGGTTGCCATTGACTTGTAACCTGACCCTTGCTTAGTGCTTGTAATAGTGACCATAATACCGGAAAGATAACAAAGTCACATGTACATGTCAACATATAAATCCAACCCATCATTGGGCGCATTTTTTTGTTAATCCAATCTGTTGCATCTTTGTCAACTGCTACGGTAGATTCTCCACCTTGTGACATAGCACCGCCGCCACTCTTTAGTGACTCTGCTTGGTTATGAACTACTTGTGCTGAGCCTGATTGTGTGGGTACAGATGCTGACGCTCCAAAGCCTGAATTTCCGCCAAAGCCACTTGAGCTTAATGTTGGAGACCCGAATCCACCTGATGTTGCACCGAATCCACCTGATGTTGCACCGAATCCACCTGATGTTGCACCGAATCCACCCGTTGAAGGCGTGCCAAATGATGTAGCTCCGCCAAATGATGTGTTGGTTGCATTACTATCTCCAAATGTACTACCTTGAGGAAATTGTTGTATTGACGGGTCAGACGCTAGTGCATCATAGTGGTCGTCATCTAATGCTGTAGGGACTTCATATCCTGCTTTTTTAGGTAATATAGTTGGCATACTTATAATCCTGCTATCGATTTAAATGCTCTAAGTTCAGCATCCTGTTTATCTGCGTGTATAGGTTTAACATCTAATCCTGCTCTATGACGCATCTCGTTTAAATCTTCTTCACGTTCTTCTTCGGCACGATAATTGTGAGGAGACATAACAATAACTTGTTTCAGCACTTCTTCAGTTGGTTCATATTCTTCATTGTCAATCATAATAGTCCAATCACTTACCTTCATATCGGTTAATGTTTTTAAATCTTCTAATAATTCAATGATGCGTGCCGGAACACTACTTCTACGATTCATTTCTACAAACACTAGATATTTACCGGGACTTATTTCACCCTCACTAACCTGTGAGTCTAATACAAAATCATATCCACGCTCAAACCAATCACATAAATCATCACCGGCCTGTTTGTTTTTAATAGTAAATGCTAGTGTAACAATCTCACTATCTTTACCCATATGTGCGGCATACTCATCTACACTTACTGCAGGGAGCATTTGACCTTCTAAATCGTGATAGTCCAATCCTTCGTTAATTATAACTTTACTCATATTATATTGCTCCCATTGGAGGAGGCATATTAGCATCTAATGGCATATTACCTGCCATACCCGGTTCCTGTTGTTGCATTTGACCGCCATCTTCACTACCATCACTATCTTCTGATTCTAAGTCATCTGCATATGAGTCATCAAGCTCATTTAGGTCAATGTTCTGTCCAGCTAAGTCAATACTTCCTTCACGGATATCATCCATAATTTCTTTAGGCATTTCAATATTAACTAACCATACTGCTTTTTTATGCATCTTTGGATAACGTGTTCCCGGTACATAATCATCATAATCATCTATTTCTACCGGAACTTGTATTGAAGTTTTTTTCCACTGTATGTTACAGCCTAACTTAACCAATCGTTTGGCACCACTTGGATCGGGCATTAGTTTGTATGGCCACATAAACATACAGGATACGCTGTATCGTTTAACTACTGGTCCTTGAACCAGTTCTCCAAGTTGCCAGTTTCTAAAAGCATACATATCAGCTTCATCCAAAACTCGCTCAAAATCCAATAAAACGGACATAGAACCATCACTGGTATATATTCCTTTAATTGTACTGATGATACTGACATAATCAACATCATCAAAAAAATCGTCGGCTGTAGGTAAAGTACTCATGTATGTATTTATCTTATTGTGATTTTATATATAGATTTGAATAAAGTCTGAATTAGCCTAATATTTATCATTCGTCTGTGTGTTAAAAGTATGCTACTATGTTGTTAACCATTGACCTTAAATAATATTGAGTGTTATGAGAACTCACGCTCTACAAAGGAGAACAACTTGAGCAAAAGAAAAACTAGCGCATTACGAACACAAGACACACGCTTCTCACACAGTAAAAAAGAAGGAAATACATTTTATACGAAAGAATCAAAAACTATCGACTTTGCACAAGCACAACCGCAAAAGCCAAAAGTACGTAAATCCGTAGAACTCATCCCAAAATCCATAAATCAAGAAAAATACATATTAGCACTACTTGATGACAAGACAGATATAGTCGTGGTTTCGGGACCTGCAGGGACAGGGAAAACGTATCTTGCTATGCAAGCCGCTATCAAAGCAATGCGAAACGGTGAGTGTGACAGGATTATCTTAACTAGACCTGCAGTTGGTGTAGATGATGAAAAACACGGTTTTTTACCGGGTGATATCAATCAAAAGATGGAACCTTGGACAAGACCTTTATTAGATGTATTACGAGAGTATTATTCAACTAAAGAAATTGCTGATATGCTAGAAGAACAAATAGTAGAGATAGCTCCACTAGCGTTCTGTAGAGGTCGCAATTTTAAGAACAGTTGGGTTGTACTTGATGAAGCTCAAAATGCAACTCCCAGCCAGTTAAAAATGATTATGACACGTATCGGGATCGGTAGTAAGATTGTCATCACTGGTGATGTAGAACAAACAGATAGACGCACGCCTGATAATGGGCTCCTAGACCTTTTAACAAAGCTAGATGGTGGAAAGGGGGTGATTCCAGGCTTAGCGTCTTGCAAGTTCGATATGCGTGACATACAACGTCACAAAATTATCGAACACATCCTCAAGATGTACGCATAAAAAACGGGGCAGTGCCCCGTTTTTATTTTTGTGAATTAGCGGTGATAGCCGCTTCTTTTTCTAACTGTTCAATAAGATTAGTATATACTTTCTTATAGTATTCATTCATCTTATCAAAATCAGTATCAACAACCTTACCTTCAATAACGCACTTTTCTACTTTTTTCTTTGCGTAGTCAATGATAACATTGCAGGTTTGTAAGTCTGCTTTTTTAATATTTTTGCTTACTGCCACAGATTCATCAATCTGTCCGCCCGGTCTTCTCATAAATGTAATTAATAGATATCTCACGCTGTTAACTCCACCAATGTTGCTGCCAAACTAATCTCAGGGATACCTACTAGTGGCAGATTTGCTAAACCATTACGAATTGTAATGATACTTGTATCTTTCTTCTCTTGTGTATTACCCCACAAGTCTAAGTTATCATACATCCAACGATAACAATCTTCAATGCGTGTAGGATACATAGCAATGTATTGCATTAACTGTTGTCTTGCTTCCATAATCTTACCAGACTTAAACATCTGTGTTGCTTCTAACAATAGTTCATGTTCACTACTACCTTGTGCCTGTGGCTTCATCAATTTACCACCACTACTGTTAACCTGTAATTGATTTAAACATTTACGCAAGTCTGGATATGTTGCACGAACATAGCTATCTAAGTCATCTAAATCAAATTCAACGTTCTCAGTAACCAATACTGTAGCGGCTCTTGCGGTGAACTCTGTTTGGTCTGTCTTTGCGATATGAAACTCATGGCAACGTGATTTCAATGCAGGGATAATCTTGTGCTGATAGTTGCACGTGAGAATATATCTTACTGTATCTGCGTATGCTTCCATATCGTTACGCAATGCCGCTTGTGAGGCTTGTGTTAAGTAATCAGCTTCATCTAATAATACGACTTTAAACTTACCAAACGGCATTGTTTGTACAAAGCCATTAATCTTCTCACGCATATTGTCAATGCCGTTTTCTCTACTAGCATTGATTTCTAGTATATCATATTCTTCTACACCAAGTTCATGTATCAATACCTTAGCAAGAGTTGTCTTACCTGTACCCGGATCACCTGACAATAGTAAATGAGGGATAGTACCTTCATTTACCCAGCCTTCAACTTGTTTCTTTTGTCGTTCATTAACAAACACATAATCTTGTATTGTATTAGGACGATACTTCTCTACCCAAAGTTTGTTCTTCATTTTCTTAACATTTCTAGTGTGATAACGTGTGCGATGCCTTGACCCAAATCAGTGTCAGTATTTATAATATGTAGGGTGTTGTCGTGCCTATCAGTCTTTTCATTATAACTTGAATATTCTAATACATAACCACCATTAGCCATATGTATTGTGAAATTCATACCTCTACTGTCAAGTTGTGACCCTCTACTAATAAGGGCACGTCCTCTATGAGTTTTAGTTTCTACTAACTCATTAGTATCTTGAGGGAATATAAAGTTATGTAATTTTTGTCTAAACCAGTTTATCATTAATATACCTTGTCGCTTATCGTTTCATCTTCCATCGGCTCATCCGATATCAGTAGTATATCACCGGGATCAACTTTACGCAACGTCTGTTTACCCTCTGGTGTTTCAACTGTGATACCCCGTGTCCAACGTCCATGACTAATAAGGATGTACTTACCAATTTGTAAGTCAGGATCTACTACATCAGGACCTAATCCATATATCTTTGCCCAACGCGGTCGAATGCCAGAACTTTTCTTATCATCGTCCATTAAAATAATACCACCTGCTGTGATACGTTCATCAAACTTCATATCGGATACAATGATGTGATCCTTGAAGAATGTTAATTTATCAACTTTGGTTGGGCTAAATGCTGGTTTACTATAGTCGTTCATTTCTTTTTAGTTTCCTGTGCTTTGATTTTTTCTACTTCAATATCATCTTCAAAACTTTCCTCTAATTCAAGTTCTGCTGGAGTAAGTTCTGCTTCAATTTTTGGTTTAACTTTTTGTTCAACAGGTGGCCTAGTAGTAACCTGGCGTCTAACTTGTGCTGACTTATTTCCCACTGTTTTTCCATATGCTTCATTTACCTTGTCAGTAACCGGTCTGATTACACGACCATTAGCATCAATCGTGTCACCTCTAGCATTAACATTCATGTTACCCACTGCACGTGTGTGTTCATTACGTGCGGCTAATGCTGCCATATCTACGTTTTTTCCCATTGCTGATTTATAACTTTTCATAATATCTCCTTATTTTAAAAACTCATCTATTGATAAGTCGTAGTACAAACTATTTATACGGTGTACTTCTA
>Ga0304730_1002701_pt1 | contig 12455 bp, 14 predicted proteins | sample M_130628_MF_Meta_FD_190474 | JGI IMG/M metagenome (GOLD analysis project Ga0304730, IMG submission 190474) | Freshwater microbial communities from Lake Montjoie, Canada to study carbon cycling - M_130628_MF_MetaG (v2) (version 2) | ecosystem: Environmental > Aquatic > Freshwater > Lake | place...
AGCTGGCCGTTGGTGTAGGTGCTCTGCCCTGTGCCGCCGTTTGCGACGTTGAGCAGACCTGACAAAGTGACAGCCCCGGCTGTTGCTGTTGCCGGGGTCAGGCCAGTCGAGCCGCCAGACCATGACAAGACGCCAGTGTTGGCCAGTGTGATGCTACCGGCGGCGTTGGTGACGCTGATACCGGCGCCTGGCGTCAACGTGTTGAGCGCGTACCCGGTGCCGTTGCCAATCAGCAGTTGGCCAATGGCGGGGAGGGTGGACAAGCCAGTGCCGCCGTTGACCGGCTGGATGACGTTCTGGTTTGCGCCAACAACGCTGTACAACCCGTTGAAGAACCGGAACCACTCCGACGCCACCAACCCAGTGTTGCCGTCGATAAGGGGCACCCTTGGCGCCGGGACTTGGGTTAGGTCAAGCATTGGTCGGCGTGATGAACAACTCAGCGCCCATGATGGCGATCTTTACCGGGTCGGTGCCTGACACCTCGTACACCCGGTCACGAATCTTCTCGGTCATCCCAAGGCGGCGCCAGATGGTGCGGTAGCCGTACTGGCCGATAGCACCCATCGACTTCCAGTGCTCGTTCGACCAAGTGTGGCCACCGTCATCGCTCCAGCGCAGCATGACCTGGGGGTCGTATCCGGCTGTGGCAGGGAAAGACTCTGTCACAATCTCAGCGTCGTTAATGTCTGGCCCGGAGTAGACAAACGTTACCAAAGACTCAAAATTATCGCCGGCCTCGGTCGTAAGCTCACTGCCGCTTTCGGTTGCTAGGTATTCCCAATTAAATTCAGCAATCAGTTGGTAGCTTGGCCCAGCAAGCGGAACATTTGCCAATTCGGTAATGATGCCGTCAGCAGTTTGTTCTGGCGTGACGCCTAGCCCAACGCCCGTTTCGGCGTCAAGTTGTAGCGAGTGGTGCGCCGTGCGCTTCAGGTTGTTCTGGCCAGACGGCAGCGCTCGCCATGACCGCAGCCATTTCTGCGTCGCGCTGTTGTCGGCGTAGACATCAAGGTTGAAAGCGTAGATGTTGCCGTTCTCAAAGTCGCCGACGATGATCGTGCCGCCGAAGTTGCACTGGCAGTTTGACCGGTGCCTGAACTCGTTGTCGTTGCCGCTGGCGCGTTCGTGCCAGGCTTGCACCGCTACGTCGTACACCCAGGTCTTGCTGGCCGATGGGAAATTCAAAACGTAGAAGGCGTGCCCCTCTTGCTGGTAGGTATAGGCCACCGCGTCGGAGATGTTGCCGTACTGCGCAATAGCGTACTCAACCGCATGGGTGGAGACGCGCAGCCCTGCGTAGCCGTTGACCTTGTAGACGATGCCCTGGCCGCGAGCGTCAGTGCCTAGCCAAAACAGCGCATTGTCGAGCTTGGCAACCGAGTAGGGGGCCACGCACCCGATCTCGTTGAACGCGCCTTGGATGGGCGTCAGAGGGAACCCAGTAAGCCCAGCGTTGTACCAGACCTCAGTTGAGTCAGTACCAAACACCCATAGCTGCCGGTGGTCTACATTGATCGCTACCACACCGTCAGGCGAGCCATCCGCAGGGGCGACCGTCAGAGGGTCGAACACCAACGGGTATATCTGCACTGGCGGCGTAGTCAGGGTCTGCGTAATCACAGACCACAAGTTCTGGCTGTTTGGCTCGTTGAAGACGAACAAGGTGTCGATGTACGCGACAGTGACTGCGCCGGCAAAGTCGGGGCTGGTGATTGCATCAAACGAGCCTGTTGGCTCGTGGTAGGTGTAGCTCGGGCCGTTGCAGGCAAAGAATATGGTGGCGCCGTTGTCCGCAATGGACACCGGGCCTGTACCCGACACAGTGCCAAGCAGTTCAGGCGTTGCCGTGGTGCTGGTGAGCTTGTAGACCTCAATGCCGGAGACGACATAGAAGTCCGTGCCGTTGGTCTGGTGCGCCCACAAGCCCCGGATAGGCCCAGTGCCAACCGTCTGGAGAAACTCCAATCCTGGGGCGCGGTTCAAGAACCCCGCTTCCTTGCCGCCATCGGGGGTGGCTTCTGGGAAGAGGTTCACCATCCGATTGTTCGCAGCGTTGATGCTGCGAGCAACGTAGGCTGAACCAAGGATGGGCGTGTGCATTACGCAGCAACGGCTTTGATAACAGCAAAATTAAAGACCGGCGTTTCAGTGGTTGTGCCGCCCGTGGTGCGGAAAGTTAAGTTGAAACTCCCTGCCGCCACTGCGGTGACCATTAGGTCGTACAGATCAGTACCAGATTTTTGGCTTAGAATAACCACATCAGTCGCTGCCACCGTGCTGTTGGTTACGGTAAATGTCGCTGCGGTAGTTGTCCCTGCTGCGCTGAACATTGTAACTGCGCCGGATGTTTTGTTAAGCGTTACGCCTGTCGTGCGGCTAGTTAGCTGAGTTACTGCGCCCCCGGCGCCAGTTGCGTAACCAACGCCTGCCGTACCCGTTGAAACAATCGTGCCAGACGCGGTTAAGCTAGTCCCAGTGGCAGCGCCGATTACAGGCGTTACCATGACCATGCCAGTGCTAGTGCAAGCCGAAATAATTCCGCTGGCAACCGTTCCCAACGCAGGCGTTACCATCGTCGGGCTAGTGAACAACAATGTGGTGCTGATGCTCTTGGTTGTGCCAGATTGGACAAACGGAACAATGTCGGCGGCGTTAATGACGGTGGCAACGGGCAAGCCAGAAATGGCAACTGTGGTCATGATTAGTAGTTCCCTGCGAATATGTTGTAGCGTTGCCGAGTGCCCACAATGCTGTACGGCAGCGACATGATGTCATCCGGGTTGTTGATGCGTTTCAAGTTGCGCTTGGATGTCATGGCGATCCGCGAGACTTGCGGCGATGGCTCGACACCAAACTCAGCAGCGATCTCACAAGCCAGACAGTACCGGAACGCCCGCAGGTAGCCTGGCGGGAAGGACAATACGGTCGCCAGCGTGGCCGGTTGATCTAGCTCAGTTACCGAAACGAAGTGCCACTCCAGCACCTTGGTAGGCACCGGGTAGACGTACATCTCGATGTCAGGGTAATTCATGTTGATCCAAATCACCTGTGGGTAGGTGCTGGTCACAGTCTTTACCGCAATGCCGTTGTACTGCTGCTGGTTGATGATCTTAATGCCAAACGAGATGCCGTTTGCCGGGTCTTTGAAATAGGTCGAGTCATCCAGCAGGATGGGTCGGTTGCCAACAAAGTCGCCGGTTGGGCCAAGCGTGCGGCTGATAAAACCGGGAAGCCAACTGAACACCTGATCCTGGGTGCTGAACACCGCCAAACGCTCGGTGCTCCACGAATCGATCATCTGATTCATGGCGGTAAGCGCGTCCTGCGACGTAGACGCGGATGGCGTCTCACCTTCAGCCAGTTGGCCAATCAGGCGCAGCGCCCCGTTGATCTGGTCCCCGGCGGTGGTACTCATTCAGCAGGCTCCTTGCGGCGGCGGCGAAGCTCGTTCACCGGCTCGCCTGGAGTATACCGTACCCAGCCGTTCTTCTCATCTTGCTCGGCCTCAAGTTCCGCAATTGCGACCTTGGTGCCGTGTACAGGGTGCTTCAGATAGATTACCACAGATCGCCCCTAGAATTTGTGCCCCCTACGCCTTGTGAGCGTAGGGGGCTATCGCTTTAAGCGATTCGGTACACAGTGTACGCAGCAGTGTCCGTTTTGCGGAACAAGAACTGCGCTGCGCCGCCAACGCCAGCAGCGCTGCCGGTGATAGCAACAACCAAGTTGCCAACCGCAGTGATGCCGGTGCCCACAACCACCGTGATCAACCCGGTCGAAGTACCCAAGTTGATGATCGTCAACTCAAACGTGCTGTTGACCTTTGAGTTGGTAAACACCGCGTCAATCAAGGTAGCAGTCGGAAGCGTGTATGACGCCGCCGTGGTGGACGGGTTGCCCACCAAAATGCCGCCAGTAACTTGCGCAGCAGTCAGAGTCGCCGTGGCAGTCGCCGTCTGGGGCGCTGCTTGAACGCCCATGACGATTTCGTTGGTGTTGCCATCGGTGTATTGGTATCCACCACCTGAGTTAGGGAGAGCCATGATAATTTCCTTTAGATGTTGCCATCAGTAATAGTGCGATCAGGCCGCGACACTAGGACCAAGTAAACTTGGGCCGCAGTCGGGGTGATAGACGCCGCCGTGTTGTTGCTAAACGTGATCGCAAGGGTGTTTGCCGCAGAGACTCGGGAGCCAACAATGCCCAAACCAGCTTGCGTCGTGGGCTTGTTGACAAGAACCATGTCACCGGGGAGAAGACCGTTAACCGTGAACGTCTGTTCTGCCGTCGTGTTGAGCACGATGAGAGCAGGCGACAAGGTTACGCTAATGACGGCCTGTTTAACCAGATTGCCAAGAACGTAACTCATGATTAACCCCAGAGGCGCACGGCCATAGGTGCGCGGATGACGTTGAACCCGTACAGAACGTCGATACGACAAGGCATACGGTCATTGTTGATGTCGTACTGGCGGACAATACGCAACGAAATGCCGTTGTGAACCTGGCGCGAAGCCATGTCCACACCCTGCGGCAGCAAGAGGTCAGCCGTAGCGAATGTGATTGCGTTCTTGTGGTAGATCAGATTCTGCGGGTACGCCGTAGAAGCCGAGCCAACGAACGTAACCGCAGCGTTATCTGCAGGGAACGCATTGATTGTTGCCAGAGCGTTGGCAGACGTGTACATCGCGGGTGAGACCGCAATGCTAGTCCAAGAGCCGCTCGACGCCGTGTTGGCCGCTGTTACAACGAACTGCTGCAAGCTGCCGGTAGACTGGCGGGTTTGCGGGTTGACGCTAAACACGTTGGCAACAGTGAACACATCACCGACAGTGACCGTGGCCGAACCGGTGCCGCCGTCAATGCTGATGGTTGCCTGGCCCTCAGTACTAACCGCGCCATTGACAAGGATCGTGTCCGTCGTAGAACGTGACCCAGTGGTGTGGTTCACAATTGACTGCGACATGTTGACTTCGTCGTAGCCCAGAACACCAGTGCCCATCATGCCTGCCGTGAATTGGCGGGAAATGGTGCCGGTTGGGTTGAAGAAGCCTTTCATGCCTTCAACCAAGTTCGCGTTGGCAGCGGGGTTAACCGTAGCGTAGCGATCGTTCATCGGAGCAGCGTACTCATTCAACTTCTGGTTGCCTTGCAGCAGAACCAGCGAGGTGGACGGCGTGGTGCCAGGCGTGCCGACAGTCGAATAGATTGACTTGTAGGCGTTGGCAACATCGTTGTCGATGCTGGAGGCCAACTGCGAGATACGGGGTTTGAGAACCCGTTCCGCAAAATCGTCCAACTGCATGGTCAGTTCAGCAGATGTGAAGTTGACACCGATGTGCTTCTGGCTTGCGACCGTCAGCGTGGTGTACTGCTCGTTGTCATCCTGAACTTGCAGGGCGGCGCCATCGGTCACCAGAGCACGGTCGGGAAGACGAATGCGCAGGGTGGAGCCGATCTTTGCGCCTTCGACGGCAAACGAGTCGTCGTATTGGCGGTTGACGTTGCGGGTGAGCACCAGGTTGTTCTCGAGAATTTCGAGAGCCTTCCTGGTGATCATGTCAATGGTAAGAATGCTGTTAGACACTTTGAGTCCTTAAAAAAGTTAGCGGAGGCGTGCTTCCATCTTCTTCACTTGTCTAGCGCGGTCGGCTGCGATCCATTCTGACGTGCTCATCGTTTTGATAGAGCGGGGGTCAGTTGTATCGTAAGCCGGCGATGCCTTGCCACTGGGCGTGACAGGTGTAAAAGGAGCGGGGGCACTAGAAGTCTTTTTGACCATCGGTTCCGAGGCCAGTTTGGCCTCGATACGTCCGATCTCTTTGGCTTGCACATAAGGCGCCAAGCGGGAAATACGATCTGCTTCTTTCGGGTTGGCACCGAGGTAGTAAGCTACATCAGGGCCAATATCCGACGATTGGATCGTCTGCGCCATCACGGTCGTGATCTTGAGGCTTGGATTGTACGCGACTTGTTCAAAATCATCGTACTTGTTCCGCGCCTCTTCTTCCCTGTCGTGATAAGCACCGAGAACTTCTGTCTGCTGGCGCTGCACATCCCGTTCGTAGAGCAACTGCTCGGCCTTCTTCATCGCCAATGCATCGGCGTAGGATTCAGTCGAGTCAAACTGCTCTGGTCGGGGATCAGCAGCGACAACGGGGGCAGTAACAACACGCTCTCGTTCCCACTTTCGTTGCTCGCGTGCGAGCCTCTTTCCTATCGCGGCGTCCAGTTCTTCTTGAGTGAACGCCTTTACCGGCTGTGCTTCTACAGCTTCAGGTGCCGCCGTGGCTTCCTGTTCTGGCGCGGGATCTTCCGCTAGTACTTCTTCAGTCATTGTGTGAACCTTACGATTCCCTGGTGAACCTCACCAGTACGGTCATGCGTTGATTGCGGCAACTTTAGCTTGAAAAGTTGCAATGCGCGAGGCCAAAACACTTTGGGCCTCGGCAAGTTTTTCTTGCGCTTGCGTAAGTGTAGCCTCTCTAGCCGCCAGAGTTGCGGCCTGCGCATCTGCGGCCTTTACTTGAGCGGCAAGAACGCGGGCATTTTCGCTGGCAGCAGCGGCCGCATCAGCGTCCCGTTTGTCCAAGTCCTTCTGTCGGGCGTCTTGCACTTGCTTCTTGGCGGCGGCGTCAGCCACGAGGTTACTTGCCGCCAGTTGGCTGGCTTGAGCATCGGCCTTGGTCGTGGCAAGCAGTTGTTTGGCGTCTTCACGCATCTTGGCGGCGTCTTCAACCGCCGTCAAAGCACCTTGGCGCACTGCAAGTTCATCCCGCAACGCCGCCATTGCCGCCAGGTCTTGCGGAAGTTGCTTGGTGAAATAGGTAACGTAGTCTACCGCCGCAGCGGAATCATTCTGGATGTTCATAGCAGCACCTTTAGACGTAGTAGCTGATGTTGATCTTGGCGCTGGCCACCTGTTCGATGAACTGGATTTGGCCTATATCGCCATCGTACTGTAATGTCACGCCAGCCGCAAGGGGCATCCCCACCGAAGCGGTAGGCGCTATGCCATCATCACGCCAGCGAACAGCTTGCGTCTCGGGGGTGATGATAGCAATTGACGGGCGGCAACTCAGGCCGTTCAGGTCCGTAACAGGCACGGTCAGACTCGTAGCCGAGCTAAGAGTCGTAATTTGCTGGTAGCCCAACCGGCCGGTGATAGCCTTCAAATTCACTGCCATTTCAAAATCTCCAAGGTTGTGTGAAAGAACGCAAGCGTACTGTAACATCAGACGCTTGCTTAGGCGGGTTGACCACAATAACGGTAACGGCCCCAATAGAGCCGATAACTTGGACCCCAGTCGGTTGAGCTAACGATCCCGCAGTAATCGTAACTGTACCAATTGAACCAGTAGCTTCAACCCCAGTCGGCTCAACCAGTGCGCCAGCAGTAACCGTAACTGTACCAATAGAACCAGTGGCCTGAACACCGGTAACGGGCACTTGTAGGGTAAACCCCCAACCGGTGTTGTTGCCCGCATTTACGTTTGTTGTTGAAAGAGCATCCCAAGTAGCCCCGCCCGTAGCGTTTGAGTCCTGAATTGTCAGGTACGTTACCGTATCGGTGCCACCTGCGTCAGAGATCGTTGCTTGAGTTCCTGGGGTAGTGCTGCCCAGGTACTTCATGGTTGTGCCTGTGGTGACAAACGATCCTACGGTGCTGGTAACACCTGACTTCAGGTTTAGGGTGCCGCCTGTGAAAGTGAGCGCCCGTGTAGAACCTAGCGTCAAAGCATCAAGACAGTTGATGGTTCCCGTACTACTAAAAGTTACCGGGAAATCCATTGTTTTGGTGTTGCTGGTAAGCGTTGTCGTCGCTGTTAGGCCAATCGTAGTAGTCAACGTACCCGCAGCAAGCGTCATGCCCGCCGATAGTGTTAGATTGCCGTGTATATTACGAGTACCGTTGTTAAGTGTCCCGGCAAAACCAGTAAAATCTACGTTTTTAACCGTATCGCCTATAGTAATACTATCAGCGCCTGCCGTTACATTTACATTTATAGCGCCCGCAGTATTAGCGGCTATTGTTCTAGTGCCAACTGCGCCGGAATATGTAAAGTTAACGGTGGGTGTAGTTGTGAAGGTAAGCCCTGTGGCTGAAGTTGTGTTCCAGACCGCTACCCCGGCTCCGGTCATCTCTAAAGCTCCAGACCCTTGGGTAAGGGTTCTGGCGGTTCCGGTTGCGTTGGCCCCGTTAAAAGCAACAGCAGTTAAATTAAACCCGCCAAGGTTAAAAGTCCCAGCGGTTAAACCTACACCCCCTGAGCTAGTGGCGGTAAGCTCAACGGTTGTATTAGACTGTAACGTCAATGACCCAGTAGGGCAGTTGACAATAAAATTATTAAGTTTAAGAACTACCCCAGCAGTATTAAGAGTGTTAGCTAATCCTTGCCCCGCAAAAGTGTATGAAGGTGAAGTACTACCCGTCGTTGTTAAAGTTGAACAAAGCGTTACGTTACCATAAAATCGGGGATCATTATTCCCTAACGAAAGCGTCAACGCAGTTGTTCGCGTTGACATATCCAACGTACCAATATCCGGATTGGTGTTCACTGTTATTATGTTACCGGCAGTCAGGCCCGCATCGTCAATAATAATACTGTCTTGCGCCAACGGAAAATTGTTTACCGCTACAGCACCGCCAGATGTCAAGGCCCAGGCTGTAGAAGTCCAGTTGCCACCACCAACAAGGTTCCAGTATTTCGTAGCCGCTGCGGTAAAGGTGATGTTGCTGTTGCCTAAGCAGTTACCAATGCGAGTGCCTGACCACGGTGAAGATGCACCCGCTGCCACGATGTCCCTGAAGTCCACATCGTTCAGAGTCGCTAGGGTAGCAACCGTCAGGGTGCGTTGGGTGCCTACAACGTCGCTTATAACACTTATACGGAACGGCGCTGTGTTTGTAGCACCAAGGGTCAAGGTGCCGTTGACAATTTGGTTAGCGCCAAGGGTGATGACTTTTTGTAGCGTTGTTGTGGTTACGTTGAGGTTGTTAAAAGTATTAGCGCCGGTAATTGAAACCGTGTTGATAGCTGCGGTAGCAGAGGTGAGGTTGACGTTGTAGAACGTCTGCCCGCCACCGCCAAATGTAAACGCTGCGTTAGAACAAGTTATTGTGGACGTGCCGGCATTGAACGTAAGATTAGTAGCAGCTAGGCTAACTGGTCCAGTTCCAGAACAAATAATAGTAGAAGCGTTTAGATTTATTGCTCTTACGTTGGTAGTTGTTGTAGAAAGAAAACTATTCAACGTCATTGCAAACCCGCCGGTATCAAACGTACCCGCAAGAATGGTGGGGGAAGCCCCGGCCGTAACAGTAAATGCGCTACCTAATGTCCAACCGCCGCCAACTCCGTTAAAGTTTACAGTCATTGCCCCCAACGTAATATTGTTGGTGGTAACTGTCTTGCCTGTAGTTGTGGCTAAAAAGTTTACAATAGCGCCGGAAGTAGTGGTAAAAACCACCCCAGTAGCAGCATTCAACCAACTACCATACACGTTGATGACTGACGTAGCGCCAGACGTTATAGTCACGTTGCCCACAGCGGGGCCAGCAATGCTTACGTCAAGGCAGACGGCATTCGTGCCAATAGTTACCGCATAGGCTACGGCGTTTGACAGGTTGTCAAAGGTGGCCGTATCCGCAGAAGTAGGCGCACTGGCCCCGGCAACGCCACCAGATGTAGCCGCCCAATGGGTTGTAGTGGTGGCGTCCCAAGTACCAGCACCCCCTACCCAGAATCTAGCTGCCATCTGTCATCTCCAGCGCAGCGCACCACTGGGCGAACCTAGCTTCCTTCATTGCCGTCAACTCATCGTCCGACAAGCCATGATCGTCAGGAAGATGGATAGCATCCCGGAACATGCCGCCAGTTGGGGATGGGTATTCAAACGCAATGATCATCCCAGCCCCCTGGAACGGTTAAGCGATGCGGATCAGCGCAGTAGCGGCAGCGGCAACCGGCATTTGGACAGTGAACGTGCCAGCCGTTGATGTCTTGTCAGCACCAAAATCCAGTACCGCAATGGCTGCGTTAGCCCGCGTACTGTCATAGATCAAAGCGCCCCTAGCGGTGATGGTCGCCGTGGTCCAGCTTGAGTCAGAAAACGTAATCCACGCCGTGGTGCCAGAAGAGCTAATAGCATTGCCGGCCAGCGTGTTGCCGCCCGCCGTGTAACCTGTGCCAACAACTTCATTTGTCGCAGAGTACACGGTAGTCGTAGCATCCAATGTCGCTGTGCTTGTGTACAGCGCAATTTTCATCGTGTCGGTCAACGGGGTGTAAGTGCCCGTCAAAAAACCAACTTTAGCGCTGGTACAAAAGGCTTGCGTGATTGCCATGATATACCTTTGTTACGCCAAAAACTTCAGTTTGTACAGCGTCGTCAGGTACAACTCAACAATGTTGTCGATCAGTTGCTGTAGCGAGGAGTCAGTCTTGTCGCATACGTCATACCTGACCGACTCAATCTCATCAAGTTGTGCTTGCAAAAACTCAACGATGTTGGTTGTTTTCTTGGAAGACTGCAAAGTGATCCCGCCGATCAGGCCGTGCCGGCCCTGGTACGCCTCGGCAAAGGCGTCCGCAAGGTCAATGAGGCTGTCATAGAACGTGTTCAGCGCCATGTGCTTGCTGAAGCTGCGCGTGTTGAGGTGGACGCTGTGCGCCACATCCCGGCCCAAGAAGAGCAGGCCCATGAAATCTGCGGCTTTCATTCCATGCTCTCCTGTGGCATTTCAGCGCCCACATCCACATCCCGGCCAGGCATCTCGCCCACAAGGTCACCGCTGGTGATCATGCCGTGGACCGTCCCCAAGACTATTTCTTGAATCTGGTCAGGCGTCATGCCGGCCATCGTGGCGCTGATCCGCTTGGTCTCGGCATCGTAAGCCTTAACCTGGCTATCGAATTGCTTGACCTGCAAGTCCTGCGCTTCCATCGACCTCGACACGTTCTGGAGCATCTGGTGCATCTGCTCCATCTCCTGGCCCATCGCCTGCATCTGCTGCTGCGCGGCCTGGAGTGCCGGATCGTCATCATCGGCCAGCAGTTTCGGGTCGATGGTCTTGGCAAACCGTTTGCTCATCTCCTGAGCACCCGGCCAGTCCATGTTCTTGATGAACAGGTCACCCGCCACACCCCACAATTGCGGGTTGCCCTGCAACAGTTGGCTCATGGCGTCCAGCGACTCTTGGCGCTTGGTCATGTAGCTCGGGCCAGTCGTCACGCACACATCGTACTGGCCAACGCCGAGGTTGTAAATCTTCTTGATTACAATGCCCGCCTGGTCGATGATCTTGCGCACCGGCTGCGGCTGGTTTGGGTCGATCATCGCCGAATCCGTCTCCCCATCGATGCCAATGATGCGGGCAATGCGCTGGGTGTCGTAGATTTTCGGGATCAGGTCCACAATCTGCCGAGTGGTGTACCGAATCGCCCGCGCCAGATTGTCGACGTAGTGGTAGGTGCCTGTGTCGCCCTGCTTTTCACGCGCCAGGATCGCTCGGCCAGAGCGTTCGTTGCTCGTAGCGCCCAAACTGGAGTCGTATTGACCCGTGGTGCTCTTGATGTCATCAGAAGCCCCCGCCTTGGCCTGTAGGAGCCCGCTGGAGGCCATTGGAGGCTGCGACCGTGCCGGTAGGGGCAGTACGCCGCCTGCGCCGTCTGTAACGTCAGGGTTGACCTCCAAATACGGCCAATTTGTCGTGTTTGCGGTCTTCCACTGGTTCTCATAGCCCTCAAACTGCCCGCCGTACCCGATAAACGGGGCTTTTGGCGCCAGTGCGAGCATCTCAGCCTCTTGGCTGACCCAGTAGTTGTACATGCGCTGGGCGTCTTTGGCGTTGCGGATCAGTCCAGAGACGTACAAGCGGCCGTCAACCTCAAATTCGTTGCCAACAACGCGGATAACAGGTATCGATTTGCCCGCCCAGTCGCGTTCTTCGATAAATTCAAAGCCGTTTGTCTTGCACCACTTGATCTGCTTCTGATCCACGATGCGCGTCTTGATGGGTTTCATGCCCATCTGCTTCATCTGCCGGTCTTCCGGCGAGTTCTCCATCGCCGACACGTTGCCGTGGTACAGGTGCATCGTTGCCGGCGTGTGCTCGGTGTAGAAGTACTCCGCAATGCGTACCGTCTTCTCACTGATCCACGGACTCAGGCTCTGGTCGCCTACGCCGCGCTGCATCATGGTCGATACCGGCGATGCGTCGGGGAATTGGCGCTCGTACTCGTCAGCCGTCAAGTCCTGGGTGATGAAGCACCACTCCGCATCCGACCCGCAAGGGTCTTGGATCGTTGGGTCCATGTACACGCTGAACGAGTTGCGCACCCGTGCGATACGGATGTCCTGCTCGAAGCTGTCGTCGTTGCAGTACTCGGTCAGGAGCCGGATGTAGCCCTCGCCGTAGGTCACCTGGTTCTCGCAGGCGGTGTCGTAGGC
>Ga0304730_1002707_pt1 | contig 12440 bp, 10 predicted proteins | sample M_130628_MF_Meta_FD_190474 | JGI IMG/M metagenome (GOLD analysis project Ga0304730, IMG submission 190474) | Freshwater microbial communities from Lake Montjoie, Canada to study carbon cycling - M_130628_MF_MetaG (v2) (version 2) | ecosystem: Environmental > Aquatic > Freshwater > Lake | place...
TAACAATGGCGCTATATACGATCAAACCCGTATGAAAGATGGATTTGTTATTCTGAAAATAAATGACAAAGATGTAAAAACGCTTGATGAAATGAAAAAAGTAATTGGGCAGGAAAGCAACATCACTATTAGTGGTTTTTATCCCGGTTATGATGGGCTTTATGAATACCCCATAAATTTAGATGAGAAATAAATTCAAAAATCCCCATTCAAAAAATGGGGATTTTTTTTATGTAGAAATTAAAACTAAAAAGTCTCCAGGATTTAGCTGAATCGACAAATTCGATATATATAATGTTTGAGTTTCGTCAAGAATATCAACATAAACTCCTTCTGATAATTGGTGATTTATACGTACTTGCTTATCGTCTAAATTTAAAAATACATACACACATGCTGAATCTTCACCTCGTTTAAAAGCAAATATCTTTTCCTCAAATGGAATAAATTCAATTCTTTCATTTACCATTAATTTTTTTCTGACAAATGATAATTGTTGATAAAAATCCATCAAATTATTTTCACCATCCCAATCAATTTCATCTTTATCAAAAAAATGAAGTCGTTTATTGTTAGCCACTTCTTGACCTGAATAAATTAAAGGAACACCGTTAGGAAATAAGAAAGAAAACACAGCCAAAGCTTTTGCATAAATTCCATACTTTTCAAACTCAGTTCCATTCCAACTATTTTCATCGTGATTGGAGGTAAAATACAATTGTTTAGTATGCGGTGGAAAGGGCGAATTTTGTTGATGTAAAACATTTATCAGTTCAGAAATGCTTAAATGATTTTTGAAAAAATGTTCGGTTTTATGCATCCATTTCCAAGAGAAAAAGATATCAAACGCTTCAGCATAATGCACATCATCAGATTCCGCTAACCAGATCAAATTGGGCTTAATCGATTCAGTAAGTACTCTTGCTTTAACCCAAAAATGCACGGGCGTTAAATGCGCCAAATCAGCCCTGAATCCATCTATATCAAATTCTTTTACCCAATAACACATGGCTTCACGTAATGCATCATGCGCCTGTTCATTTTCATGATTGATTTGAATAACGTCTGTCCAATCATAAGGCGATAAAAATTCACCGGCTTCATTTCTTGCAAAAAAATCAGGGTTGTTAATTGTCCAAATATTATCCCATGATGCATGATTCGCTACCCAATCCATAATCACTTTCATTCCAAGTGCATGAATTTCATTTATCAAATTTTTAAATGCATGTTTTGTTCCAAATTCAGGATTAATATCTGTGAAATCACTGATACTGTAATAGCTACCAAGACAACCTTTCCGATTTCTTAATCCGATTGGATGCATGGGCATCAACCAAATAATATCAACACCCATTTTTTTTAATCGAGGCAAATGCGGTATAAAAGCTTGAATTGTACCTTCCGTAGTATATTGTCGGATGTTTACTTCATAAATAGTTGCGCTATTTAATGATTGTAAAATTGAATGGTTATTTGTCATAAAGCGCTAGATTTAATTGAGATTTGATTCATCTAAAATCGATAAAACTTCCGTTCAAGTTTGTACCTTTGAAACGCATATCAAATCATTATGAAGCAATTTACAATTCCATTTACATACCGAAGCCAATTAATCAGTTCAATTAAAGAAAAAAGAAAGGCTGAGGATAAAATGAAAAAAGATTTTACGCCAACTTTACTAAACTTTGGTTCGATAGAGATTTATTTAGCGCGTCATTTTGGATTTTGTTACGGCGTTGAAAATGCCATTGAAATTGCTTTTAAAACAGTTGAAGAAAATGCGGGCAAACGTATTTTTTTACTGAGCGAGATGATACATAATCCATCAGTAAATAAAGATTTACAAGACTTGGGCGTTCGTTTTTTACAAGACACTTCGGGCAAACCTATCATACCATTTGAAACGCTTACTCAAGAAGATGTTGTGATTATTCCAGCATTTGGAACTACCCTAGAAATCGAATCAAAACTAACTGCATTAGGCATTTCAATAGAAAAATATAATACTACTTGCCCATTTGTAGAAAAAGTTTGGAATCGAAGCGAGCAGATAGCCAACAAAGATTATAGTGTTATTATTCATGGAAAACCTACACATGAAGAAACGCGCGCTACGTTTTCGCATGCCGCGAATAGTGCCCCTAGCTTGGTATTGAACGATATGAAGGAAGCTGAATTGCTGTCAAATTTCATTTTAGGCAAAGCACCCATTGAAAATTTTTACACGGTATTTGCAGGCAGATTTTCTGAAGGGTTTGATGCTGAAAAGCATTTATCCAAAATAGGCGTTGTAAATCAAACTACCATGTTGGCAAGTGACACACAAGCCATCGCCGATTTTTTAAAAACAACAATGATTGAAAAATTTGGATTAAATGATTCAAATGTGTTGGAACGTTTTGCCGAAACAAGAGACACACTTTGTTATGCAACCAATGATAACCAATCAGCTGTTTATGGTTTATTGCAACAAGAAGCGGATTTAGCCATTGTAGTGGGCGGTTACAATAGCAGCAATACTTCACATCTGGTGGAATTGTGTGAAGAGAAACTACCTACTTATTATATCGACCATCCAAATAGAATATTATCAAAAGAAACCATCGAGCATTTTAATTTTCATAAAAAAATTGAATTAATTACAACAGATTATTTACCAACTAAACAGCCCGTTAGAATATTAATGACGAGCGGAGCAAGTTGTCCAGATGCTTTGGTTGAAAAAACTATTGAAAAAATTGCAGGATATTTTATGCTGGAAGATGAAGTAAAAACTTATTTACAATCATTTTAATTTTTCTTGAATTAATTGCATAGCGATTTCAAGTTGTTGTTCCATCGTCAATGCAGAGTTATCTAATAAAACAGCATCTGTTGCCATTTTAAGCGGACTTACTTCTCTTGTAGAATCAATTCGATCACGCATTTGCAAATTGGATTGTACTTCTTTAAATGTAATATTTGGATTTTTAATTTGCATTTCTAAAAACCTTCTTTCAACTCTAATCAGCATATCGGCCGTCATAAATATCTTTAATTCCGCATTGGGAAAAACAGTAGTGCCGATGTCTCTCCCATCCATTACAATGCCTTTTTTTTCACCCATGTATTTTTGTTGTTGCACAGCAAAAGTTCTAACAGCCGGAATAGCTGCAACTTCACTTACTTTTTCAGCCACCACCATATCTCTGATTACATATTCTACATTTTCGTTGTTTAGAAACATCTCAGCCAATTGAGATTCCGGATTATACTCAAAATGTAAGCGAATACATTTCAATGCACTTAACACATCGTTTTCATTTGACCAATCTATATGATTTCTGAGAAAATACAGTGTAATAGCTCTATACATTGCACCACTATCAATGTATACATAACCCAACTTTTTGGCAAGTTGTTTTGCCAGAGTACTTTTTCCACAGGAAGACCAGCCATCAATTGTAATAATGATTTTGTTCATCGTATTTAGTTCCGTTAAAATCTAGTAAAGTAACGCAAATATAGGGAATTAGAGGTTTGAGAGGTTTGGGAGGTTTGAGAGGTTTGAGAGGTTTTTGAGGTTTGAGAGGTTTGAGAGGTCGTAGGGGTTGAATATTTTCAACCCTTACGTTCAATGCGTTCAAAAGGTTAAGGATTTTGGTCTGCCGATTGGCGCCGGTTTCCAAACCGGTGTCTACAAGAGGTTTCAGTCACCGACTGAGCGGTTTCAGACGTTCAATAAGTTCAAGAAGGGGTTGAAGATATTCTACCCGTACAAAAGGTTAAAAGTATTTTCCGTTTTGGACTTCGCCGATTGGCGCCGGTTTCCAAACCGGTGTCTACAAGAGGTTTCAGTCTCCGACTGAGCAGTTTCAGACGTTCAATAAGTTCAAGAAGGGGGTTAAAATATTCAACCCGTTCAAAAGTTATAAGTATTTTCCGTTTTGGACTTCTTTTAAACTGTTGAACATCTATACACTTACGATGCTTACGCTCCCTTCACCTTTCGGGGGAAGGGTTGGGGATGGGGGTTTTCGTGTCAAAAAAAATACGCCCCAAGATTGAGGCGTATTCAAATAATATAAATCTTAAATTATGATTGGGATTTCTTTTCTTTTTTCTTTGTCTCTTCTTTAACTCTAAAGGTAATTTTTCCGTTTTCCTTATCCAACTCAGCTAACATGGTATCTCCGGGCTTGATGGTCATATTTAAAATTTCTTCGGCTAAAGGATCTTCCAAATACTTTTGAATGGCACGATGTAAAGGTCTTGCACCAAACTGACTGTCGTATCCTTTGTCTGCAATAAAATCTTTTGCATCTTCTGCCAATTCTAGTGAGAAACCAAGATTTACCAAGCGCTTCATTACACCTTTCATCAAGATGTCGATAATTTGATGGATGTTTTCTTTTGATAAAGAATTAAAGATAATAACATCGTCAATTCTATTTAAAAACTCTGGACTAAATGTACGTTTTAACGCTTTTTCAATAATCGATTTATTATTTTCATCTTGATTATCTTGACGAGATTGTGTTGCAAACCCTACCCCATCACCAAAATCTTTCAACTGACGAACACCAATATTCGAAGTCATGATGATCATCGTATTTTTGAAATCTATTTTTCTACCTAACCCATCAGTTAATTGTCCATCATCTAAAACTTGTAACAAAATATTATAAATATCAGGATGCGCCTTTTCAATTTCATCCAACAAGATTACGCTGTAAGGCTTTCTACGCACGCGTTCTGTTAGTTGACCGCCTTCTTCATAACCAACATATCCCGGAGGCGCACCAATCAATCTACTCACCGTGAATTTCTCCATATATTCACTCATGTCAATTCTTATAAGTGCATCTTCGCTATCAAACATGTGTTTGGCTAAAGAACGCGCCAATTCTGTTTTACCCACACCTGTAGGACCTAAGAAAATAAATGTACCAATTGGCTTTTTAGGATCTTTCAATCCAATTCTATTACGTTGAATGGCTTTTACCACTTTTCCAATGGCTTCATCTTGTCCAATTACTGCTGCATTCAAATCTTCTGCCATACGGCGCAATTTGTCTGTTTCGGCTTGTACCATTCGCTTAACTGGAATTCCCGTCATCATTGACACTACTTCAGCTATATCTTCTTCCTCAATTGGAAACCTTTTGTTTTTGCTTTCCTCTTCCCACTCATTTTTTGCTTTTTCTAAATCTTCTTGCAAGCGTTTTTCCGTATCTCTCAATGCAGCTGCTTCTTCAAAGTTTTGACTTTTAACTACTTTGTTTTTTTCAAGCTTTATATCTTCAATTTTCTTTTCAAGATCGATGATGTTTTCTGGAACATTTATATTTTTAATGTGCTTTCTTGCGCCCACTTCATCCAAAACGTCGATAGCTTTATCTGGCAATAATTTATCTGTCATGTAACGATCACTCATTTTTACACAAGCCTCAATTGCTTCTCTACTATAAATTACGTTATGAAAGTCTTCGTACTTATTTTTAATGTTGGTTAAAATTTCAATAGCCTCTTCAACAGAAGGTTGTTCAATCAACACTTTTTGAAACCTTCTATCTAACGCGCCATCTTTTTCAATATGCATGCGGTATTCATCGAGTGTTGAAGCGCCAATACATTGCAACTCGCCACGAGCTAATGCTGGTTTGAAAATATTTGAAGCATCTAAAGAACCACTTGCACCACCAGCACCAACAATGGTATGAATTTCATCAATAAATAAAATTACATCGCGATTTTTTTCAAGCTCGTTCATGATGGCTTTCATACGCTCTTCAAATTGACCACGGTATTTAGTTCCTGCAACCAACGCCGCAAGATCTAAACTCACAACACGCTTATCAAATAAAACCCTTGAAACTTTTCTTTGTACAATTCTTAATGCCAATCCTTCAACAATGGCCGTTTTGCCCACTCCTGGTTCTCCAATTAATATGGGATTGTTCTTTTTTCTTCTAGATAAAATTTGTGACACCCTTTCAATTTCTACCTCACGACCAACGATAGGGTCTAATGAACCATTCTCTGCAAGTCGAGTAATATCTCTACCAAAATTATCCAGTACAGGTGTTTTTGTTTTTATAGTTGCAGCGCCAGGCTTTCCACCTTTTGGTTGTTGGCCATATTGTTTACGCTCTTCGTCAAATTCTTCTTCTTCATTAAAATCGGCTTGAGGCGGCTTGCTTGTTACAAAGCCCAAATCCGTTTTGAAAATATCATAATCCACTTCAAATTGATTTAAAATTTGTGTAGCAATATTTTCTTTATTTTTTAAAATAGACAACATCAAGTGTTCCGTTTCCACCAAAGCACTTTTTAAAGACTTTGCTTCCAAAACTGTAATTCTGATTACTTTTTCGGCTTGCTTCGTTAATGGCAATGAATTGATGTTTGCAATGTTTTTTCCTGATTTATCTTTCACCGCCATTTCGATTTCTTTTCGTAATTCGTATAAATCAATATTTAGCGATTTAAGAATTTTTACAGCGGTGTTTTCTCCTTCTCTTATTAAACCCAAAACCAAATGTTCTGTTCCAATAAAGTCGTTACCGAGTCTTAATGCTTCTTCACGACTATATGAGATGATTTCTTTTACTTGTGCTGAAAAATTATTATCCATGAGCTTAGTTTTTAAGTGATACAATGATAACGATTATTTATGTTCGTTTAGTCTGTGTAAAATCAAATTGTTGATAAGTTGAAAAGTAAATCTATTTTTTTATACACATTCCAATTTATGATACAATTTACTGTGAAAAAAAGTATAAGGGAATTTTATTTTCAGGTATCTTATTAAAACATTGAATTGAAATTCTTATTTCCCTTTTTTCTTTTTATTTTCATCATTTTAAACAACATAATTATGAATGTCAAAATAGATACCAAAGAAAAATTTTGCGTAATTACGCCAGAACTAAACGAAATCACTGCTAATATGTCAGACGAGCTTTATAATTGTTTGTCATCGCAATTATCAAAATCAGTTCCGCATACCATATTAAATTTACACATGACTACAAACATTGACGATGCGGTTTTGGTCATGATACAAGAAATGCAAGAAAAGTTTTATAACGATAATCATTCCTTTGTAATTTGTGGTTTAAACAAAAGTCTTTTGAAACAATTAGAAGAATTGGATTTGTTAGATACCATGAACATTACACCTTCAGAAAGCGAGGCGTGGGATATTGTACAAATGGAAGAGATAGAAAGAGAGTTGTTAAATGGATTTGACGAAAATTAAATAATCACCCCAATAAAATAAAATCGCCTTGTTAAATATTACCATTTTAGGAAACAATTCTGCATTGCCTGCTTTTGGAAGATTTCCAACTGCTCAAGTGTTGCAAGATCAGGATAATAGTTTTTTAATAGATTGTGGGGAAGGAACGCAAATGCAAATGGCTCGGTATAAAATCAAACGGAGCAAAATATCCCACATTTTTATTTCTCATTTACATGGCGATCATTATTTTGGACTAATTGGATTGATAACAAGCATGGGGCTTTTAGGTAGAACGCAAGACCTCCATATTTTTGGCCCTGCAAAGCTGGATGATATTATTCAAATCCAATTAAAATCTGCAGACATTATTCTTCCTTATCCCATTTATTTTCATCCACTACTTGAAGAAGGCAAAATTGCGGATACCAACAAAATTACGGTTGACACATTTAAAGTTGATCATCGAATTGAATGTTGGGGGTTTTTATTTCGGGAGAAAAAGAATCCTAGAACAGTGGATTCCGAAAAAGCTAAAACCTATGAAATACCATCCTCTTTTTACAATCAATTGCAAAAAGGCGAAGATTACACAACAAAAAAAGGAACAATAATACCTAATGAAGAAGTAACCATTTTAAATAGTGCAGCCAAAAGTTATGCTTATTGTGCCGATACCATTTTTGATACTCGATTGGTGGACATTGTAAAAGGTGTTGATTTGCTATATCACGAAACCACTTACTTAAAAGATATGGAGCAAAAGGCAAAGGATAGACATCACAGCACAACAGAACAAGCAGCAACCATAGCAAAGCAAGCGGGTGTAAAACAATTGATGATTGGTCATTTTTCATCAAAATACGAATCGTTGGACCAGTTTTTAATTGAGGCGAAAGCTGTATTTGAAAACACCATTTTAGCAATTGATGGCAGTTGTTACAAAATTTAAAATGGTTTATTTTTAAGGAACTTTTTTATCCCTTCTTGAATGTGTGCACTCAGCGACACCAATGGCAAACGCAATTCATTTTCAATTAATCCCATTTCTGCAAGAAAACCTTTAACCCCAGCAGGATTATTTTCAGCAAACATCAGTTGGTAAGCAGGAATTAATTGGTCATTCAACGTTTTAGCCAATTTATACTCTCCATTAATACAATGGTTAATCATGTTTGTAAAAGGTTTAGGAATGGCATTCGCAACAACACTAATGACCCCATCCATCCCACAAGCCATTTGAGGAAGTACCAAATCATCATCACCACTAACCACAATAAAATCATCTGGTCTTTCTTTCAATAGTTCCATGCATTGAATCATGTTGCCCCCTGCCTCTTTTATGCCGACAATATTACCAACCTCACGGGAAAGCCTAAGCGTAGTAGAAGCTTCCATATTTCGGCCTGTTCTTGCAGGAACGTTATATAGTAAAATGGGCTTTGGAGAATTTTCGGCGATTAATTTATAATGTTGAAAAATCCCTTCTTGTGAAGGCTTGTTGTAATAAGGGCTGGCACTTAAAACAGCCAGTGCATTGTTTATGGGAAATGAATTCAAATCTTTCAATAAACCCATCGTATCATTTCCACCAATACCAACCACAATGGGAACGCGGTTGTTTACATATTCAAACGTAAAATTTATGATGTCAATTTTTTCTTCTTTTGACAAAACGGGAGTTTCGCCAGTAGTACCTAAAGTAACAATATATTGAACGCCTCCAGAAATAATATGATCGATAACTTTTTCAAGCGCTTTAAAATCAACAGATTTATTTTTATCAAATGGTGTTATAATGGCAACGCCGGTACCTTTCAATTGTTCCATAACTTCTTTTTGTGAAGATAATAATTTGGAATGATTCAAAAACCATTAAATAATCAGCTCTGTAAAATCTTGCTCTGATGAAAATACATTGAATTATTGGCGTAAATAAAAATACAAGAGCCGTTTTTTATTTTATCAATAATTGGTTTTGAATACTTTTCAGGAACTGCAGGACAACCCCAGCTTCTACCTAAATAGCCTTTAATTTTTATCATCCCTTCAGAAACATAAGACGCCCCATGCATAACAATTGAACGTTCCATTGCATTATCATTTATCCCTTTTTCAAGTCCTTCGAGCTTTAGAGAATACCCATTTTTACCTTCATAAGTGGTGGCAGTTTCATAAAATCCAAGGCTACTTTGCAAACTGCAGATTTTATTTGAAAACTTTTCAGCCATTGCCGAACCTGAATTTTGTCCATGTGCCACATAAGTATTAAACAATAAAATACCTGAAGCCACATCAATTACGAAAAGTCTTTTTGATGCTGAAGATTTTGAAAAATCAATAATTGAAATAATATTTTCATTAAGTAATTTACCATTTGATTTCAAATAATCAAACCCTTTCAATGCCAAAGAAAACGCTTCTTCTGATAAGCCTAAACTATCTAAATTCAGATCACTGTAAAGCATAGTGGATAAATTGGCTTCTTTAGATGACAGCGATGGAATTTTAAAAGAATAATTGCTTGATTTACCAAAACCAGTTGGTATGTGCAAAACAGAGATAAGTAGAAAAATAAAGAACACAAGGTTTCTTGTTGTTATACGTGTTTTCATAGGGGTACGGATTAATTTTATAAAAATCAAAAGTAGCCCTACAACGCTAAAAGAAAAGCATATTTACTGTTAAGCTTATCTAAATGAAATCTTAAAATAAAAAAAGGAAAAATTAATGATTCATTGAAAGCAAATAGCTTTTTAATACTTCGTAATCCGTTTCAATTGCAGTTGATTTTTTTTCAACCTGCATTAGCGATTGAATAGCTTCAGGTAAAGGAATTTCTCTTTGTATTATTTCTTCAACAACATCATAAAACTTAATGGGATGTGCGGTTTCAGCGAAAATGCCAGAAAATTCAGAGTGAATTTTTAAATAATTTTTCAAAGCAATGTAACCCACTGCCCCATGCGGATCCATTAGATAACCATTGGTAGCATCTACTTCTTTAATGACCTGTTTCGTTTCTTCATCTGAAACACGAACGGCAGAAAATAATGTAGACAACAAATCAGCTTTTCCGTCAAACATTTCCAGAATTCGAACAAAATTACTGGGGTTTCCTACATCCATTGCATTTGAAATTGTTGGTACGGCTTGTTGTGGATGATATTGATGGGTTTCCATGAATTTTGGAATGACATCATTGGCATTGCAAGCAGCAATAAAATGTTGAATAGGCAAACCAGATTTATGTGCTAAAATACCCGCACAGATATTTCCAAAATTTCCGCTAGGCACACTAATTACTGGAGGTAATGATTTGTTTTGCCATTGTTTATATGCTAAATAATAAAAAAATTGTTGTGGCAACCAACGGGCTACATTGATGGAATTTGCAGAAGTGAGAAAAATTTGACTCATCAACAATTCGTCATTGAAAGCTTGTTTCACCATTTGCTGACAATCATCAAAAGTCCCATTAACTTCAAGCGCAAAAATATTTTTTCCAAGTGTGGTTAATTGTTTTTCTTGAACTGAACTTACTTTTCCCGATGGATATAAAATGACTACTTGTACACCTTCAACATCATAAAAACCATCAGCTACTGCACCGCCAGTATCACCAGAAGTCGCTACAAGCACAGTAACTTTTTTATTGTTGTCTTTTACAAAATAGCCAAGACATCGGCTCATAAAACGAGCACCTACATCTTTAAATGCAAGTGTTTTTCCATGAAACATTTCGAGTGCAAAAATATTATCCGAAACAGGCACAATTGGGATAGAAAAATTAATCGTTTCATTTACGATTTGCTGCAAAACACTTTCAGGCATTACATTTCCAACGAAAGGGGCGATAACTTTAAAGGCCATTTCTTCATTGGACATTTGTTCAATATCGCTAAAAAAAGATTTTGACAAAACCGGTATCGTTTCAGGAAAATAAAGTCCTTTATCAGGCGCCTGACCTTTTATGGTTGCCTCTTTAAAATTTACATTTGGCGATTGCCTATTTAGACTGTAATAGTTCATTCTGAATGTTTAATTGAAAATTCAAAAGTAAAAATTCAAAATAATCAATTCGAAACTTTTTACTTTTTACTTTTTACTTTTTACTTATCACTTTTTACTTAAAAAACCTCCACCCCATTTTTCGAAACCGTAGATACATACGTTTTGAAATCAATGCCTAAATTGGTGTACACCGCTTTCATTTCTGATTCTGCTTTTTTTGCAATTTCTTCATTTTCGCTAATCATAAATAAAGATGGGCCACTGCCAGAAATCCCACCACCCAAGACACCGATTTCCAAGCAATTTTTCTTTACCAAATCAAAGCCAGGTATAAGTTTGCTTCTAACAGGTTCCACTATAATGTCTTTTAACGAACGACCTATCAATTGATAATCCCCATGTAAAAATCCAGTTACCAAACCCGCTACATTTGCCCATTGCACCACTGCGCTTTTAAGCGGAATTTCTTTAGGCAGAATTTCTCTGGCATAAGATGTTTTGATTTCAATTTGTGGATGAACTATCGTTATAAAAAGTGGCGGTGTTTTCAATTCGATAATATCTAAACTTGGTGTATCTCTAATTAATACCAACCCGCCATAAATACAAGGCGCTAAATTATCGGCATGTCGGGAGCCACTGGCCAACACCTCTCCTTCCATAGCAAACGATACAAGTTCTTTTTTGGAAAATCTATTTTCAAAAAGATGATTTGCTGCTACAACAATACCAGCTGCACTTGCAGCGCTAGAGCCAATGCCACTTCCGGGTTTTATTTTCTTTTCAATGATGATATCAAAACCTTGTTTATAGCCCAATTGATCAATCATCGCTTGTAAAGCTACACCTGCTATATTCTTTTCCGGATCTGTTGGAAGATTATATTCATCGAGATGTGTAATAGAAATGCCGGGTTTATCACGCATCTTCAATTCTATAACATCAAAAGGAATTTCCAGAGCCATTCCTAAAATATCAAACCCACAACAAAGATTAGATAATGTAGCCGGTGATTTTACTTTTATGGATTGCATAAATTAAATTTTAGAGGCTCTGATGATATCGGCAAAAACGCCACTAGCGGTTACTTCAGCCCCTGCGCCAGCTCCTTTAATGACCAATGGTTGTTCTTTATATCTATCTGTGTAAAACAAAACAATATTATCTTTTCCAAAAAGATTGTATAAATCATGATTGGGCT
>Ga0304730_1002709_pt1 | contig 12425 bp, 10 predicted proteins | sample M_130628_MF_Meta_FD_190474 | JGI IMG/M metagenome (GOLD analysis project Ga0304730, IMG submission 190474) | Freshwater microbial communities from Lake Montjoie, Canada to study carbon cycling - M_130628_MF_MetaG (v2) (version 2) | ecosystem: Environmental > Aquatic > Freshwater > Lake | place...
ATATAGTTATTTTAACCTTTTTATTTTCTAGTCCTCGATGAAATCAAATGACATTAATTACCGCACTTGAATTTTTATTGTATGTATTGAGACGAAAACATATTTATTAATTTATTTATAATAAAGCATTTATCTAGAATCCTATATCCCTTTTATTGTATCTTAGTGCTTAATTAGGATTAAAGAATAAATTAAATTTGGGGAAAAATTCAAAATGTTATCTGAAGACCTTCTCGAATTGTTATCGATGGATTATAATTCAAAAGTAATTTTGCTTTTTCTATGTTAGCAAGGCTATGACGTACATCACCTTTCCTTTCAAATTTATAAATCGGTTCAATTTTTTTATTGGATATTTCTAAAAGATAGTGCCATAACTCATTTAATGTAGTACGCTCTCCACAAGCAATATTATATACTTGATTAATAACCTCTTTATTAGTTGTTAATAACGCTCTAATATTTGCTTGTACTGCATTTTCAACAAAAGTAAAATCTCGTGAAGTTTCTCCATCGCCGTTGATAGTAGCAGGTTTGTCCTCTTTAATGGCTTTAATGAATAGAGGAATTACTGCTGCATAAGCTCCATTAGGGTCTTGACGAGGTCCAAAAACATTAAAATATCTTAATCCAATCGTGTCAATTCCATAAATTCTGGCAAATACATCTGCATATAACTCATTGACATATTTTGTAACAGCATAGGGCGAGAGAGGTTTCCCAATTCTATCTTCAACCTTTGGCAATTCTTTACTATCTCCATACGTTGAGCTTGAGGCAGCATAGACGAAACGCTTACATTTATTATCCCTTGTTGCAACGAGCATATTCAAAAAACCGTTGACATTAACTTCATTCGTTGCGATAGGATCATTGATTGAACGTGGTACAGAACCCAATGCTGCTTGGTGGGCAACATATTCAATACCTTGACAAGCTTTTTGGCAAGTGGCTAAATCACGAATATCACCTTCGATGAACTCAAATGCCGTATTAGTTAGAAATTCTTCGATGTTTTTTAAGTTGCCAGTACTAAGATTATCTAAAACTCTTACTTTACCTGCACCATATTTTAGAAGGTATTCTACCAAATTAGAGCCAATAAAACCTGCTCCTCCAGTTATTAAGAAGGATTTATCTTCTAATGATGCTATATGATAGGGCGTTTCGTACATTAATTTAAAGTCTTTCAGTAACAAAATCAAGTTGAAGAATTCCTTTTACATCATAAACAACACCTTTGAACGATTCAATTTGTTTCAAAAAATGGTCTTTCAAAAAATCTTTATGAGCTACTGCCAAAATAATACCATCATAATCTTCTAAATTAATATTTTTGGAAATATTATAACCATAGTGCTGTTTCACTTCTTCATTATCTGCCCAGGGGTCATATATATCAATTTTAACTTCAAAATCTTCTAATTCAGCAATTATATCTATCACTTTGGTATTGCGAATATCTGGGCAGTTTTCTTTAAATGTAATACCTAATATCAATACTTTTGATTGATTAATGGTTTTTCCATTCTTGATTAACAGTTTCACAACTTTATTTGCAATAACTCCTCCCATACTATCATTGATACGACGGCCTGACAATATTACCTCTGCTTTGTATCCTAAACCCTCTGCTTTGTGTGTCAGATAATATGGGTCAACACCTATACAATGCCCACCGACAAGTCCAGGTCGGAAAGGGAGAAAGTTCCATTTAGTACCCGCTGCTTCTAAAACAGACAGTGTATCCAAGCCAATTTTACTAAATATCAATGCCAATTCATTAACAAACGCAATATTAATGTCGCGTTGGCAGTTTTCAATTACTTTAGCCGCTTCTGCAACTTTTAGTGAGGAAGCACGGTAAGTACCAGCTTCAATAATTGATTTATAGAGATTATCAACAAAATCAGCGGTAGCATTATCAGAACCTGATGTAATTTTTAAAATTTTAGTCAAAGTTCGCTCTTTATCCCCTGGATTAATACGTTCAGGAGAATATCCACAGAAAAAATCTTGATTAAACTTGAGATTGCTGAATTTTTCTAAAACAGGCACACAATCCTCTTCAGTACAACCTGGATATACCGTTGATTCATATATTACAATATCTCCGGACTTTAATACTTTACCAACTGTTTCCGATGCCTTTAATAATGGCGTTAAGTCTGGTTTTTTATAAACATCTATGGGGGTGGGTACCGTTATTATATATACATTACAATCATTTATACTATTAACAGCAGAAGTAAAAATAAGTGAAAGAGTTTTTCTAAGTTCATCTGTTGTGAGTTCTCCAGTGCGGTCAAAATTATTTTCTAATTCTTGAATACGAATTTGATTGGTATCAAATCCTACAACGGAATACTTTTTACTAAATTCTACTGCTAAAGGCAAGCCTACATAGCCGAGTCCGATAATCGCAATTTTTATATTATTCATTTATTGGGCAAATAAGTTAAACGAATCGTCTAATTTATACTAAAATTAAGATTTGCATGTTACAAAGGTAATAAAAAAACATTTCGAATCAGAATATACGAAATTACAACGCTATGTTTATTTAACGGTTAGTTTAGTTTCTTGTGAAAATCATTTTATTATTCTAAAATAAAACTAAGAAACAGGATAATATTAATCGACAAATTTGAAAACTGCTAAATTTCTGTCAATTAGCTTAAAATTTTTAGCGGTCATGCCGTCTATAGGCCATGGCACATTTAATAACCCATTTCCCTTGTAGCAATCCACTTGTTTTTACCCTTTGCATATAAATTCATACATTCGAATTGGTTCTGAATATTCTGAGATGAAAGGCCATTAATTGTATTGGAGCTATTTGTCACAGAAACGGTAATAGAATTAGAAGAACCATCCACCCTAATAATTTTAAAAATTAATCCAGTTGAATTAATTGAAATAGGAGGTAAGGTTATTATTATATTACCGTTTGAAGCATCTACGAATTGCACCTGTTTACTAGTATATGTCAAAGTTATATTATTACTAATACTGTCACTCCCTGCGAGTCTTTGATTATTTAGATCTCCCCAAACAGCTCCAGTATACACTTTCATTGTACTATCAGCGTTATCAAAAACAGTTAATCCTTTGATAGGTGAAGCAATTGAGGCTACGTTACTCACACTTGGAAATTTGATACCTGTTTGTCCGATAAACTTATTTGTATTCAAATCCCCCCAAACAGCTCCAGTAAACACTTTCATCGTACTATCGGCGTTATCAAAAACAGTCAATCCTTTGATAGGTGAAGCTATAGAGGCTACGTTACTCACACTTGGAAATTTAATACCTGTTTGTCCGATAAACTTATTTGTATTCAAATCTCCCCAAACAGCTCCAGTAAACACTTTCATTGTACTATCGGCGTTATCAAAAACAGTCAATCCTTTGATAGGTGAAGCAATTGATGACACATTGTTAACACTTGGAAATTTGATGCCTGTTTGTCCTATAAACTTATTTGTATTCAATTCCCCCCAAACAGCACCAGTAAACACTTTCATCGTACTGTCAGCGTTATCAAAAACAGTCAATCCTTTGATGGGTGAGTTTATTAATGACACGTTACTTACAGTTGGAAATTTAATACCTGTTTGTCCGATAAAGCTAACGACATTATTGCTGCCTCTACCCCCCCATAAGAAATCAATCCTATCCGTATTATCAACCAAACGCAGTCTTAAATTGCCTGCTGAAGTTCTTTGGAAGGATTCACTTGAAATCTCTGTGAATTTTATATTACCACCGGTGGTGGTGGTGTTATTTCTTGCAGTCATTCTCAATCCTCCAGTGTCATTATCATCTCCTACCCATAAAACAGCTCCCCAGCCATTTCCACCATCACCCATGTCAACGTAATAATGACCTCGATGAACCGAAAATTCACCGACCCAACTTTCTAGTACCCCGTTATAATCTATGGCCATTCCATATTGATAAGGCATAATTTTTAAGTCTTGGTTAATGGAATTACTTTTATTGCTATAAGCCAATGTTTCAGACTTACTATCGTTAACACTTAACGCATCTAAAGGTGATTTTCTATTGTACGTGTTGGACAGAACATTTAATGGATGTCGAATTCGAAATACAGGAATTTTTGATCCATTAGCCCATGAGGTTGGTAGAACTGTTTGAATTTCATTCCCATCTAAATACTCCAATGCCACTGGGTTCATCTTATTACCATCAGAACTATAAAGTGCCTCAGTCGTAGAATTATAAGCAAGCGTTCCAATCTGTGGCGAAAAGGAGTTAATTTGGCTTTGGGTATAAAGAGGTATCTGCACTAAACCAATATTAGATGACACATTACTTTTAAAACAAGACCAAAGATTCCCATTAAATACACTCACACAATTTGAATCAAGGTCATATACCATCATTCCTGCATTAAGAGTAGATATTGCATTTTTTTGAGTAGTGGTCATACGTGGTAAAACAATACCATTTGTAGTAGAGCTTGCAGTAATATTAGGTTGTGTGTTTCCTGGTGTTATGATAGTAGACTGACTAAAGCAGACTATATTTATAGTAAATAATAAAATTATAATCTTGTAAATTATTTTCATAAAATGACTTGTATAAATTACGTGAATGCAATTTTATGCAGTTTTAAAATTTTAAATATATTCGATACATTTAAATATATTTGATATTATGGATATATATTAGGGAAATGATTATCCTTTATTAGTAAAAAAATAGTTTGTATTGAACTTCGAAAACATTTTCATCGTAATATTCATTAAAGTTTGATTACTTTGAAAATGTAATTTCGAAACTAGTCCAATCCTATTTTCGTTAAATATACTTATTAAAAAATTATTAGGAAAAGCAAAGTAACATTTGCATTTTAAACTTTGAAAAACTTCTGAGCGGTTTTTAAATTCTCCCAACCACATTATTGAAATAAATCACAAAACACAATGAACTACTTAAGTATTGTGATGAAAATAATCGACAAAATCATAATTATTAGTTTATTGATAATCAATATTTTATCACTGAAGCGAACCGTCTCATTTATAATGTCTCAGTATTCAAAAAACTAAAAGCTACCAAATTTTATAAGAATTAATGAGCGATATGTGATTTGTCTAACTATTTATTATGACGTTGTTTATTGGCCTTATAACTATCCAAAAAGATTATTTTTCTAAGCATTTTAGTTTTATTTCAGGTTTTAAGAAGCCCACGATAATAGATAACAAAACCTACATTTAGAATATTAAGCTCCTAGATCGCTTTTTAGCTATTCATAAATTTGTCGATTTATATTACTGTATTACTTTAGTCGAATAAGTTGAGGTAAAAAACTAACAATGTCGAAAATTGGTTAAAGTTTTTTAATCTTTCAACAAAATTACTGCTTATTTTTAATCATTCCAAATATGGTTAAAAAATTTAACCTTTTACAAAAAACTCCCCAACAAATCAGGTTTTTTGGAAAAATCAGGCCGTTTCGATAGCTATTATTCGCTTAGTTTTTTTGCGTTCTGATTTTTTTGTGCCAAATGCTTTTTGGTACTGCTCTGCGTCTTTACCAAATTTTGTAGCTACCCCCTGAGTGAATACACGGAACAATTTATCTTTGAGACTACTCCTAAACATTCCACCAAAGATAATTGAGTGTTGTAAACTTCCATTACTTTCGATACTTGATCGATGCTTTGTTGGTAAGACTCAACAGTTAAACCATTACCGAAATCCAATATAGAATCAATCGCTTTAACACTTGCCATCCTTTTGATAGCGTGTTCGAAGTCCAATGAGGACTTCTTTTTGTAAAAGTATGTTTTGAAATTATAACTTATTAATAATGAATGAAATAAATGCGATTTGCAACATAACATCAGCTGAAAGCATCGTTTTTTCTACATCCCTAAACAGCCTTTGCCTAAAGCGGAACACCGCTCGATTTAACCAACTCAAGCTTCCGCTTCGGCGGTCCGATTTCGACCTACCAACGGTTTTTTGTAGAATAAACCCTTTAGTTGATTCTAGTTTTTGTGTAATTTCGACCTCCAACCTATAGTTTACTTCAATATATTCTTGAAATGTGTTTTTATAACCCATGTCCGCTATTATTTTTTTTATCTTGGCACTTTTCCCAATAGTAAATTTACTGCTAATATGCTAGCTTGATTATCTGAAATATTTGTAGCAGTAACCTTAATTGAAAAGGGTAGTCATAAAGTATCAATGAGTATCGTTCGTTTTCGTCTATTTACGTTTTTACCGCCATCAATACCTCTTTCTTGATTAATAAACTAAATCATCTTAACAGACTGACTATCAATGGCTAATAACCTTGGAGAGGCTTCTTTTCCTTGTCTTTTTCGCTCCATAATTACTAATGAATCAAGTATTTCCTCACAAATACCTCGTGCTTTTAATTGAGTGAAACGGAACGCCGCCCGATAATAGTAAATAGTTTCCCATGGTGGATATTTGTTATCATAATTTCTCCATTGAAACCAAAATTATTTATGGAAAATATGGCATTTATAATCGTTTTTAAACTATGCTTTCGCTTTCTTTGGTCGTTAAGTATTTTCTCAATAAATTGCCATTGAGAATCGCAGGGCGGCCTATGCTGTTAATTCTTAAAATTTTATTTTCATTTGCTTTAGTTCTGATTAAACCAAAGTTACACCGATTCTCTTTTTATTACGATTTTATCAAATTCCAAAACATACTCTTAAAGATTTTCATAAATTTACCGATAAAACTTCTCGTAAAATTCAATTTTTCCTAACGGACTTGGGTGCTTACACCTTTGTTATAATCCTTAAGAATTTTTCAGCAAATTCAGTTAAAATTAAGTTTAATCGATACTTTAAAATTGGTTTCTGATGTAGGTATTCCACCCAATTGGTTGAATGGTTTTTTTATGAAGTGGTAAAATTGAAATAGAAAAATCTTGAAGAATGGATTTTTAGAACCTAATTGTTTTTAAAGTTTGAAAGGTAGTACAGGCCAAAATTTGTGCTACTTTTTTAAAAAATACTTCTCAAAAACCGAATTTCTCTTCAAAGAATACTCCAAAACTGCCGATTCATCTTTATAGCCAACTCTCTGAAATTCAAGCATATTCTTTGCCCTAAAAATAAACGGTTTTTCAATCGTGGAAAGCAGTTTATTTACAAAAATACTTTTGTAAATAAAATTAAAATTACTGTATGAACTTAATATATAAATGGCTATTCCAATTCCCATCATTGTCTTTATTTTTATCTTTTCTATCACAGAAATCCCTACCAAAATGGATAGCATAAATAATGACGGAAAAGAAACTCGAACGTTAAAATCGTTATATATACCAATTCTATAAACGGCAATTAAACATGGAAATATTACGGCAATTTCCCATAGTATTTTGTATTTATTTTTTGAATAATCGAGAAATATTCCCCATACAATAAAGTTGGAAATAGCATAAATTAAATAGAGAATCCACCAAAATGACACTCCCGTTTGCCAAATAAATTCTGTATTATTTTCATGGATTCCTTCAGTGCTTAAAAAATAAAGTATAATAGGATAAAAGGAGATAATTAAAGATGTCATTAAAATTAAATCATAGATTGAATGGCTTAAAAGTAAATTCTTTATATTTTTAAAAAAATAAAAAGCCACAAAAGGAAATAATCCAACACTTGTAAATGGACTCCAAAATATGGTTGAAAGCAACATCAAAAGTAGATATTTCAAATCTGTTTTGTGCTTAAAATTTTCGATTAAGACGCATACACCCAAACAAGCTGGAATGGTATGTTGAGTTGCCCAAGCATAACTAGCAATAAGCGATGAAGTATTTAATATAAAGTGATTTAACTGAATAAAATTATGTTTTAGATATTCTTCGAAATGTTCAATATATGATAACAGTTTTAAAAACAACCAGGCATTACAAAAAAAGAGAACAATTGCTAGTAATCCGATGATATTTTTACTTGTAAATGTCGAAATCCAAATAAAAACTAAAGTCATACCAATAACACTCCATAAAAAAGAAAAATTGCGACAAGTTTCAATTCCGAAAACTTTTGCTAATAAAGCCGAAGGTAAATAATAGCCTGTATAATAGCACAAAAACGTTTTTTGTTCGGGATAATATAGTGGTAATTGATTCGTAATTAAATCGTAGTATTTAAAGTTATTGGCTTGAAAATCATATGTTTGAGGAAGAAATTCCCCAATGCCTAAAAGATAATTTAAACCCATAGAAATGCCTAGACAGAGCAAAATAGTAAGTGATGAAATACAGATTTTATCAGTTGAATTTTTACTATCATGCCATGTTTTCCAAGTATAAAAAGCAATAAATAGTACACAAGGAATCCCAATCCAAAGATGAATCCATGTTAGGAAAAACAAAACGGAGGGAATAATTAGAAATAAAATAGTTGATATTTTGAGTATTGATAAGCTTTTCATGCCTCAAATTTAACTTAAAATGCTGGATTCAAGTCGCAAATGTAACATCAATATTTGTCAAATTTATTTTATAAAATTCATTGAAAAAAAAGTGTCCCAATTTTTTGGGTCTATGTTGAATTTATAGTATCGGCTATTACGATACATGATATTTGAGCCTTTCAAGGAATAGATATAAAACTACCACAAAGCAGGATTTTTATATGGCATACTAATTACATTAACATAGAACTCAAGGAATTTTATAAAGAATTTAATGGTATTAAAATCAAAGCCGCCAAAAAGAATAACTCATGTAAAAAATAGTCTCGCTGCTATTTTTTGCTTAGGTTTTTGCGTTCTGATTTTTTTGTACCACCTGCTTTTTGGTACTGTTCTGAGTCTTTACCAAATTTGGCAGCTACCCCTGTACACGCAACAATTTTTCTTTGAGACTGCTCCTGAGCGAGTCGGCCAAAGACAATTAGTAAAAATCAATCTTACCAAAAATAGGTAAACAAATGGAATATTTGAAAGTATAAATGTAAAAATTCAACTTACAAAAATAGCAAGAGGGTTCAGAGATGTCAAATATCAAATCAACACGATTTGCTTCATTGATGGCAAACATAAATTTAGTTACCCATTTTCTTCAACATAGCCCCTAATTTACAATAAGTACTTAATTTTAGTTATCGTACTTTTAAGAAATCTTCTCTTTTAATATATCTAACCCAATTAAACATTTTGATATTTTTTTTATCGATTCTTTCAGCATAAATTGCTTTAGGACTTTTTTTATTTCCAATGATGATACGCCCATATTTAGTTTCATCAATAAAAATGTCATCATTGGGTAAAATATCGCTTCTACCTTGTGTTTTTGTTTTTATTTGATAATCTGCAAATAGTTTATCATAAGGTTTTGTCACATCATTTGTTGCAAAATCAAAAACATATTGATTACTTGTGCCATTAATAAAATCATCACCCCTCGCGTAGCGAACTACGTCATTACCGAATAAGGTTATTTTCGATTCACCATAAAAATCACAATCATGTTGATTTAACCATGGACCTGTTTTATGCCAAAGTATTTTATTAGTAGATGGTCTGTATAATAAAATAGTACTTTTGTGTCGTAAAGAAATTAGCAAGTCCCCTTTCTCCCAATATTTTGTCTTGTATAAAGCGGGCTGTATATCATTCAAATGAATTAAATCATCTTCAATAGTTCCCGAGAATAGAATTTCATCCAGTTTGTTTTCCTGAATGATTGAAAGAAGCGTTTTTTTGAATAAAACCTTACCAGTTTGAATATCAACCTTAGCAATTGCATCTCCAAAGGTTGACAGACTATAATTTAGTGGTAATTGTATTGCTGGCAATGGAGCATCTATTTTTATGCAAGTCCAAATAGCTTTCTCATCTTCTTTTTCAATAGAATGATGAAAAAAAAAGTCTTTGTTTATCCACTGCACTCGGGAATTACTATCTACTTTGATCAACCAATTATCCGATGTTTTGTAGTCTTTACCAATATTTGAAAAAATTAATGTCTGATTTTTTAGCAATATGGGGTGAAAAAAACGAGTTCCACAGTAAATATCTAATAAATTATTGAATGTTTTTTCATCAAAAACCCATTTATGAATTACTTTATTTGTTCTAATTTCTATTAATTTAATGACTTGGCTATTAACATCTGATGGGTCAAATGTAGAAACTAACAAAAAATCATCATTAATTACAGATTTATCAGTAAAATAGGTAAATCCATTTTTTAGGATTTCATTTTCAATATATCTATTATCATTGCCCAAGCTGCTACTCAAAAAACGATAGGCTTTTCCTGGAAGTTGTGCAAATTCGATAATCCAATCTCTATATTTATTTAACTTTTGTCCTCCACTCAATGTATGATATACAACCCCAGCACTAATAATTGAGACAAAAAAAAGCGAATAAAAGAGCAGAAAGTATTTGAGTATTTTTTTCATTTAGGTAATTAAATACAAGAATCAAGATACGGGTTTCGAGACGGTTCGCATCAGCGATAAAAACTTGATTATTAGAAAATAGTTATTATACTTTTATATATTATTTTAGTCTAAGTGTTTAGCTTAAAATCACCATGAGCCAATTCTTGCAAATTAGGTTGAGTGTTTATTATTTGTACTTTTTTAATGAGCGAATCATATATCTCTAAACATTCATTGAGCAACTCTTTATCAAGATTATTATTGGGGTCATATATTGGCGGTATATAGTTTTTTAAGGATACTTCTATTTTAAAATGATTTTTGAGATAAGTTTCAATTTTTTGAGGCTCTGAACATAAGGTTTCATAACAAACTAAATTTACATCAGCGAGATGATTGTCTATGATGTATTGGTAGTAAGATTTCCAGATAGCTAACCAATAGTTAATTGAGTCAAGTGCAAATGAATTATTAACAGCTGTATTCAATTTAAAATATTTATGATTTAGCCCAAATTCATGGTGACCTAAATAATTAAAATAATCTATAATGAAATTATCTTTTTTTTGATGTTCTGAAAAATACAAATGTTCTTTCAGCAGCGAGTTAGCATGCCGTATTGGATCTCTAAACAACAATAAAATTTGGGCTGAAGGAAATTTTTTCTTCAAATATTTAAGTCTTAGAATATTGTTATTATTTTTTGAAAGATACTTTTGTTTTTTGTTTGATAGACACACTAATTTGAGGTATACATCATATTCAGATAATAATGATTCATCAATTTGATTTAATTCTAAAAAAAAATCTTTAATATAATTATCTCTTAGTTTTAGTTTCCAAAAATATTCGTCAAATGCCTCCGGACTTTTAATACTCACCATTAGGCCATCTTTATGAAACCTCTCAACGGACTGTTCTTCTGTTCTCGGGGCTATTTTTTTCCAAATATTGGGCATCATCAAGAATGGCATGTTCTGATAAGTAAGCGATGCAAACTCATTAGTCTTATATATAGCATTAAATATAGATGTAGTACCAGATCTTGCTAATCCAGTAATAAATATAACCTGTTCAAGTTGTTGCTTTTTTACCTCTTTTTCATAAAGCATTTGCTCTATATCAAAGCTTGTATCGGCAACAAAATGATTATTAAGTGCTATCTTATGAATTAGTTTTGATAAAAAGGAATAATTATTTTGAAACATACTTCTTGATTACTCCAAAGGCAATAAATGAAAACAGAACAATAAGTTGATTTTGAATATTCACAAAATAATTTTCAATACTTAAATTTAAGACCAATAGAATGGGTATAACCATCAAAAAGGGCGACAAAACTAATAATAAATAGCTTAGCAGTATTGCTGTGGTTTTTAATTGAAATAGCGACTCCTTAATGATATCCTCGTTGGTTAATTTCCCCCCCAATGTCTTTGAATAACTTAATTTTAAGGCTGCTAAAGAAGTTATAAACTTGATTTTCCCAGATATTAAACTCGAAATAATTGTGAGTATAATGATTACAAATACGTGCATTACTTCTTTTTAGTCTTAAAAAAGTTCAATAATTTTTTAATAGGATACCAAAAAATTGCAATAAGAAACGTGAGTAGAGATACTAAAAAGCCAATAACTAGAGCAAGAACACCACCGCCTATTCCTGGACCTAAATATAAAATAATCATTGCATTTGTGAGTTTTAATATTTACTTTTTTTACATTTATCTCCAAGCTTTCCATGCTTGTTGAATTTTTTTGAAAACATTGTTCCTGATTAAATTAAGTACCGAGTCACAATAATCAAGATACAAGAATTAAGACAAAAACTTAATTATCAACAAATTAATTAAAACATTTTTGTCGCTTCTTTACGTCTTGGTACTTAAATATCTTCACCATTTAATTTTTAAAGATAGATTACATATAAATTTATACATATTATTACACTCAACCAAAACACAATAAATTAAATTTAACGTACTTAATATTTAAGGA
>Ga0304730_1002711_pt1 | contig 12423 bp, 9 predicted proteins | sample M_130628_MF_Meta_FD_190474 | JGI IMG/M metagenome (GOLD analysis project Ga0304730, IMG submission 190474) | Freshwater microbial communities from Lake Montjoie, Canada to study carbon cycling - M_130628_MF_MetaG (v2) (version 2) | ecosystem: Environmental > Aquatic > Freshwater > Lake | place...
CAATGAAGCTAAAATACGGAGGCAATGAAAGAAGCCAAATGCTAAAATACCATATTCAAACAAGTGGCAGAAGCCTGCATGCACAAGAAATAGACTTCAACGACATTCGTACTACACTACAAGCACTGTATGCTATATATGACAATTGCAATAGCTTACATACCAACGCTTACGACGAGGCTATAACTACACCTACCGAAGAATCTGTGCGCAGAGCAATGGCTATACAGTTGATTATAAATAGAGAATTAGGATTGGCCAAAAACGAAAATCCATTACAAGGTAGTTTTATAATAGAAGAGTTGACAGACTTAGTAGAAGCTGCTGTGCTTAGCGAGTTTGATAAAATTAGCGAAAGAGGCGGCGTGCTTGGTGCAATGGAAACCATGTATCAGCGTAGTAAAATACAAGAAGAAAGTTTGTATTACGAAACCTTGAAACACACTGGCGAATATCCTATCATTGGTGTAAATACATTTTTAAGTAGCAAGGGCAGCCCAACAGTTTTGCCACAAGAAGTAATTCGCAGTACTACCAGCGAAAAAGAAGCGCAGATAAAAACAGTAGAAGATCTTTGGGAGCGCAGTGGTGAAAATGGTGTGCAACACATTAAAGATTTACAACACAAAGCCATACTTAACGAAAACCTTTTTGCAGCATTGATGGAAGCGGTAAAATATTGTAGCCTTGGACAAATTACAAAAGGCTTGTTTGAAGTAGGTGGGCAGTATAGAAGGAGTATGTAGTCTTGGTTTATTAACGGGTGTTATTTCAATTATTTGGATGCAAGAATCGATTGTTAGCATTATGCACCCAACGCAACAATTTCGCACTTGGCGCATTATATTGGCATTTGGCACATTACCTGTATTCTGTATCTTTTTTTTACAATTTTGAAAAGCAGAAAATAAAATTAAATCGATAGTATAAAGTACATTTGCCTTTGTGCAAGAGCCAATCCTTATTTACACCCCTACTTTATCTGCTAGGCTAGACTATATCTGCAAATTTATTTTTAGAGATGTATTACAAGTGCCATTTATATTTACCTCTTCATTGGCCAAGCTAAGCAATACAACTATTCCATTTCTTAATTACAGCACCCAAGTATTACCAAATGGCTTACAAATTATACCCCATGCAATTATATTCGAAACCAATATTCAAGCACAACAAATAGAAATAGCAACCTGGAATAAAAATCCTACATTCTTTACTACCAATGGCACTTGGATTCCTTTTGATATTTTTAGCGCCTGCTTTTATTTAATATCAAGGTACGAAGAATACTTACCACATTCGTTAGATGAATATAGCAGATTCTCGCATGCAGCATCATTAGCATTTAAAAATAATTTTTTGCATTTGCCGTTGGTAGATATATGGTGCCATGAAATGTATACTGCATTGCAACAAGCAAATACTGCTTTACAGAAATCCCCAAAGCAATTTAATTACATTCCTACTTTTGATATAGATATGATTAGTGCCTATCAGTACAAAGGAATATTGCACAATCTTGCAGCATTAGGCAAAGAATTTTTTAGTGGCAAATGGAAAACCGCAAAACAAAGATTACTAGTATTACGTGGCAAACAAAAAGACAACTTTGCTGCTTTTGAAGAAATGATAGCTGCACACAAAAATAATGCTTCAGTGAAATATTTTTTTCTAGTAGCTGCAAAAAAATCTGCCTACGATAAAAATATTTCGCCTACTCATCCTGCAATGCAATCCATCATTCAAAAAATAGCTAAACAATTTATAATAGGAATTCACCCCTCCTATCAAACAAATGAAACACCTCAATTATTAGCTTCAGAAATACATACACTTTCTACTACATTAAACTCAGAAATTGCTATCAGTAGGCAGCACTATATCAAATTTAAATTGCCAGATACATTTGTTCATCTTGCTGCACATGGAATTTTGCAAGATTACAGTATGGGCTATGGCAGCATTAATGGTTTTAGGGCTAGCACTTGTACCGCATTCAAGTGGTTTAATTTGCAACAAAATAAAATGGTAGATTTATTGATACTTCCATTTTGTTGGATGGATGCAAATTGTGTATATGAACAAAAAATGCTTCCTGAAGAAGCATGGCAAGATTGGCAAGCATATTATGCAATTTGTAAAAAGTACAATGGAACGTTTATAGATATTTGGCACAATTTTATAATTGGCACAGACACTTTCCATAAAGAATGGGGAGATGTTTGGAGGAAAACTATTTTAAAAAACTCTTAAGCAATTAAATAATTGGCATTTATCACTGCTATTTGCATAGATATGAACTTTGCAGATTATGGCAGTTCTATTTAGTATGCAAATGTTTGAAGAGAACAACTACTTTTTTTAGTATTCTCTTTCGTAAATGCTATTAATTACTGCTTTGATAGAAAGCGTAAAGAAACCTGCGAAACTGCTAAATGTTATAAAAATAAACAAGAATAGCATAAGGCTATACTTGCAATAAGCCACTATATTTGCTATCATTTTCACTTACTTGAAGATTTAGTTGCATTAGATACATGCAAAAAATTTACGAAAAACAAGATGCTATGGGAAAAAATACAATTTTAATCATCATGGATGGTTGGGGACTTGGAAGAATTACATCATCTGATGCAATTCAAAATGCTAATACGCAGTTTGTTAATAGCCTTTACCAGCAATATCCCAACAGCAAATTAATCACCTGCGGAAGCCTAGTAGGCTTGCCTGATGGGCAAATGGGCAATAGCGAAGTAGGGCATTTAAACCTTGGGGCAGGCAGAATTGTTTATCAAGAATTGGAAAGAATTAATGTAGCTATTCAAAGTAAAGAGATGGCTGCAAATAAAATGCTGCTAGATTGTATAGCATATGCAAAAAAAAATAACAAACCGCTACATTTAATTGGATTGGTAAGTGATGGTGGTGTGCACTCGCACATCAATCATATCAAGGCTTTATGCGACATTTGTAAAGAAAATGGATTGACAGCAGTATACATTCATGCCTTTACAGATGGTAGAGATACTGACCCCAAAAGTGGCGAACATTTCATGGAAGAATTGCAAACACATCTTGCTACAAGTGTAGGAGTAATAGCTAGCATTACTGGTAGATATTATGCCATGGACAGAGATAAAAGATGGGAAAGAGTAAAATTAGCGTATGATGCTATGGTAAAGGGTTTGGGAGAAAAAAGCACTGACTTATTAGCTAGTATAAAAGATAATTATGCCAATAACATTACGGATGAATTTTTAAAACCAATTATTACTGTAGACCAAAACAACGCACCTATAGCCACCATCAATAATGGGGACGCAGTTTTGTGTTTTAATTTTAGAACTGATAGATGCCGCGAAATTACGGAAGTATTGACGCAGCAAGACTTTCCCGATCAAAACATGCAAAAATTACAGTTGCATTATACCACCATGACAGAGTACGACAAATCATTTAACAATGTAAATGTAATGTACACCAATAACGATTTGAAAAATACTTTAGGTGAAGTAATTGCTAAAAATAAATTGACACAATTGCGTATTGCCGAAACCGAAAAATATCCGCATGTAAGTTTCTTTTTTAGTGGTGGCAGAGAAATTGAATTTGAAGGCGAAAAAAGAATTGTAATACCAAGCCCAAAAGATGTAGCAACCTACGATTTAAAACCAGAAATGAGCGCCAACGAAGTATGCGCGCAGGCAATAAATGAAATAAATACTCATCAACCTAATTTTATTTGCTTAAACTTTGCCAATGCTGATATGGTGGGCCATACTGGTGTGTGGAGTGCTGTAATAAAAGCAGTAGAAACTGTAGATGCTTGTGTAGAAAAAGTAGTAGAAGCCGCATTAGCCAACGATTATACAATATTCCTAACTGCAGACCATGGCAATAGCGATTATATGATAAACGAAGATGGCACACCGAATACTGCACACACGTTAAACTTTGTTCCACTTTTTATTATCAATAAAACATTTAAAGGTGACGTAAAAGATGGCAAATTAGGTGATATTGCACCAACTATTTTACAGTTTATGAGCATACCTATTCCTGCAGAAATGACTGGAGAAGTATTGGCAACACCATAAAAATGTCTTTTTTTCATTCCTTCCTTATTTTTAAAAATAAACGAATTATATTTGAAGATTAGGATTTGAAAAAATTAATACCCATATTATTAATAGTTTGTGTGTGTTGCAACAGTCAATCTATGTTGTTAGGCTTATTGCAAAAAATAAATCACTACCAGCATAGGTTTCAAACCAATGACCCACTTTTAGAACTTATAGTGCCTTTTGCTTCAATTGAAAATAATGAAATCACTTTTTTACATAAAGACGAAATAGAGTGGAAAGGAAATAAATATGATATTAAAAAAATTGAACTTACAAAATATGGATACAAGGCGATAGCCATCCATGACAAACAAGAGGCTGAATTACAAAAAGATATTGATGGACATCAGAAAAATAAAACAGAAAAAAACAACACTAATTATCAACTATTATTTTTTAAAGCCATACCTGCATACACACTTATAAAAAATATTACTTTCTCAGATATCTTTTATTTTGATTATACTGAAAAAATATTAAATCAAGTAAGCTTAGTACTTACCCCTCCTCCATTGTGTTAATATACTGCTCAATATATTACATCGCTTTACATCTTGCATTTGCCTGCAAAGAAGTAATAAACAATAAACAACTTTAATAAATAAAAAATGAAGAAAATTATATATTCAATTAGCGCAATAATGTGTATTGCAAATTTTGCACAAGCACAAATTTTAACAACATCAAATGACAGCACCAATCTACCTGAAATTGTAGTAAGTGGTAGCAAATATCCTGAACAAACTTCTAAAATTGTTCAAAAAATAGAAGTAATAAATGCCAAACAAATAGCAGCAACTAATGCACCAAACACTGGCGATATGCTGCAACAAAGTGGTCAGGTATATGTACAAAAAAGCCAACTAGGCGGTAGCAGCCCAAGTATACGTGGTTTTGAAGCCAATAGAGTTTTGCTAGTTGTAGATGGTGTACGTATGAATAATGCCATTTATCGTGGTGGACATTTACAAAATGTAATAACGGTAGATCAAAGCATGTTGGAAAATATAGAAATATTAAATGGACCAGCAAGCACATTATACGGTAGTGATGCATTAGGTGGCGTGATTAATTTTACAACAAAAAAAATAAAATTTGGTACAAATAGCACGAATGCATTTGCAAGATATAGTAGCGCTTGCAACGAAGGAACTATTCATGCAGATGTAATGCTTACAGACCATAATTATGGATCTCTTACTTCTTTAACGCTTAGCAACTTTGGCAATTTGCGTGCAGGTAGCCGCCGTGCAGATATTTGGGGCAATGTAGGTTTAAGAAACTATACTGTTACGCAATACAATGGCAAGGATACAATGACTGCCAATCCAAATCCACAAAACCAATTAGGCTCTGCATATAGCCAAGTAGATTTGTTACAAAAATTTGCATTTAAAGATGGTAAATACACTACCCATTTTTTCAACTTTCAATACAGTAGCTCTACTGATGTGCCACGCTACGATAGATTAACAGATATGAGTGCAGGACATTTAAAATTTGCAGAGTGGTATTATGGTCCTCAAAAAAGAGGTATGCTTGCCTATAGAATGGAAGCCGTAAATATGCCACATTATTTTACAGATGCAACTTTTAATTTTAATTATCAAAACATCAGCGAAAGCCGCAATACCAGAAGATATCAAAACGATAATTTAATAACCAACAACGAAAAAATAAATATAGTAGGCTTTGATGCTAATACTCGCCACAAAGGAGATGTAAACGAATTTGTGGTGGGTTTAGATGGGCAGTACAATGATGTAAATAGCAAGGGAATATCTACCAATATCAAAACAAATTTATCTTCTATAGCAAATTCTAGATTCCCTGATGGTAGTAATGTTTACACTATGCTTGGCGCTTATGTACAAGACATTTATAAAATAACTCCCGATAGATTTTTAGTAAATGCTGGTTTAAGGTATAATTTAATAAATCTTGATTCTAAATTAACCAACAATACACCATTACAATTTCCATATACTGGTATTCATCAGCTTAATAAAGGTGTAACAGGCAATGTAGGTTTATTATTTACACCAGATGAATATTTTACCATAACGCTTGGTTACAGTTCTGGCTTTAAAGCACCAAATGTAGATGAAGCAGCAAGACTATTTGAAAGTGGAGATGGCAGCTTGGTAGTGCCTAATCAAGACCTTGCGCCAGAATATGCGCACAATATAGATTTTGGTGTGAGGTATAACGAAGATAATAGAATTGTATTGTCTGGTAATTTATTTTACACCTCATTATTTAATGCAATTGTAATGGATAAATTTACATATAATGGAGAAGATAGTACGGTGTTTTATGGCACAAAAATGCCTATTGTCGCATTACAAAATAGTGCTTCAGCAAAAATCTACGGCTTTGCTGCTAATGCTAAAATAAATTTAACAGATGAATTAATAGCTAGCGGATCTTTTACCTACACTGCTGGCAAATATGATGCTGTAGGTACAAAAGATAATGGATTTGCAGTTGTGCCTATGGATCATATACCACCTGTATTTGGCAGATTTGGTTTACAATATATACAACCAAAATATAACATAGAAGTATATAGTTTATTTAATGGCAGAAAAGCTTTATCGGATTACAATCCGTTGCCAGCGAGTGAAGATAATTTGCAATATGCTATTGCAGGATATGGCACACCAGGTTGGATCACATTAAATGTAAAAAGCAGTTATGCTATCAATTCAAAATGGACATTGCAAGGTGGTGTAGAAAATATTTTTGATACCCACTATCGCACTTTTGCTAGTGGCATTAGCGCACCTGGAGTAAATGCAATTTTAGCATTGCGTTTAAAAATGTAACCCCCCTCTTACAAAAATTAATTAAAAAAAGGCCACTCTAAATTTGAGTGGTCTTTTTTATTTAGCCTTAAACACATCGTGCTCCATGCTCATGCCATCAGCAATATGTATGGTTTGTATGCCCATAGATTTTGCTACAGCTATATGCTGCGGGCTATCATCTATAAATAAAGTTTCTGCTGGGTTTAATTGATGATTATCTAAAATCAATTGCCAAGCTTTTGGATCTGGCTTGCGTAACCCAATATGATGGCTCAAATAAATTTTATCGAAAAATACGCCAATAGTTGGAATGCCATGTTGTTGCATCAATAATTGATTGTAACATCTTTCGTGAATTACATTTGTATTACTAAGCAGGTACATATTGTAATGCAACTGTAGCTGCTGCAATATTTGTAACCTCCGAATTGGAAAATCTAAAATGATAGCATTCCATGCATCTATTACTTGTTGTGTGCTAGTGCCTGCATTGCATTTTTCTTTTAAATATTCAATAAAAGTATATTCATCTACTTTGCCTGTTTCTATATCATCAGCCATCGTGTTTTGGCTTTGCTTAGAAAAAATATTTTTAAAGTTTGCAATACCTAACTTTTCAAATGCTGCAGCTGTTTCTTCATAGCTAATATTTAAAATTACATTTCCTAAATCAAAAATAATATGTTTCACTCGTTGCATGGTTTGCAATTTACATTGTGCAATTTGCAAACCGCAATTTTAAATATCGATTAACAATAGTAATTTTGAAAAAATAAAATTCCAATGACAATCAAAGCCAACTATGTAGATATTTTAAATAGAAATATTTTTGCTGCATCTATTATAATCGAGAATAATAAAATACACACTATACAGCCAATTAATGAAGCATGTGATACATACATTTTACCAGGCTTTGTAGATGCACATATACATATAGAAAGCAGCATGCTATTGCCTAGCGAATTTGCGCGTATTGCTGTGCAGCATGGCAGCGTAGCCACCATTAGCGACCCGCATGAAATAGCTAATGTATGCGGTATAGAAGGCGTGCAATACATGATAGACAATGGCAAGAAAGTTCCGTTTCATTTTCATTTTGGTGCACCAAGTTGCGTGCCTGCTACAGCATTCGAAACAGCAGGTGCGACTATAGATAGCGCAGCCATAGAATTATTATTGCAGAACAAAGATATCTACTACCTCAGCGAAATGATGAATTACCCTGGCGTACTTTTTAAAGATACAGAGGTAATGCGAAAAATTGAATTGGCGAAACAATACAATAAACCTATTGATGGGCATGCGCCTAGCTTGATGGGCAGTGATGCTATTACTTATATTAATGCAGGCATTACTACAGACCATGAATGTATAACGCTAGAAGAAGCTTCGCATAAATTAAAGCATGGTATGAAAATTTTAATTAGAGAAGGAAGTGCTGCAAAAAATTTTAATGCATTGCAACCATTAATAAAAGCGCATTACACAAACATGATGTTTTGTTGCGATGACAAACATCCAGATGAATTATTATTACATCACATTAATCATCATGTGCGTATGGCGGTGGCGCTAGGCAATGACGTATTTGCTATACTACAAATGGCATGCATCAATCCTGTACAACATTATAAAATGAAAGTTGGTTTGTTACAAGTAGGTGATGCGGCGGATTGTATTTTGGTAAATAATTTACAAGAATTTAAAGTATTAAAAACTATCATTGCAGGACAGGTGGTATTTGAAGATGGCAAAGTACACATGCCAGTTGTAGAGGAAAAAATTATTAATCAATTTAATTGCAGCAAAAAAAGTAGTGCCGAATTTGTGGTGCCTTACCAGCAACAAACACAAATAAAAGTAATAGAAGCTTTAGAAGGACAACTAATTACAAAAACATTTTTAGCAAACCCAAAAGTAGTAAATGGTAATATTGTAAGCGATGTAGAAAACGATGTGCTGCAAATTGCAGTAGTTAATAGATACAATGATGCGCCAACTGCAAGTGGATTTATTAAAAACTTCGGGTTGCAAAAAGGAGCCATTGCAAGTACTGTAGCGCATGATTGTCACAACATCATAGTGATAGGTACAAATGCAGAAGAAATGGCAGCAGCAGCAAATGCATTAATAGATGCAAAAGGAGGAATTTGTGTGGTATCTGACAATGAAACAAATACACTGCCATTGCCAATTGGCGGCATCATGAGCAATCTTTCTGGCATAGCAATTGGCAAACAATATCAGACAATAGATGCAAAAGCAAAAGCGCTAGGATGCAAGCTGAATGCACCTTTTATGACGATGAGCTTTATGGCATTACTAGTAATACCACAACTTAAAATGAGCGACAAAGGATTGTTTGATGGAGATAAATTTGAATTTGTAGATTTGTAACTTTTACTAAAACTTCAGCAAAGACGCTAACATATTTTCTTTAAAATAAGTTGCAGAAATTCTATTTGCCTCATTCAATATTTTATTGATAGGTATATAATTTTTAATATATGCAGATGTAATTTTATCGGCTTCTATTTGATTGCTTAAATGAATATTGGCATAGGCAATTGCTAAAGCATTTTGCGTAAGTCCTTGATCTTTTAATTTACCCAATCTGTCTATCATCCAGCTTAGTGCATAGAATGCATTTTTATTTAACAACACCACGCTTTTTAATTTGCCTTTGGCAGGTAGTTTATTAAATGGAGATGTAATAATATCTTTGGTTAAATATTTTTTGTATTTAGCTACAGTGGTTTTAGGGTTTTGCAATTGTACCTTTCCATTTAATGCTTGTGGCAAAATACTCAACCAACGCAACTTTCTACGCAGCTCATGCACTTGCTCTTCTATACTTGTAAAACCCCCATCATTTTCATCCATCCACAGATTTAGCTTATCAATTTGTACCGAATAATAAGAGCGAATAGCAAATGTAGCTCTTTCGTCATCCATCCAATCTGCACTAGCTACTTTTTCTTTCATTTTTTCGAACCCTGCATTTTTTTGATAAAAGCTATCTGCCAAATATGCATTTAATGCATCGGAAGTATTTTCTACTTCTTCTTCAAAATAAGCAATGATATCTTTAGGTATATTTTTATTTTGTTGGCAATATGTAAGCATTGCTACAAAATAATCAACAGCGCCAAGGCTATCTTCTAAACGCTTCAATACATCTTGTATTTTAGTAAAGCGTTTTTTGTTGTGCATGGTTTTGTACATACGCGCCAAACCTTCTAACATAAATACAGTGGTTCTTGCATTGTTTTTGTACAACCACATTGCAGGATTTTTTTGCTTTGCAGATTTAGATAATAAATTTTCTAAAGTAACGATATATTGATTGTAGGATTGTAGAGTGCTAGACATTTTAAATATATTTTTGGAATGTAAAAGTACAGAAAGTTACACCAATACAATTTACTTTTAATGATAAAATAGCATAGCGCTTTATTTGGAATATGCCTGCACATTAGCTGCCAGCAAGGTTTGCTTAAATAATGCTACAACAGAGTCAACATTGATAGCTGTAGAATACTTTATATAATATTGATAGCGCGCAGGATGCTTTGCTATTCTTACTTTGTTGCAATAATCAATACCTAACTGTCTATTAATACTATCAATAATTTTGTTGCCAATTCTGCCACAGGGTAGGCAAGCTTTATTGATGTTTTTTATTTCGGTTTTTAATTGAAATTGAATATCAAATTTTGAGGAAGAGGATTGAGAATAAATAGCTTTAGGAAAAACAAAAGCGAGAATAAAAACAAGTTTAATTAATGTTTTCATTCTCGCAATTAATAATATTTTAAATTTAAAACTCACAATTCAATGGCGTTCTTGGAAAAGGAATCACATCTCTAATATTTCCCATACCAGTTACAAATTGCACTAGACGCTCAAAGCCGAGCCCAAAGCCAGCATGAGGGCAAGCACCAAAGCGGCGAGTATCTAAGTACCAAAACATTTCCTCTGTAGGAATATGCATTTCTTTCATACGTGTTTCTAATTTATCCAATCTTTCTTCGCGTTGGCTACCTCCAATAATTTCGCCAATCCCTGGCGCTAAAATATCCATTGCAGCTACGGTTTTTCCATCATCATTTTGGCGCATATAAAACGCCTTTATATCTTTTGGATAATTGATAACAATTACTGGTTTTTTAAAATGTTTTTCTACTAAATATCTTTCATGCTCGCTTTGCAAATCTATCCCCCATTGTACATCGTACTGAAATTTTTTCTTTTTATATGCCGGAGAATCTAATAATATCTGAATAGCATCTGTATAGGTAATTCTTTCAAAATTATTGTTTAATAAAAATTCTAATTTTTCTTTTAAGTTCAATTCGCTTCTTTCTGCTTGCGGCTTTTGTTTTTCTTCGTCTAGCAAGCGTTGCGTTAAAGTATCAATATCATCTGGGTGTTTATCCATTGCATATTTTATTACATACTTCAGCATGTCTTCTGCAAGATTCATATCGTCTGTAATATCTGCAAATGCAATTTCTGGCTCTATCATCCAAAACTCTGCAAGATGGCGTGTGGTATTGCTATTCTCCGCCCGGAAAGTTGGCCCAAAGGTGTACACATCGCTTAAAGCCATGGCTCCAAGCTCTGCCTCTAACTGCCCACTTACAGTAAGATTGGCACTTCTGCCAAAAAAATCTTGCGAAAAATCTGCTTCTCCATTTTCTGCTTTAGGTACATTATTTACATCTAATGTTGTAACGCGAAACATTTCTCCTGCACCTTCTGCATCGCTAGCACTAATAATAGGTGAATGCAAATACACAAAATCTCGCTCCTGAAAAAACTGATGAATACCAAATGCTAATGCATTGCGCAAACGAAACACACTACCAAATGTATTGGTGCGAAAACGCAAATGTGCAATCTCGCGCAAATAGTCTAGGCTAGGTTTATTTTTTAATTGCAATGGATATTTTTCCGCATCGCAATCACCAATTATTTCAATCGCATCTGCTTGTAACTCTAAAGATTGCCCTTTGCCTTGGCTAGCTACAATTTTTCCTGCAGCACTTATTGCTGCTCCTGTAGTGATTCTTTTTAAAAAAGCATCATCATATCTAGTAAAATCTATTACTACTTGTAAATTTAAATTTGTGCTACCATCATTTACGGCTATAAATGTGTTATTTCTAAAACTACGCACCCAACCTTTGATAGTAAAATCGTAATCAACTTCTGTACTATTTAAAATTTGTTTAATTCTTTTTCTTGTGCTCATATACTTGCAATTGTAGTAATTATTAGGAAGCGCAAAGGTAAGAAAATAGTGGGGAGTAGCAAGGGTGGACAAATCAATATTACAAAATAAAATATTACATCATAAATAGCTTTCCTTTGATTTGTAGGACTTATTTTTGCCATCTTATTATAATGCAAAATTTATCCCAACAACAACGATTATTATTAAAATTGAGTCCGCAACAAATTCAGTTAATGAAGCTATTGCA
>Ga0304730_1002713_pt1 | contig 12420 bp, 9 predicted proteins | sample M_130628_MF_Meta_FD_190474 | JGI IMG/M metagenome (GOLD analysis project Ga0304730, IMG submission 190474) | Freshwater microbial communities from Lake Montjoie, Canada to study carbon cycling - M_130628_MF_MetaG (v2) (version 2) | ecosystem: Environmental > Aquatic > Freshwater > Lake | place...
GTTAAAACCATAGATATTCGAGCGATGAGCAATTTTGTAAAAATTGGCAAATCCGATTCTGTAAATAATCAAATTCGAATTAAGTTATCTGACCGTTTCAGAGATTCGATTTTTTCAAGAGATACATCTAGAAATAAAGGATTCTCATCTGATTCTTTGTTTCGAATATTTTGCAATGGTTTTGCCATTAAAGCGAGTAGTGGAAATGCTTTGATGTATGTAAATTTATTGGAAACACAAACACGTTTGGAATTGCATTACAAAAAAAGAAACGCAGGTGTTGTAGATACGGTTTATAATAGTTTCTATTTCAATTCTGGCCTACAAGGCGAATCAATACGAAGATCAGCAGTAGCCAATAAAATTGTTCGTAGCAGAAACGCATTACCGCCTGCCGATCAGGAAATATATTTACAAACTACCCCAGGAACTTATGCTACTTTAAAAATTCCTGGTCTTACCAATTATGGCAATAAAATTATTCATAGGGCCGAAATTCAGGTAAGTCAAATTCCTGACCCTATTAATGATAAAATATTTCCAGAAGCAAGCTATTTATATGTTGATTTGATAGATTCAACGGCAACGCGAAAATGGAAGCCCATTTACTATGATTTAAATCCGAATACTTTTTACGATCCTGATTTCAAAACTGCCGGATATCCTTTCTATCCATTAAATGGGGATGTTGATTTTAGTTATTTTGGCGGTTATGTGAGAGAAAGAGAAATGCCATTTGGTACGCAATCATATTATAATGTAAATATCACTAGGTATGTACAACAGATTGCAACTAAAAACAGTTATAATTATACGTTGAGAATGTTCCCAGCGCATAGTTTTTCATACCCCCAATATAGCTCAGTTGTAATTCCATACAGAAATGCAATTGCTTATGGTAGAACCCGAATTGGAGGTGGCGGAAATTCTAACCCCGCTTACAGAATGCGTGTTCGGGTTATTTATTCAAAAATTAAACCTTAAATTTTCTTTTTTCTTAATCTTGCAAATAGTTTGAAATTGATTTTATCCCATTATATTTGCAATCTAAAAAAATACATTTTATGCCATATTTATTTACATCGGAGTCGGTGAGTGAAGGTCACCCAGATAAAGTTGCAGATCAAATTAGTGATGCACTTATTGACAATTTTTTAGCTTTTGATCCTACAAGTAAAGTTGCTTGCGAAACGTTAGTAACTACTGGTCAAGTTATTCTTGCTGGAGAAGTGAAATCTAAAGCTTATTTAGATGTTCAAGAAATTGCTCGTGGGGTTATTCGTAAAATCGGATATACAAAGAGTGAGTACATGTTTGAAGCAAATTCTTGCGGTATTCTTTCTGCCATTCATGAACAATCTAGCGATATCAATCAAGGGGTTGATAAAAAGAAAAAAGAAGAACAAGGCGCAGGTGATCAAGGTATGATGTTTGGTTACGCAAGTAATGAAACTGATGATTATATGCCATTAGCGTTAAACATTGCTCATAAATTATTAGAAGAGCTTGCTGCATTAAGAAGAGAAAATAAAGAAATAAAATACCTTCGCCCTGATGCAAAAAGTCAGGTTACTTTAGAATACGACGACAACAATAAGCCTGTTCGTATCGATGCAATTGTAGTGTCTACTCAACATGATGATTTTGGAAAAGACGATAAAATGTTGGAGAAGATCAAAAAAGACATGATCAACATTTTAATTCCAAGAGTAAAAGCGAAATATCCGAAATACGCTCATTTGTTTAACAACAAAATTAAATACCACATCAACCCAACTGGAAAGTTTGTTATTGGTGGTCCACATGGTGATACCGGTTTAACAGGTCGTAAAATTATCGTAGATACTTATGGTGGAAAAGGTGCTCATGGTGGTGGCGCATTCAGTGGAAAAGATCCTAGTAAAGTAGATCGTTCTGCAGCTTACGCTACTCGTCACATCGCAAAAAACTTAGTAGCTGCTGGATTATGTGATGAAGTTTTGGTACAAGTTTCTTATGCTATTGGCGTTGCTCAACCCACAAGTATCAATGTAGTTACTTACGGTACATCTAAAGTGAAATTTACTGATGGACAAATTGCTGAAAAAATCATGAAAATGAGTTGCTTCGATATGCGTCCTTATTTCATCGAACAAAGACTGAAATTAAGAAATCCAATGTATAGTGAAACTGCTGCTTATGGACACATGGGCCGTAAAAATGAAGTAGTTGAAAAATCATTCATGTCTCCTGATGGTAAAAAAGTCACTAAAAAAGTGGAATTATTTACTTGGGAAAAATTGGATGCTGTAAAAGAAGTAAAAAAGGTTTTTGGTTTGAAATAATTGATTTATTTCCCCTTCATAAAATTAAAACCATAAGTTTCGGCTTATGGTTTTTTGTTTAATAATCGCATAAATTAGATTCGTGAAAAATTTCAGACATCAACATCATCGTCCCAAAAAAAATACATTAATTATTGGCAGAGAAGCCGTAATCAATGCTTTAAAGGAGCGTAAACAATTGGAACGTATTTATCTGCAATCCAATGTACATGGCGATGTGATTGACGAAATTAAAACACGGGCAGCTCAGGAATTGGTTCCTATAAATAAAGTTCCGGTTGAAAAACTAAATGGCTTCAATATCAGTAATCACGAAGGTTGTATTGCCCAAATTGCAAAAATTCAATATCAAGATTTACAACAAATCATTTCATTTGTGGTGGAAAATGGAGAAACACCACTGTTTATTATCTTAGATGGTGTGACGGACATTCGAAACATTGGAGCCATCGCCAGAAGTGCATTCAGCTTTGGTGTTCATGCCATTATCATTCCGGATAAAGGTGTTGGTGCATTAAATGAAGATGCTATTTTGACTTCAGCAGGCGCGCTAGAAAAAATTGCAGTTTGTAGGGTAGGGAGCTTGATGAAAGCAGTTGATGAACTTCATTTGAATGGCATTAAAGTTTTTGCCAGTGAAATGACCGCAGAAAAAGCTTGTCAGAATATTGATTTTTCTGAACCTTGCGCGATTGTAATGGGTGGCGAAGAACATGGGGTTTATCCAGCATTAATGAAAATCTGCGATGAGAAATTTAAGATTGCCATGCCTGGTGATTTCGAGTCATTAAACGTTTCGGTGGCTACAGGCATTATCCTTTATGAAGTTTCGCGTCAACGATTTCCAATAGCTTAAGATTTTATTCGTTTTTAATTTGTATAAAATGCAAAATCAACCATCCATTAAACTCATAGAATGCCCTCGAGATGCCATGCAAGGTTGGCATGAATTTATTCCAACTGCGGATAAAATCAGTTATTTAAATACATTATTGAAAGTAGGTTTTGATACCATAGATTTTGGCAGTTTTGTTTCGCCGAAAGCAATCCCACAGATGGCTGATACAAAAGAAGTTTTGGAAAATCTCGACCTTTCAAATACAACTTCAAAATTACTCGCAATCGTAGCCAATAAAAGAGGTGCTGAAGATGCTGCGGCTTTTAATCAAATTGATTTTCTTGGATTTCCATTTTCAATTTCCGAAACGTTTCAACATCGAAATACCAATACTTCAATCGAACAATCTTTTTCTCAAGTTCTTGATATCCAGGATTTATGTGTTCGTAGTAATAAAAAACTAGTGATTTATATTTCGATGGGTTTTGGTAATCCATATGGAGATCCTTATCACGAAGAAATGGTTTTTGAATGGTCTAGCAAATTGGCCAATATTGGAGTGGATATCATTTCGTTAGCCGATACAGTTGGTTTAGCAACGCCAGATCAAATTGAAAGCACAACAAAATTTCTAATCAATTCCATGCCAAATGTTGAAATAGGTGTACATCTTCATTCTTCGCCAATAAACTGGAAACAAAAAATAGAAGCCGCTTATAACGCAGGTTGTATTCGGTTTGATGGTGCCATTAATGGTATTGGTGGTTGCCCAATGGCAGGAGATAGTCTTGTAGGAAATATGAACACCAACTTAATGATTGACTTTTTTAATGAAAAGGAATTGTCACTACATCTTGATAGTGCTGCATTGGCAGATGCTGTTCAAATCGCAACTGAAATTTTTATTTAAAAAGATATTATTTCAATTTATAAAAATGGAATTCAGATTACCGTTTACACCAAAACCCTTTCTTCATAAAATCGAACATCATCACCAATTGTTTTTGGCGGGGTCTTGCTTTACCGAACAAATTGGCGCCAAGTTGACCAACTATAAATTCAAAACCATTGAAAACCCCAATGGCATTTTGTTTAACCCGATTAGCATTTCAGAAAATATCATTTCCTATATCGACCAAAAAGCGTACAATGAAAATGATTTGTTTTTGTACAATGAAATTTGGGGAAGCTGGAATCATCATACCAAATTTTCAGATGTTAATCAAGCTCAAGCTTTAGAAAAAATAAACCAATCTCAAAAAGCAGCACATGAATTTTTGAAAAAAGCAGATTGGTTAATCATTACATTAGGATCTTCTTATGTTTACGAGTTGGAAAATAATAAAGTGGTCGCCAATTGCCATAAAGTGCCTACAGATAAATTCAATAAAAAATTATTGTCGGCATTGGAAGTTGAAAATTCGCTTCAAATCATGTTGGAAAAGTTGAAATCATTTAATCCCAGTTTAAAAATAATTTTTACCATAAGTCCTGTTAGGCATTTGCGCGATGGATTTGTAGAAAATAACAGAAGCAAAGCCAATCTGATTGCTGCAGTACATGAATTAGTGGCTTCAAATGAAAACTGTTTTTATTTCCCTTCTTACGAATTGATAATTGATGATTTAAGGGATTATCGTTTTTATGCCGAAGATATGGTTCATCCCAATTATCAAGCAACTCAATATGTGTGGGAGAAATTTACAACCGCTTGTATCGATGATCAGTCGCTCTTAATTATGAAAGAAATTGGCATAATCAATTCCGCTAAAAATCATCGCCCGTTTAACCCAACTTCAAATCAACACCTTCAATTTTTAAAAACCAATTTGGAAAAAACGCTGCAACTTCAGCAATCAAATCCATATGTAGATTTAACTGCAGAGCTTGATTTTTTTGAATCTGGTATAAATAATTTTTGATTAATCTTTATTTTTTCAAATAAAAGCAATAACTTTCTATTAGATTTTACCAAAACTAACTTTTTACCAACTTTGTTATTATTAGAAATTAGGTTCGAAACTCAATTGAACTTAATTTTATTAATAAACTATTTCAGAATCAATTAAAAACATTTTTATGAAATCAATTAAATTGATAATTGCACTTTTTTTATTTTCATTTGCTACAAAAGCACAGCGCATAAATAAAATTTTCATCAAAGAAAAAGGTGCATCAATTGTTACCAGTTTTTTATTGAGTGAAAATGTCGTGATACAAGTTGCTCAAGATGGTTCAATTGCTAGTTGGGGCGTAGATAAATATTCGGATAGAGGAACAGATTACATTCAGCGTCCATTGGAAGCATATACTGGAAGGATTGAATATTATACCGAAAAAGAAAACGAAGCATTCAGAGGAAAAATAAAATACATTGGAAGTACTATGCTTACCTACTATGCAAGTTTTGAAGAGAAGACAATGGTTGGAAAATTGAAAAGTGTAGGTCCAATAAAAATCACATACAACACTGTATACGACGATGCTACAGCCGTTGGAAAAATAAAATCAATTGGACAAATGAACTATGCTTATTACAGTTCATTTGATAATGATGCATACAAAGGAAAGATTAAAGCCACTGGTAATGTAGGTTTCACGTATTACTCTTCAACGGATGACAAAGCTTACGCCGGCAAAATAAAAACTTTCAATAACGTTGGGTTTTCATACTATTCGTCTTTAGATCAACCAAGTTTAAGGGGTGCACAAAAAACAGGGAATACCCTTCAAGTGGTTAATGGCATTACGTATTATTTGTGGCAGTAAACAAAAGATCAATGAATTCTATCGCCTCTAACCTCTGTGCTGTTCATCAATTCTTTTTCATATTCTAGCCATGCTTTCCATCTTTTACGAACTATTTTTTTGTCGATATAATGCTCTGCAAGATTTATAAATAAGGTGTAATGACCAGCTTCGCTTTCCATGAATTTTCTGTAGAATTTACGCATGTAAGCGTCTTCCATGCCTTCACTCAAGCGCTTAAATCTTTCACAACTTCTGGCTTCAATTAATGCCATTATCAACATCTGGTCTAAAAATCGTTCATCCGGACTGCCGCCTTTCACTTGAAAATCGATTAATTTATTCACATACACATCTTTGCGTTGTCGACCCAATTGTAAATTTCGTTTTTTTAATTCGGCTAAAACCAATCTAAAATGTCCCCATTCTTCGGTAACAATAGGACTTAGCTCGTCGACCAATAAACTCTTTTCAGAATTTTTTTGAATCAATGAAATGCAGGTGGTTGCTGCTTTTTGTTCGCAATAAGCATGGTCGGTTAGGATTTCTTCTAATGAGATTTCTGCAAGATTAACCCATCTTGGATCGGTAGGCAATTGCAATCCCAAAATATTTTTTGTATGTTCACTCAATGGCTTTTCCATACTCAAAAATAATTCATGGATTTTTATCTACAAGCATTTTTTTAATTTGGGGATAAGATGATAAACGGAAGAGCCAAATTTGAATTAATTTAGAATTTTAAATCTTTATGAGAATCTTTTTTTCCATTTTATCTTTCATATTTGCTGTTGCATTATGTTATGTGCTGGATACAAACTCATTGTTCAAATTACCTTTGGGTAAATTCCTATCTCCTCAGGCGGGTATTTGGCAAAATGCAGAATCTTTCGATACAGACTTTTCAGATCAACTCCATTTTGACCAACTCAAAGGGAAAACAAACGTGTATTTAGATGAGCGCCTTGTGCCTCATGTTTTTGCTGAAGAAGAATCGGATGCATTTTTTGTGCAAGGTTACCTACATGCAAAATTTAGGTTGTGGCAAATGGAATTTCAAACCTTGTATGCCGCCGGAAGGGCAAGCGAAGTGGTGGGTGATGTGGCATTGAATCATGATAGAGAATTCAGGAGATTGGGTTTGGTGTACGCTGCCGAAAAATCGCTCATTGAAATGGAGAATGATCCCATTTCCAAATCGGCTTGCGATGCTTATACTGCCGGTGTTAACGAATATATCGCTTCATTAAATTATAGCAGTTTGCCACTTGAATATAAACTACTTGGCTATCAACCTGAAAAATGGACGAACCTAAAATCTGCCATCTTTTTAAAATACATGGCGTATGATTTAACGGGCAATGATAAAGATTTTGAAATGACCGACGCCAAAGCTTCATTTACAAAAACAGATTTTGATTTACTTTTTCCAAGTAAACAAGATTCATTGGATCCTATCATTTCAAAAAACACTTTTTTTCAATTTGCTACAATTCAACCAACTGTTCCAGCTTTTGCTGATTCAATCTATTTTGATTTTTTAAAAGATACCATTGCCCTTCCAGAAGTTGAAATGCCTGATGAATCTAATGGCAGCAACAATTGGGCAGTTGATTCCAGTAAAACAAAATCGAAATACCCCATTCTTTGTAGCGATCCACACCTCAAAATAAATAATCCTTCAGTTTGGTTCGAGATGCAAATGTCTACGCCAAATTCAAATGTTTATGGAGCTAGTTTTCCAGGTGCACCAGGCATCATTATTGGATTCAACGATAATTGCGCTTTTGGATTTACCAACGCTGGCAGAGATGTAAAAGACTATTACGAAATTAAATTTAAAGATGCATCCAAATCTGAATATTGGTTCGACAACAATTGGGTGAGCACATCTCGAAGAATTGAACAAATAAACATTGCAGGTAAGCCAGCTTTCTATGATACCGTTGCATACACCATTTTTGGTCCAGTCATTTATGATGCTTCGTTTTCAGGGAAAAATAATCAAGTCAACAAAAATTATGCGGTTCGTTGGTCGGCGCATGATAACAGCAACGAGTTCAAGTTTTTTTACTTACTCAATCATGCAAAAAATTATAACGACTTTCAGGAAGCACTACCTTATTTAAAATCTCCTGGACAAAATTGCGTATTTGCATGTAAGAATGGAGATATCGCTTTGCATGTTCAAGGTGCATTTCCGGCAAAATGGAATGGTCAAGGTGAATTTGTTATGCCCGGATTCGACAGCAGTTACATGTGGCAAGGTATGATACCTCAATCCGAAAATCCATTTCAATACAATCCGGCAAGGGGCTTTGTGAGCAGTGCCAATCAGCGTCCAACAGATTCTGCATATCCTTATTTTATTGGTAGCAATTATCCTGTTTATCGAGGCTTGTATTTGAATCGAAAATTATCTTCGATGAATAATATCACCACAGCAGATATGATGTCATTACAAACCAGTAACTACAATGTTTTTGCAGAAATAGCCATGCCAATTTTACTAAAAAATATTCGAGTTGAAAATCTCAATGAAAATGAAAGAAAATACTTTCAAAAATTAGAAATCTGGCGCTTTGAAAATGATGTAAACACAACTGCGGCTACCATTTTTGAATTGACATGGAATAAATTAACCGATACGATTTATAATGATGATTACGCCAATAAACCTAAAAATACAGCAAGACCTTACAAAAGTACCTTGGTTGATGCGTTGCTACGCGACAACAATTATAAATTTATAGACAATGTTACAACAACCAACAAAGAAACAATTGAGGATGTGGTAACGGCAGCTTTTAAATCAGCTTCATTGGAAGCTGTTCAACTTGAAAAGCAAAACAAACTTTCTTGGGGCAAGTATAAGGATACACATGTTGATCATTTACTAAAATTGCCAGGTTTTGGAGCTGAACATTTAAAAATAGGGGGTAGTGAAAACTGTATCAATGCAACCAAATCAAGCCATGGGCCTAGTTGGAGAATGATTGTGAACTTAACACCCAATACAGATGCGTATGGCATTTATCCTGGTGGTCAAAGCGGGAATCCCGGAAGCCGATTTTATGATGATGGAATTGAAAATTGGGCGAAAGGCAACTATTATAATTTATGGATGATGCGCCCAGAAGATAAAAATGATTTGCGTGTAAAATGGAAAATGACTTTTAGTAGAAAGTAAAAATTCAAAAATGAAAAGTAAAAATTCAAAAGTAAAAATTCAAAAGTAAAAAGTAAAAAGTAAAAATTCAAAAGTAAAAATTCAAAAGTAAAAATTCAAAAGTAAAAATTCAAAAGTAAAAATTCAAAAGTAAAAATTCAAAAGTAAAAAGTAAAAATTCAAAAATGAAAAATTGGAACTATTAATCATTTTTTTTAATTTTTAATTTTACATTTTAACTTAATAAAAATGAAATTTATAACCTCTCTTTTTTTAATGGCTTTGCTAAGTTTTTCGCTTTGTATTTTTTTGCCATGGTGGAGCATTGCCATTGCATGTTTCGTTGTATCCTTGTGCATTCCTCAAAAAAATTGGGTTTCGTTTATTGCTGGATTTATTGCCTTGTTTTTGCTTTGGTATGGATTAAGTTTTTGGATAAGTTTTCAAAATGGACATATTTTAGCCAATAGGATTTCGAAATTGATTTTACAACAAGAGAATTCGTTTTTACTTGTATTGATTACCGCATTAATTGGTGGGATTGTTGGCGGATTTGCTGCGCTTTCAGGATCTTTAACCAGAAAAAATTTTAAACATGCGTAAGCTTATCGCTCTATTAGTTTTGATTTGTTTAACTACAAATTTATTTGCACAAAAAATTTATGGTACGGTAAAAAATTCAAAAGGAGTAGAATTACCTTTTGCTTCAATTAGCATTAAAGGCACTTCTTTGGGTGTTAATGCAAATCAACAAGCAAGTTATGTGTACTCCTTGCCTGCCGGTAAATACGTGGTTGTTTGTCAGCATATTGGTTATGAAACTGAAGAACGTGCCATTGATTTAATTGAAAATACAAAAATTGATTTTGTACTCACTGAAAGAAAATTGTTGATGAAGGAAGTGGTAATTGGCACCGGCGAAAATCCAGCTTATGCAATCATTAGGTCTGCTATTAAAAAAAGAGATTATTACAACAATCAAGTTAAAGGTTTTGAATGTGATTTATATGCAAAGGATTTAATAAAACTAAGAAGCTTGCCTAATAAGGTAATGGGACAGAAAGTTGAAAAATCCGATCGTAATCAAATGGGGTTGGACTCTTCTGGTAAAGGCATTATTTATTTGTCGGAATCTATTTCTACATTATATAAATCCTATCCGGATAAATTTAAAATGTTGGTTAAAAGCAGTCGTGTAAGTGGTAGCAATAATTTTGGTTTTACATTTCCAACATTTATAAACATGTACCAAAATAATGTCAACGTTTTTGATGGTGCATTTAATACCAGAGGATTTGTATCACCAATTGCAGATGGTGCACTTCGGTTTTATAAATATAAAATGTTGGGGAGTTTTGTTGAGAATGGCAAAACCATCAATACCATTCGTGTAACGCCAAAAAGAAGTTATGAGCCTTTGTTTTCAGGAATCATCAATATCGTTGACGATGAATGGGCGATTCATAGTTTTGATTTTTTGTTAACCAAAAAATCTCAACTTGAAATTATAGACACACTTCAAATTTCGCAATTGCATATTCCGTTGAATGAAAATGTTTGGCGTGCAAAAAACCAATTGATTTACTTTAATTTGAAGCTATTCAGCATTGATGTGATTGGCAGCTTTTTATCTGTGTATTCCGATTATAAAATCAATCCTGTTTTTGATAAAAAATTATTTGATAAAACAATCATTAAGTATGATTCTGCTGTAAACAAAAAGCAACATGCTTATTGGGATTCAATACGACCAGTTCCTTTAATGGAAGACGAACAATTTGATTATAAATTTAAAGACAGTATGCTTGTTGTTGCCATGGACTCTGCTGCTATAAATAACAACATAGATACTCTGAAGAAACGACAAGGAAAAGTTAGGATTACTGGCCTGTTTTTTCCAGGAATAAACAGAACGCATTACAGCAAAACCAATCCATACAAATGGGGTATTCAACCATTATTAACCAACACACAATTCAATACTGTAGAAGGTTTGATGGTTGATATCAGCGGATATTACGAAAAGAATTTTAAAAAGTATAAATCCAAATTAACCATTAAACCCAATTTTAGATATGGTTTTGTAAACACACATTTCAATAGTTGGCTAGATGTGATTTGGCGTAAATATGATGCTGGAATATCTGACAAAATAAAAAGCTACAGCTTAAATATCTCAGCAGGAAAAAAAGTAGAACAATATAATTCATCGAATCCAATTTTACCTTTTGTGAATTCAGTTAGCACTTTGTTTTATGGAAAAAATGAAATGAAAATTTATGAAAAATATTTCGGTAGTATCAGCTATTATCAAACTTTTGAAAATGGAGTTAAAATAAATTTGTCGACTATTTACGAAGATAGAATGCCTTTAGAAAATACGACATCATATACATTCAATAAAAGGAATCGCGATCTTATAACAAGCAATACGCCAATTAATAAAAATTATAGCAACCTCAACATCAAACATCAAGCTTTTGTAACGAACCTTTCACTAAGTTTTAAGCCTGGCCAACGATACATTCAGTTTCCCAAAAGAAAAGTTCCAATTGGTTCGGATTATCCTACTTTTTCAATCGGGTATAGCAAAGGAATAAATGGTATTTTAGGTAGTGATGTGGATTTTGATAAGTGGAATTTTGATGTGCAAGACGATAAGAATTTCAAGCTTTTAGGGTTGTTGAAATATAAATTAACTGTGGGCGGATTTTTAAACAATAAAGTTGTCTTTTTACAAGATTTAAAACATTTCAATACCAGTTCTGTTCAAGCTTCTTCAAACTATGTTAATGGTTTTCAATTGATGAACTCCTATATTAATTCCAATACAGCAAAATTATTTTATGAAGCACATTTGGAGCATCATTTGAATGGATTGATTACCAATAAGATTCCTTACTTCAAAAAATTGAATTGGAATTTAGTATTAGGAGGTAACGCATATTTTATTTCTAAAAATGATCATAATGTAGAGTTGTTTTTGGGGCTCGAAAATATTTTTAAAATTTTCAGAATTGATTTTGTATCTGGATTCCAAAATGGAAAATATCAAAATGCTTCTTTAGTTTTAGGTGCTGGAGGTTTATTAGGTGCTGGGTCTAATTCCAATTCAGAATCTTCATCTAGTGGTAGAAGCATTAGCATTGGGTTTTAAGTGAAAAGTAAAAAGTAAAAAAGAACATTGTCGGTTTTAAATTTTTACTTTTAAATTTTGAATTAACTTAATTTAGCATCGTTAATTTGGTTTGCCCTGCAAGCATCCAATCTTTTTTAGATTTTCCAAGCTATTGGAATCAAATTTTTAATTATGGCTGTACTACACAATCGAGTTTCCCAAG
>Ga0304730_1002715_pt1 | contig 12405 bp, 10 predicted proteins | sample M_130628_MF_Meta_FD_190474 | JGI IMG/M metagenome (GOLD analysis project Ga0304730, IMG submission 190474) | Freshwater microbial communities from Lake Montjoie, Canada to study carbon cycling - M_130628_MF_MetaG (v2) (version 2) | ecosystem: Environmental > Aquatic > Freshwater > Lake | place...
TTTCCATTTCTGCCGGTGCAGTTATTTCCTGCGCCGTTTCCACCATCTTCAGCCAATACATTTTTGAAATAACGTAAATGAAGCAGCGTCCACAATTGAGCGTTACCTTTTAAAATGATGTGCGCGCCTCTTCCGCCATCGCCCCCATCAGGGCCACCCATAGCAGTTAATTTGTTGCGCATAAAATGCTTACTTCCAGCACCACCGTGCCCGCTTCTACAAAATATATTAATCTGGTCTACAAAATTTGACTTTTCCATCGTGGCAAAGGTAACAAAAGGAAGAGGGGTTGAGGCAATAATTTAATAATTATTGTTTGGCGTTTGGTGTTTGGTGTTTGAGTTCAATAGGTTCAATGAGTTCAATAGGTTCAATACGTTGAAAGTATTTTCCAATTATTAGCATTTTTGTTTTAAAATAACTTTGTGCCTTCGAGCCTTTGTGTCTTTGTGTCAAAAAAATCGCGTCTGCGCGCATGCGTGTTTTTGTGTCAATTTTGTGTTTGGCGTAACATTTCAAACTGAATGGAAAAGCTATTCAGTATCCAGTATCTCGCATTCAGTAACGCTCAAAAACTTCTAAAATGGAACATTAATTCAACGCCAAACGCCAAACACCAAACGCCAAATAAAAAATGCTGGATTCGGGAAAGAGGCTTCAAATTATCTCACTACTTTGTTTGCACAACAACTGCTGGCAAATGCTTCAGGCTTTGCTTTGAATGCGAAGCCCATTCCCAAAATATATCCCATAGCTTCCTTTAAAGCTTCATTGCTTTTGAATTGTGGACTGGTATTGATGTCGGCATGTACTTCCATCTCAATATGATATTCGGTGAAAAGACTGCACAAATCATAAGCTACTTCGATACTTTTGGCTACTTCAACGAGCATTCTTTCTTTGATGCTGTATTGACGAATTGATGTATCATTTTGAATGAACATAAAACCTCCAGATCCTTCACGTAGAAAAACGACAACTGTAGCAAATTCGGTATCCTTTCCTTTTACTTGGCTATCCGAACCTATACATACTTTTAATTTATTTCCAAGGCGAGATTCTCTTTTAATGGCTTGTTCTACAGAATCTTTGATGGTGTCTTGTAAATAATCTCCATTGAATTTTCTCCAAAGCATGGTATGAAATTTATTAAATGTAATAAGAAAATGATGTCATTTGCAGACGTTACAATTTCTTAATAAACCAAATGTGAATTTGTGGAAAACTTTGTGAAAAAATCATAAACTTTTCTTGTTCTACATAGGTACGTAGAAAAAATGAACATAATGCGGATTCTTTTCACCAAACACCAAACACCAAACACCAACAAACAACAAACAACAAACAACTATCTAGTATCTCCTATCCTGCATCTCGTTTAACTTTTCTTCTTATCTTGTAACACTTATTTCAAAACAATCACACATGAAAAAAACGATCTCTTTTATCTTTTTATTTTCAATTATCATTATCGCTAACGCTCAAAAAAAAGAATTATCCAACGAGCAATATTTTAAAAGCAATTTCAAAGGAATCATAAACAGTTTGCCTTCGGGTTTTACTTGGATTGATGATGCACATTTTACATATAGCAAAGACGGTAAGAAATGGCTTTTTGATGCAAAAAATAATACAGAAAGAGAAGCTACAGATGCAGATAAAGTGGTAGAATCTAAAAAATTGCCTACTGCATTTTCAAAAGGAAATGATTTGTTTATTAAAATAGACAATGTTGAAATGCAATTGACCAATGACTCCGCAAAAGAAATAAATCCAACGATGAGTCCGGACAATAACTATGTAGCTTATACGAAGTTAAATGATTTATATACGGTAAATATTTCTACCAAAAAAGAAACCCGCATCACCAACGATGGTAGTGAGGTGATTTTAAATGGATACGCCAGCTGGGTATATATGGAAGAGATTTTAGGTCGTGCTTCTCAATATCGTGCGTTTTGGTGGAGTCCGGATAGCAAGCAAATTGCGTTTTTCAGATCTAATGATACAAATGTGCCAGAGTATATTATCACCGATGCGCCTGGTCAGCATGGTGTAGTAGATAAAACAAAATATCCAAAAGTAGGCGACCCAAATCCAGAAGTAAAAGTTGGAATGGTATCGCCAAATGGAGGCGAAATTGTATGGGCTGATTTTAATGAAAAGAATGACCAATATTTTGGATTGCCTTATTGGAAACCAGATGGTAAAACATTACTAGTACAATGGATGAATCGCTTGCAAAACGAGTTGACTATTTTTGAAGTAAACCCTATGACAGGTAAAAAAACTGAATTTTTAAAAGAGACACAAAAAACCTGGATAAACTTGGATGATGAAGGGAATAGAATTTCTTTTTTACAAAATGGAAAAGGGTTTGTTTATATGAGCGACCAGTCTGGATTCGAGCATCTTTATTTTTATGACATGGCCGGAAAGCTAGTGAACGCTATCACTTCAGGCAAATTTACCGTTACAGAAATCAACTCGATAGATGAAGCAAACAACATGATTTATTTCACAGCACGTAAAGAAAATTCGGCGCATAAAGATTTATACAAAGTAAGTATGGACGGCAAGAAATTGCAACGTTTAACCTTTGGAGATTACAATCATGTTTCAATTGATCTTTCACCAAATGCGGGTTATTTTATCACTACGTATAACAATGTATCAACACCAACAAAAATGACTTTGGTAAGCAATAAAGGGAAAATTATAAAAGATCTTTTTGATTCAAAAGGGAATGATTTTGATAACATGGCTTTAGCGAAAACAGAATTAATTCGCGTGATGAGTGATGATAGTTTGTATAGCCTTCCGATGAGATTAACATGGCCGGTGAATATGATTCCTGGAAAAAAATATCCTGTTTTGATTTCTATTTATGGCGGACCAAATGCAGGTACGGTAATGGATACATGGACATTAGGTGGCGCTCAGCAATGGTACGCAAAAGAAGGGTTAATACAAGTAGCGATGGATCATAGAGCGAGTGGACATTTCGGAAAAGAAGGGGTAAATTATATGTACCACAATTTAGGTTATTGGGAGATGAAGGATTATAGTACAATGGTAAAATGGTTGATTGCTAACGGTCAAGCAGACCCGACGAAAATATGCATCACAGGATTTAGTTATGGAGGGTATTTATCTTCTTATGCATTAACATATGGTGCTGATGTATTTACGCATGGCATGGCTGGTGGAAGTGTAATAGATTGGACGCTTTACGATTCGCATTATACCGAAAGATTTATGGGTACGCCAGCGAATAATGCAGCAGGTTATAAATCAAGTTCTGTACTAACACATGCTGACAAATACAAAGGCATGTTGCAAATTGTGCATGGCATTGCAGATGAAAATGTGCATCTTCAAAACAGTATACAGCTAGCTAGTAAATTTCAAGATTTAAAAAAAGACTTTGACTACATGACGTACAGCACAGGTCGCCATGGCTGGGGCGGAAACAAAGGATTGCATTTTCAAAATTTGAAAACGAAATTTATCTATAAATATTTATTGGAAAAACCGGTTCCAAAAGAGATGTTGAAATAGAGAATTATCAAAGCGCAATTGATGTAATTTTTTTAATAATAAATTATGAGCAAACCAACCCAACCGATAATTTGTGCACAAAAAGTTTTTATGGTTAAACCTGCACGATTCGGATTTAACAACCAAACTGCAGAAACCAACGCTTTTCAAAAGCAATTATCTGATAACAATAACATACATGAACAAGCCATTAACGAGTTTATGCAAGTTGTTAACCAATTGGAATCGAAAGGCGTTGAGGTTGTTGTTTTCGAATCGGATGATATTGATGCACCAGATTCGATATTTCCAAACAATTGGTTTAGTACCCATCAAAATGGTTCCTTAATATTATATTCAATGTTTGCAGAAAACAGAAGAAGGGAGCGCAATCCGAATGCCATAACAACGATAAAAAACAACTTCAATATCTCCAACATCTTGGATATTTCTGAGCAAGAAAAACAACATTTTTATTTAGAAGGAACGGGAAGTATTGTTTTTGATCATGGGGCACAAATAGCTTATGCAGCTTTAAGTCCTAGGACCAATGAAATGTTGCTACATCAAATATGTGATTCTATTTCTTATAAGGCCCATTCTTACTCCTGTAAAGATACCAACAGAATGGATTTTTATCATACAAACGTGATTCTACACATCGGAAATGGGTATGCGGTTTTATATGAACAAGGAATAGAAAACCATGTAGAAAAAACAAAATTGGTGGATTCGCTTAAAGAATCAGGCAAGGAGGTAATATTTATTACACCAGATCAAGTATCATCTTTTTGTGGCAATATGTTACAGGTAAAAAACGCAAAAGAAGATCTTTTTCTTTTATGTTCGGAAACCGCACTTCAGGCATTCGATCCCACACAAAAAAAGATTTTGGAAAAGTATTCTGAAATCATCTCATTTCACATTCCAACAATCGAGCACATTGGTGGAGGTGGAATAAGATGTATGATTGCTGAATTGTATTAATCGATTAATGATTTTTTGTGAAAAGGACAATCATAGGATAAAACTTGTTTAGGTTTACCAATAACAGCATCTTGATAAAAATAATTAGGCGTAATTATGGTATTATCATAATACTTATGAAAAACTTTAAGTGAAGAAGTGCTCATTGGCGGAGCAATCCAAATCCAATCAGCGGTTACTTCTCTGCCTCGTCGATGTTCAGATTCTTCAAATTGAATGAACTGTTCAGAACTTTCATGATGGCTTGAAATGGGAACTCCTGCCTTTTCGAAAGAATGCAAAACTGCTCGGTTAAGCTCCAAGATAGCTCGATCCTTCCATAGTGAATTATCATTTTTGGTATCAAGTCCGATTTTGTTTGCAATAACAGGAAGCATGTTGTATCTGTGTGCATCTCCAAAGTTCCTAGATCCTATTTCTGTACCCATATACCAACCGTTGAAAGGTGCAGCAGTATAAAAAATACCACCTATTTCAAGCATCATCTCGGAAATTATTGGCACAGCATACCAAAATAAACCTAATTCATTGAACCAGTCATAATCAGGATGTGTAATAGGAATGATAACATCCTTCGGCAGTGTAAATGTTTTTATTTTTTGTTCTTTACCAGGCCATTGTATCCCATGGGGAAGAACATCAAATGGCGTGTTTTCAAATACATGTCCTTGTTGCTTGCACCATTTTGTGTATTCTACTTCAGCAGGATCTCCAATAACGGAACCATCTTCTTGTAAATGACCGGCAAAATGAATCAATTGTTGATTTAAAATACGAGGGCCTTCTTTTTCATTGGGCATTTTTTGTCTGAACACGGTTATTGTTGAGCGAATTCGGCCATTGTTAAATGCGTAATCAATATGATGTTCCATTGCTTTGAATATGTCATCTTCATCCGTAAGATGACGAGCGTCAATCACTTTCAATGTTTTCCAATAAAGACGACCAACACATCGATTGCTGTTTCTCCAAGCCATACGTGCGCCATGCGTAAGCTCATCATTTGTATGGAAATAGGTGCCGCTTTGTTGTATTTCATTTTTCACCTCTTCAAGTCTATCCTGCAACTTTTCGGTCATTTCCAATTCTTGATAACATACTTTTAAAAAGGATTCTGCCTTTAAAAAAATCTCATTGTTTTGGGTTGTCATTTTTTTAAAGCTTTTTGATAAAACCTATAGTTTGGATAAAACTTTTTTTAAAATTTCAAAAGTGTATATCTTAAATAAATCAGTATCGTTTAATTTTTCAAATCCAAAATACCGATAAATTGCTATTTAGCCAAGAATTATATTTAGTAAATGCTTTTATTATTGTTACTTAAAAAGAGGTTCATTTCATTTGTAGAAAAACAATTTTGAGGGATTAAAGAAAAACATGGAGCGATGGATTCCTAGCATTTTGTTTTCAATGATATGCCACAAAACATCATAGTTTATGTCTAAATAAGTCTGGATGAGATGATGCTGGGTAATGTTATTTCTTTTCATTCATCACGGTGCTAACTACAAAATCTAGATAAAAAATACACAATAAGGTAAGTAAACCAAAAAAGAGATTTTCAATTTAAAGGTTGACAAAATCCAATTAAGTTGACTAAAAATTTATCCTAAACTATTGAATTGTTTTTCTGATTAGTACGAGATTGTCGAGTAATAAATTGGTTGACCAAATAAAACTGGCATCATTGGATGGGGCATCAAATATATCAGTAAAATTGGTGTATGATGGTTTGTTGTTTACACCAACTGTTGTATTGCTGTAAGTACTTGCGTTTGGCCAGATAGAATCATCAAATGCAGTAGAGTACCAATTTGCAGGAGTAGGCCAATGAATTCCAAAACTGTTTGTACTTGCACTAGATGTGGTACAATTTGTAGAATAACGATAATTTCCGGACTCCGACAAACAGGTTAAATCTGAAATTGGTGAAGTGTAAAATGTTTGAGCCTTCCATGTATTATTGGTTACATCCTCAATATTGTTTGCTGCATTTTTTATAACAATTACTATACCCCCATCTCCTATGTAATTGGAATTGGTTCCGTTGAGTTCTGTTCCAACACCAAGATGTTCTTCCCAATCCACACATTTTATGGCAACGGTAAAAGGCTTTACGGCTTTAAATCGTACAATTGAAGAATTGAATTCAGTGTATGGAACCGCATCTTTTCCAACAGGCTGTCCATTTATATACATTTCAAAATAATTATCTGCAAAAATGTAAGCCGTATATACATCTCCGTTATTGTCAATGGTTATGATGTCATTTCCATTTAAAGCAGCAATTGCAGAAGAAGCATTGGCATAGCTATGTCCTGCTACATATGAATTGTATAAATCAGGTGCAAATGGAAAAGCTGTATTATTATAGTTTACGTCTGCAGGTACTGTCCAACTTTGATTGTTTGATGAATTTATTGTTCCAACTGCTGCTACTCTTATACCTTGAGGAAACAAATTGTTTGTAGTAGTAGTAGCTACACCTTGTGTTACCGAGCCTGTTCCTGTATAACCAGAATTTGTATTAGATGTATTGATTAAAATAGAATCACAAACTGTGCTAACACAATTATTGGATACATGTTTTACCCATAAACAAACATTGTATCTTCCGCTAGTGCTGTAGGTGTGAACCGGATTTGCATCATACGAAGAAGCCCCATCACCAAATGTCCATTTAATGGAATCTCCTAATGAAAAATTTGCACTGGTATTGGTGAATTGAACTATTCCTAATGAAATAGATTTTGAAAAAGAGGCACTTGTATTGCACGAGTTCGACGGTCCATCATCTTTTTTACATTGAGTAAAGCTGAAAACAATAAAACTTATAACCATGAATTGTAAATATTGTTTTTTCATTTGTCTAAAATTTTGATGGACTAAGTTAACAAAATGAAATGGAGAATCAGTAATTACAATTGGTATTTATTGTCAAAATAGGCCTGAGTTTGAAGCAGTTTTAGAATGGCTTGCCAAATTTAAAGATGGCAGATGTTTCTGATTACAAAAAAGTAATTTGCCATCTATTCACATCAACATGAAAATATGAGGAATAAGACAATTTTTGTATGGCAATAAAAAAAGAAATTGACTTTATTCCAATTTAATGCTTCTTGAAAATTTGATTTGCCCCTGCTATTATACAGATTAGGCATCTGTAATGGTATAATGATGTTGTCCAAAACAGCTTCCCAATCGGCATTATACCAGAAAAAATAAAACTAAAAAGTAATTATAATTGGTATTACTTCCACATTTACATATCGTGCTTTTAGTAAGATTCATTATTTGCAAATGTTTTTTATATCCCTTATTTTTGATAAAATAAAATATAAAAATGAGCATCAAAATCGCCAGATTTTCCAAATCTATTTTCGTTAAATTCAAACTGCATTTAATTTTTGGATTTTTGGAAGGTTTTTTCACACAACTCACACAACTCATTAAGATGTCGAGATGGATTAATGAAAATAAGCATATAGAAGGAAATGATTTTTTTTCAAAATGGGATTATGAAAAGAGGTTTACTTTGTACAATAATATTATTCAAAATGAAAAATTAGATGGAGAAATAAATTATTTAGAATTTGGTGTTGCCTCAGGCGTTTCATTTGAATGGTGGATGAGAAAAAACACAAATGCTTCATCAAGATTTTACGGCTTTGATACTTTTACAGGTTTGCCGGAAGATTTTGGTCAATATAAAAAAGGGTATTTTAATTCAGGGTCTATTCCAAATATAATTGACAATAGAGGTAAGTTATATCAGGGCTTATTTCAGCAAACATTACCTGGGTTTTTAAAAGAGTTTGATAATTCAAGAAGAAAAGTGATCATGATGGATGCAGATCTTTATACTGCAACTTTATACACCCTGACTAGCCTTGCACCGTATTTAAAAAAGGGAGACATTATTTTATTTGACGAGTTTTGTGTACCTACTCATGAATTTAAGGCTTATCAGGACTTTATTAATAGTTATTATGTAGAGCTAGAACCGATTGGAGTAGCCAACAACTATTATTTCATTGCATTTAAAATTAAATAACAAAACCTGATTTTATCGGCTCAAACACCCGTCTTTATTGCCTTTTTTCACATTCGTCACAATTTCACTTTCAGAGTGCTGTTTAAAGGCATATCCTTTTGTACGTCCAGGCTATAGCGATGATTGCTATAAAAATTGAAACTGGAATAACAATTTTTTTACGGTACCATGATTCTGAACCATATGGTTTTCCGATTACTAAGTAAGCCAATAGGAGTATTAAAACTTGACCTATTTCAACGCCAACATTGAAAGAAAATAAAGAAGTGTAAAAGTAAGTATTGTTAATGCTGGTTTCTATAAAAGCGGAAGCAAAACCCATTCCATGAATTAAGCCGAATAAAAAAATCACCCAATACCTTCGACTGTTTATTTGTGTAATGAAAATGTTTTCTATAGCGATGAAGACAATTGAAATGGAAATCAATGGTTCAATTATATTAGCATTGGGCAACAATAACTTATTGGCTACCATCACCAATGAAATGGTATGCGCCATTGTAAAAAAAGTGGCTTGGATTAATAATGGTTTGATTTTAGGGGAAGCTAAAAACAAACCCAACACAAATAAGATATGGTCTAATCCAAGAGGAATAATATGTTTGAAGCCGAGCTCAATAAAACTAATTACAACATCAAACATGCACAAAACATTATGATTAATAATTTGCAGTGGTGGTTACACCTGCCGTATCAATAAATTCAAAATGATACGCTCCGTTTGTCGTCCAGTTGTAATTTACATGTCCAAAACGATTGCCCAATTGATAGGTTAAATTATAAGATGATGTAGTAGGCGCTGTAAATCCGGTAATTACAGCATTTCTCAAAGGAGTTAAAGCTGGTCTGATAGGGTGTGCAAAGGCTTGTGGAAGGATTTGATTTTCAGGCGCTGGCGTGGTTGGGTCGGTTACCACTTTCCCTTTCATTGCACCAACAACATAAGGATAATTTGTAGTGCCATGATAATGATACACACCATTGTTGTAAATATGGCCATGACAAGTATCTAGCGATTGCATCGTTGTGCCATCGGGTTCTTTCGCTCCATAAACGGCAAATCCGTCTAATGCAAAAGCAATTGGTTTCAATCCTGAAGTAGAAGACAAACTTAAAGGTGCTGCATGATAATGATAATCATCGCCTTTACCACAATGACCTCCCCACTGGTCTAATTCGCCGATAAGATATGAATCTTCGCCGCGGTTATTTAATGCATTGAAAATTGGAATACCATTCACTGCAATGGCAACGGCGCCTTTCATAAAATTTGTTTTTGTACTCATTGGCGTAGTAGCATAAACAGGTTGTAATGGGATGCTCCAATGATTTGTGCCAGAATAACTTTGAGGAATTGGCACTTGTTGTTGCCAGCTGCTTATACCAATCATCATGTTATGATTTGGAATACCAGTTGAAGAAACATAAAAATAAGTAGTATCCCAATTGGTGGAAATTTTTGGTTTGTAAGGCGTAAATGCAGAATCGATAAAACTGGTTGTGGTTTTTGGAATGCCAGTAACTACATTAGTGCCGTTGCCATTACCACCATTATTGGGTTCGTCTTTTTTACAAGAAACAAAAAATAAAATAATGGCAAAAACCGATAAAGTAGAAAATGCCAATCTCAAATTCGTGTTCATTTTTTTACGAGCGGCATAAATACTTAGCCCGTAAAATGAAATAGCCATCGCGCCAAAAATCAACAAGTACATAAAATAAGTACTCGAATGGTTTGTGTTTTCTTCCAAAGGATTAAATCCATTTAGTCGATTTATTATTTCAATCTCGCCATTTGCGTAAGCTTGATCTACATCATCTAGTTGATTCATGTTTATCGTCCACATCTTTCCTTCAATTCCTTCAATCACAATCAAATCATTTCTTTGCATCAAAAAATTTCCAATTACTTGTTGATTATTACAATTCAAATTCCAATGATGCAAATTGGGCAAATCAGCTTTTTTGTAATGCCCTTCTGGATGTGCAAATAATGAGCTGTTGAAAGTAATTGTAAAAATTAAGGTAAGTAGTGTGCTGATAAATTTACCCATGATGATGTTATTTTAAAAATGATGGTTAATTTAATTTTTTCTATTAGAAGGAAAATTATTTTAAATCCTTTGAATTTGTTTGAATTATTTTTTGTAGGGATTTAATGAATGCAATTGTTGCTTATTAACAGTTAATGGAAGGGGCTGAATAAATATAAAGAAGGACTGAATAAAATTTAGTTGTTTTGTTTGGTTAAGAATGTTGTGTGGACGTATTATTGCGATATTGCAATATTGCAATATCACAAAACATCAAACACTAAAAATGGGCGCCTCAAAAAAAGATTTCTTCCCCCTAAAACAAAACACAATCGCCACCATTTGCAAAGCATTTGGTCATCCAGCTAGAGTTACTATCATTGAGTATTTACTGATTGTAAAAGAATGTATCGCCGAAGATTTATTAGAAATAATACCTTTAACCAGACCAACGATATGGCAGCATTTGCAAGAATTGGAACACGCGCAAATAATAAAAGGTAGTTTTAAAAACAATACTTTCAGTTATCAAATAAATCACAGAAAACTTGATGATGTACAAAGTTATTTTTTTGAAATAACTAAATAGGAACTGTATAAAATAATAGAACAAATTACAAAATGATAATAATAATGGTTTGTAATTAAAGGAATTGTATTTTTAAATCTTTAATTAGCTAATTAGTTATTAGCAATTATTTTTTTAACCTCAATCCTAAACTAGCATACAGGTTAAAAACTTTAATAAAAAATTATTTTTTGGCCCTAATGGGTTTGAGTTCGAACATGCTAGAAGACGATTTGATAATCATCATCCAATTAAATCCAAATCCTCCCATGAAATGAATTGAATATTAACCTCTTCTGTAGGTGCATTTTTCCCCTGATAAAGTAATATTCCGTTGGAATTGGGTTGATACTTTTTCCAAAACTTTAGACCTTTTAAAAGATTACGATCTAGCTTTGATGCTGACTTCATTTCAATAGCTAAAGGCCCTGTTTCTTTTTCAATAATAAGGTCGATTTCATTTCCCAGATTATCTCGGAAATAGAAAATTCCATTGCTTTCGCCTTGGTTGCATTTGTTCTTTTTTATTTCTGAAATACACCAATTTTCAAAAATGGCACCATTCATTGGATGATTTTTTAAACCTGATTTTGATGAAATGTTGAGTAGGGTACAAAGTAAACCCGTGTCGTAGAAGTATATTTTCGGACTTTTTACAATCCTTTTATTTAGATTATTATACCAAGGTTGCAATTGGAATAGAATATAACTATTCTCCAATAAGCCCAACCAGGATTGAATGGTTTTAGTATCAACACCCACTTGTTTGGATAATTCATCGCGATTAAGAATTTGTCCTGCATAGTTAGCACAGAGAAAAACGAAACGACTAAATAATGCAAGATTGGAAATGTTCTTCAATTGCCTAACATCCCTTTGGATATAGGTTTGAATATAACTATTCAACCATTTTTGCGGAAGTAAATTTTCAGACCATATTTCCGGATATCCTCCTGTCAACATATTAGTAAGTATATCTCCCACAGGTAAATTTGCATCTTTTAACTCCTGATAACTGAAAGGCAATAAGGTCAGATATCCTGCACGGCCGGTAAGAGATTGGGAAACTTGTTCTTGTAAAAGAAAGTTATTAGAACCTGTAAGAATGAATTGACCCCTAGATGTATTCTTATCCATCAAAACTTGCAAGTGTCTGAAAAGTTCAGGCACACGTTGAACTTCATCAAATATAGCACCGGTGTAATAATTCTTTAAGAATGTAC
>Ga0304730_1002716_pt1 | contig 12403 bp, 10 predicted proteins | sample M_130628_MF_Meta_FD_190474 | JGI IMG/M metagenome (GOLD analysis project Ga0304730, IMG submission 190474) | Freshwater microbial communities from Lake Montjoie, Canada to study carbon cycling - M_130628_MF_MetaG (v2) (version 2) | ecosystem: Environmental > Aquatic > Freshwater > Lake | place...
TCTTCCCCGAAGAAGGAGTCAACGCCCGCGCCTGCAGCGGCCCCGATCCAAACCCGTAAGACGCTCAACCAGAAGACGCAAAACGTGCTCCTTTTGGAGGACGCGATCAAGGATGGGGGAGTGCGGGCTGAGACGTCGATCACGGGCCAGGGGATCGGCATTGCCGCTGAGGCCTATCGGACGAGCGTGGGCAAACTCTCTGTCATCGCCGTCGATCAGAAGATGTCGTTCTTCCAGGCGCAGAACGACCGGAAGCCGAAGGATTACAAGGAATTCATGGACAAGATCATCGAGCCGGGCAAGCCCGATGGAATCCAGTTGCCAATGCTGCCCTATTACCAGGAATACGCCTACGATCCTGAGGCACAGGAACTCGTCGTGATCGAGTTCCCCGCCAAGAAGGAGCAGCGTCAGAAGGAGACGACGGGCGCTGCGGGACTGTGAGAAGGGAGGTCGGCACTTCCCCATCCGCCTCACGATCCCTGGTATCCTCAGCGCGATGAAAGACGGATGCCATATCGTGATTCTGGACGGCCACACGGCCAACCCGGGTGATCTCAGCTGGTCTGAGGTCGAGGCGATCGGTCCCTGTGTTGTGCACTCGCGGACGGCCGACGCTGATATCGTGTCGCGGGCCCGTGACGCAGACATTATTCTGACCAACAAGACGGTGCTGTCCCGCGAGGTGATTGCGTCACTGCCGCGACTCAAGTGCATCGGTGTGTTGGCCACCGGTTACAACGTGGTGGACGTGGAGGCGGCGAAGGAGCGGGGCATCCCGGTCTGTAACGTCCCGGAATACAGCACGCCGAACGTCGCCCAGGCGGTGTTCGCCCTCTTGCTCGAACTCACCAATCACACGGGCCACCATGCCCGGACCGTGCGTGAGGGGCGGTGGACGGCAAGCGAGGATTTCTGCTACTGGGACGGCGAGTTGGTGGAGTTGGCCGGGCTCACGCTCGGGCTCGTGGGCTACGGTCGGATCGGCCGTGCCGTCGCCGCCGCCGGCCGGGCGTTTGGCATGAGGGTGATCGCCCACCGGCGGTCGGCCGCCAGCGGAGCCCACGGCGAGGATACGACGATCGTCGATCTCGTCACGCTCCTCCGCGAGAGCGACGTTGTCAGCCTCCACTGTCCGCTCACGCCCGAGACACGGGACTTGATCAACGTGGCGACGGTCGGACTGATGAAGCCAACGGCGTTTCTGATCAACACCGCCCGCGGTCTGCTCGTCAACGAGGCCGACCTCGCTGCCGCCCTGAATGCCGGCCGCATCGCCGGGGCAGGCCTCGACGTGCTCTCGGTGGAGCCACCCTCTGCTTCGAATCCCTTGCTTACGGCAAAGAACTGCATCATCACGCCCCACATCGCCTGGGCCACGCGGAATGCGCGACGGCGGCTGATCGAGGTGACGGCCGCCAACCTCCGGGCCTTCGCGGCAGGCCGGCCACAGCATGTCGTCAATCACTAAGAAGAGTCACCATGAAGCATTCCCGTCCGGCATCGCGTCGTCCGTCGTCGCCCAAGAAGACCACGGCTGCACAGCCGAGAAAGCCTCTTGCGCCACCGTCGCCCGGCCGTTCGGAAAATCGGCCGCCGGTTCGTTCCGAGATCCGCCATCAGGGAAAGTCTGAGGAGAAGTATCACGGTCTGCGTGCCTGTGAGGCGTTGTTTGCCCGTCGGCCTCAGGACATCATCCGGGTGTATCTCGCCGAAGAACGGCGACGGCAGTTCGCTGCTCTCCTTGGTCACTGCGCGAAGGCTCGGCTCGGATTTCAGGTGGTCGCGGCGGAAAACCTCGCCCGGCTCAGCGGATCGACGCACCACGAAGGGATCGTCATCCTCGCGCGTGCCTATACGCGGTGGGGGATACCAGAACTGCTGCGGGAGATCGACGAGCGGCGACTGACCGGTCCGCTGCTCTACCTCGATGGCGTCGAGAATCCCCATAACCTTGGCGCCATTCTGCGGACCGCGGCGCACTTCGGCACGGCCGCCGTGCTCGGAGCGGGCGGCGTTCTCCCGCCGCTCTCGCCGGCGGCGGTCCGGGTGGCAGAGGGGGCGGCGGAGTATGTGCCGGTCTGTGATCTCGCCGATCCCAGGGCCGATCTTCTGCAACTGAAGAAGCGGGGGTTCCGCGTCGTGGCGACATCGAGCCACCGCGGTAACCCACTGACTCCTGAGACACTCGGTGGCAAGATCGTGCTGGTGCTGGGGAGCGAGGGGGAGGGAGTCTCGAAGCCGATCGCGTCGTTGGCCGACACGGCCATCCTGATTCCCGGCACCGGCGTTGTGGAAAGCCTGAATGTCTCCGTCGCCTGCGGCATCCTGCTGCAGGAAGTATGGAAGGGTCGAACTGCACCCGGGAGCACTACGGCACGCGGGACCCCACGCTCAGGCACTTGAGCATCTTTTCATCGCGCACATAGAGTCTGCCCTCCGCGAGGGCTGGCAGTGCCCTGACAGTGCTTGAAAACGGCCGTGCACGAGCGAGCACCCGCAGCCCTGTCGTGTCGGGTTGAATCAGCACCAACTCGCCGTTGCTCTTGGCGGCGATGATCTTTCCATCGGCTGAAATGAGTGATCCGTATCCAAAAGAGTCGTCCTTCCAGACAACCTCGCCGGTCGACTGCCGGATGCACTTGAAGTCGGCCGGCGGGAGATCGTCGCGGCCGTCGATGGCGAAGAGAAAGCCGCCTCGGGCGATGGGCGTGCAGTATTGCGTGGCCAGCGAATCTACGCCGCCCCAGAGCTTGGTCATGCCGGCCTTGTCGAATGGTCCGTATAGCGTTCCGACGCCATACGATGCCGTCACCAGCAGATGGCGATTGCCCTGCTCGTCGGTGAGTACGAGTGGATTGGCGGCATTCACGGTCGGGCCGCGGGCACCGAAGGCGACCTGCCAGCGGATGTCGCCCGTCGCCGCATCGAGGAGGATCACCTGAGAGCGGGTGACGAACAGCAGGTGGACCGCATCCGCGATCGTGACGACTACGGGAGATGAATAGCTGGCCCGTTCATTCGTCTTTGTCCACGCTGTCTCCCCAGTGGCTGCCGAGAAGGCGACGATGCCGGCCTCCTTCGGTCCCCCACCGACGTTGACGATCACACGCTCTCCCACCACGATCGGCGAACTGCCCGCACCGAAATAGCCGGCTTGAGCACCAAAGTCGGTGTGGGTCTTCCGCTGCCAAAGCCGCTTGCCGGTGGGGGCATCCAGGCAGGTCAGCACTCCCTGCGCTCCAAACGTGAAGACGCGTCCATCTGCGATCACGGGGACGCAGAGCGGGCCATTGCCGCTGCCCACGTCGGGTGCAAAGGTCGTCGCGTGTTCTTCGGTCCAGAGCGTTTTCCCGGTGGCAGCATCGAGGGCTTCCGTAATCTCCATTCCCTCCACGCGATGAAAGAGCACCGTGCGCTGGTTGGCCACGGCGACGCCTGCGCAACCGTTGCCCACCGGTCGCTGCCAGAGCGTCGAGGGGCCTGCTGCAGGCCAGGATTCGGCAAGAGCCTCATCGTTCGCGGCGATGCCATTGCGATCAGGGCCGAGAATCTGCGGCCACTCGCCAGCGGAGGCCTCGACTGCGGCCGCCGCCAGCAGGCCGCAGCAGGCACCGAAGAAGACCCTCTGTTTCTTGAACGCAGACATGCAGTTGATCCGATCGCTGGGTTGGGAAGGCACGGCAATTTCGTCGCCCATTCTACAGCCACCTGTTCGGCGACAGGAATCCGATCGGGTGGCTCGTTTTTCCATCGAGGGTGAGGTCGGCGAGGATCTCACCCATCACGCTGGCAAACTTGAAGCCGTGGCCGGAGAAGCCGGCGGCGATCGCCACCGTATCGTGCTGTGGATGGAGGCCGACGACGAAATGGCCGTCGGGCGACATGGTGTAGAGGCATGCGGCGTGGTCTGTCAGCACGCCACGCATCCCCGGTAGGTGGGCTGCGAGCACCGCTTCCACTCGTGCCTGTTCGTGGAGGTCGATGCTGCGATCGACACACAGCGGATCGGTGACAGTGGTTCCGCCGCTGTGTTCGGCAATCTTCACGCCCCGGGCATCGATCGAGGGAAACCCGTAGAAGAAGCCGGTCGGCCCGTCGAACGCGAAGCAGGGGAGATGGCCCGCCGTGTAATCGACGGCGGCTGTGGCCTCTGGCCGATACCAGAACAGCGATTTCCGCAACACCTGGAGCGGCAGTGACTGAAGCTTCAGCAGATCAGCCGCCCAGGCGCCGGCGGTGACAACCAGCCTGTCGGCTGCATATCTGCCGGCATCGGTCTCCACGACGACATGGCCGCCATGCTCCGTCGATCCGACCGTCTGCCAGCCGCGGACCGCCGAGCCGTGTTCAATGCGGGCACCGAGTCGGACGGCCTCGGAGGCATGTGCACGCACGCACTCCTCCACGAAGAGATAGCCGCCGCGGGCCTCATGGACTGCGGCCCAATCCTCTGGCAGCCGCAGGGCGGGCCAGCGCGCCACGGCTTCGCCACTGCTCAGGCGTTCGACCGGCAGATTGTGGATGGCGGCCGACGCGAGGGCTCCCGCCACCACCTCGCCCTCCGGCGGCCCGGCCATCAGCAGGCCCGATTCCACCAGCAGCGGCCTGCCGGCCACATCCTCGAGTTCGTGCCAGAGTTCATAGGCCCTCCGCAGCAGTGGCACGTAATCTGGATGCTCGAAATAGGCCATCCGGATGAGCCGTGTCTGACCGTGCGAACTGCCCCGATCGTGGCCGGGCGGAAACCGATCGAGTCCGCACACCCGGGCGCCTCGGGCGGCGAGGTGCATGAGGGCGGCGGCCCCCATGGCCCCCGTGCCAATCACGATCACGTCGAAGTGTTCCATGCCGACTACCCTCTTCAGGGCGTTCCCTGCCCGTGGTGCCTTCAACCAGCCGGGGCCGAATCGATCGCCCTACCATCTCACAGGCTACGCCTTATCAGCCGGAGTGTGCAAAATCGTCTGCTGACGCTAGCCTGCCACCCGCGGGCCTGATCGTGGCCTGACTGTGGCCTGACTGTGGCAAGGAGCCTGAGTGACAAGGCGTCTGGGTGTGGAAAGAATCGACGAGCGAGACAACCCGTCATGAGTCGTTCATTCCCGCACGCCGCGCTTTGGCCCCTCCTGCCAGACAATACGCATGCATACGTCACGGAACTCCTCGCGGCCCATCCCGTCGACGTGCGGCTCAGCCGGCCGCGGAGGACAAAACTGGGCGACCACCGGGCTCCCACGGCCCTGCGGCGACGGCATCGCGTTTCGGTGAATGACGACCTCAATCCCTACGCGTTCCTGACAACCTTGCTCCATGAGATCGCGCACGCCGCCACATGGGAGCGGCACCGTCCAAGGATCCGCCGCGTGCGGCCGCACGGGCCGGAGTGGAAGGCCGAGTTCGAGCGGATTCTCACGCCGGTGGTGGCCGGACGAATGTTGCCGGACGACGTGAACGCGGCGCTCGGGCGTACGATGCGGAATCCCGCGGCGGCCACCTGCAGCGACCGCGATCTGATGCTGGCGCTGGCGCGTTACGACGCGGTCGAGTCTGGCCTTGTGTTCGTGGAATCGCTATCCGCCGGGACGATCTTCCGCACCGAAGGCGGCCGAACATTTCGCATGGGTCCGAAGCTGCGCAGCCGCTATCGCTGCATCGAGCGTGCCACAGGCCGCGAATATCGGCTGCATCCACTCTGCCGGGTAGTGCCGGTTGCGGATGAGGATGATGTGCGGCGGCGGGCGTGAGGGTAGCTGCCAGTTACCGGCGGGTGTCTCCCTTGGGGGCCGATTGGGCCGTGCGACCCTGGCGACGCCGGACCGAGTTGCCGTAGACGTGCAATGGCCGATTGGGTCGTTTTTCGATCGGGGTGTTCTTGATCTGCTCTCGCTCCGCGCCGAACGTGACCACGCGGGGGTCAAACTCGGCTCCTACCGCCGGAATCGCAGTGATGGCTACGACCGCAGCCACGAGGATGCCCCTGAACCTGTCCATGAACCGACTTCCTCCTGGAAACGCTGTGTGAGAGTGGTGATTCGGGATGAGCAGTGGCGGATCGCCAACGCCTTCTAAGTGCATCGGCCGCGACTTCCGCAAGGCTTCCCTGTCTGCATCGCCGCCGGACGTTTTGGCATATCCCGCACCGCCCCACCAGCGGCACGCGACCCAACCCCCTCCGCGAGGGGTGTTTGTCGGTGTGTTCGGGCTGGTCGCTGTATGCTGCCAGTGGAAGTGCATCCCTCGACGCGTGTGCGGTTCGGGGGCGAATGGTGCTCCGGGAGACGAGGCGATGATGCGAGTGCTTGCGGTGGCGATCGTGATCGGCCTGGCATTGAACGCGGCAGCCGCAGAGGATGCAGCCCCATGGTCGCGCGGCCACTGGGTTGACCTCACGCATCCGTTCGACGAACAGACGATCTACTGGCCCACCGAGAAGGGTTTTCGGTTCGAGCAGGGCACCAACGGCCCGACCCCCAAGGGCTACTACTACGCCGCCAACCGGTTTGCCTCCGCCGAGCACGGTGGCACGCACCTCGACGCGCCGCGGCACTTTTCCGCCACCGGCCAGACGGCCGACGCGATTCCGCTCGAGCATCTGCTCGGCGAGGCGGTCGTCGTCGACGTGACGCGGCAGTGCGCGGCCGACGCGGCCTACGAGGTGACGCCGGACGACCTCGTGGCCTGGGAGACCCAACACGCGCGGCAGCTGGTGGACGTGATCCTACTCCTTCGGACGGGTTGGGCGGAACGGTGGACCGATCGCGCCGCCTATTTGGGGACCGACGAGGTGGGGCCTGACGCGGTTGCGAAGTTACGGTTTCCAGGGCTCTCGCCGCTGGCGGCCCGCTGGCTGGTGGACCACCGGCGAATCCGCGCCGTTGGCATCGACACGGCGAGCATCGACCACGGACCATCCACCCACTTTGGAGCCCATGTGACCCTCTGTGCCGGCAATCTGCCGATCTTCGAAAACGTGGCTTCCCTCATTGGCCTACCGGAACAGGGGACGTTCGTTGTCGCGCTGCCAATGAAAATCGCCGGTGGTAGCGGTGGTCCGCTGCGGATCGTGGCCCGTGTGCCAGACGCCGGCGATTGACGCGCAGGCGGCCGGTGGTGAATAACGTGACTCGGATCACCCGCGGCACGATCACTCCAGGAGACAGTTTCATGGCAGGCAAAAAAATCATCATGCGAACCGGCGAGGCGCTCGTGGAGGCCGACGACGCCTGGAGTGCTGCCGAGCCCGAGGTGGTGATCGGTGAACTCGACGGTCCCGTGGGCTACGCGATCGCCAACCTCATCGGTGATCAGGTGAAGGGGCACACGAGGGTTTGGGCAATCCTCAACAGCGACGTGCAGGTGCGGCCTGCCACGCTGATGGTGAGCAAGTACACGGCCCCAAATGCCCGCTATACGAACATTCTCATGGGCACCGTACAGGCGGCGATCGCCAATGCCGTGCTCGATAGCGTTCGCGAGGGACTCATTCCGAAAGCCAAGGTGAACGACATCGGCATCATCGTGGCAGTCTGGCTCGATCCGTCGGTGGCTGATGCCAAAACGAAGATCGACCATGACGTGCTCTTTCAAACGCACCGTGAGGCCACTCTCAAGGCGATCGGCAAGGCGATGCGAAATGAACCCACGATCGATTGGCTGCTGAAGAATCAGAAAAAGGTCGGGCACTATTTCCACGACCTCGCCAAGTCTGGCGGGATCTGAGGGTTCCACGACCTCGCCAAGTCTGGCGGGATCGGAACGTTTCACGACCTCGCCACGGAGGGCGTGGTGCTGGCTGCTGATGACGGGTTTGCGGCGGTCTTCAGCGGACTCTTGCGGCCGAAGTCGTGGTCGATCGCGAATTTGGCCATCTTCATCAGCGATGGCATGTCGAGCGGGGGGCAGGGAAGGTGGCCAGCGAGGGCCGCCGTGTGGGAGCGATCAAATATGGGATCGTTCCGCAGATAGCTCTTGTAGATGTCCAGTTGTGTGCCGAGATTATCGGCAAACCACTGCTCGTCACACAGATCTGGATCGTCCGGCGAGGCATCCTTGGAATAGGCCTCTACCGCCTGTTGGATGAGCCGGCCCACGGTGTCCATCGAGAGCGGTTCGGGGTGTGTCAGATGGTAGGTGGTGCCACGAGCCGGCGGCGTCTGGACCGCGTGTGCAATCACGGCCGAGACCCAGTCGACCGGAACGAAGTTTTTCGTGTCGTGTGGTGCCACGCCGATCAGGCCCAGCAATGCCGGGCCACTCGTCGTTCCTTTCACGACCCTGGTGAGCAGCGTGTGGCCGAGCCTCAGGCCGGCAAACAGGCCGTGGTAGGTCGATGTCCAGCCCGTGCAGGAATCGCCCACGATGATCGACGGCCGGTAGATGGTGGCGGTGTCGAGAAACCCACCCGCGGCACGGGTGGCGGCGCGGACACGCGTTTCCGCCTCCACCTTGGTCCGTTCGTAGTCGTTGCCAAACTGCTGGCCGACGTCGAGTTCGTCTTCCCTGACGAGGCCTGAGCGGAGGCCGCAGACGTAGGCCGTCGAGACATGGTGGAAGTGTCGCAGGCCGGTCTCACGGGCCAGCAAAAGCACCTGCTCGGTGCCGGTGACGTTGGTTCGCCACGGTTCGCCATCGCGGTTGGAGCCGCGGAAGGTGAGGCTGGCCGCGTTGTTGAGCACTTCGTCGCAGTGGCTTGCCACCCAGCGGTGGGCATCAGCATCGAGTCCACAGAGTGGTAGCGTCAGATCTCCTTCCAGGACGACCGGCCTGGGGAGTCGCTTGCCGAGCGTCTGCTCCCAGTGGACCACGATCGCTTCCACGCGGGCGGCGGCAGACTCCTTGCGGCTACGGCGCACCACGACGGCCAGGTTCCGGCCGTCGAGGAGCAGATCACGGATGAGGTAGGAGCCCAGCAGTCCGGTGGCGCCAGTGAGAAGCAGCGACTTGGGGGCAGCGGATTTCAGGGCGATGCTCGGCGGGGGAGGGAAGGAATAGAGCCGTCGCGAGCATAGGACATTCCGCCCCGTTTGCTCAAGTTGCCTACGGCCTGATTCCCAGACCGAGCACATCGCGGCAGTGGCGGATGCTCCGCTCCAGCTCGGCCAGCTGATATTCCTGCTCGGCCTTCTGACGGTTTTCGCCTGCTGGAGCTACGAACGGCTCGATCTTTCGGCCTGGTTTCGCCAGGCTCAGAAAGGCTGCCAGATCCGCGGCGCGGGCATCGGGATAGCTTCGCCAGAAATCCCGCCGATACAGGGGGAAGTTTCGAGGAAATCCCGAGATGGTTTCGATGTGCGCAGTCACACCCGGGCAGGATTGCTCGAAGAGATCGAAGAAAGCCGGCAGGTCGGTGCAGCCCTCCCCCATGGCCGTCCACTGCGTCGTGACGCCATCGGCTGATTCCCAGACGGCCGTGTCGCGGAGACTGGTTGTGAGCACGTGAGGGGCCAGCGTGGCGAGTGCCAAGACCGGATCCTCGAGCGTCCAGCAGGCATTCCCAGAATCGAAATTGACGCCGACGTAGTCCGGCCCGGCCGCCTCGACGAGGGCCTTCAGTTCACGCGACTGCATGTCGCCGGCATGATTCTCCACGGCAATCTTCACGCCGCTGTCCACCGCTCTCCCGCGTTGGGACTTGAGCACCTCGACCGTGTCGTCGATTCTCGCCTGGATGCCGCCGTCGGAGAGTCGGTCCTCTTGGTTTCCCAGAATCACCCGAAATGCCGGTGAGCCGAGGGCGTGGGCCATGCGGATCCCGGTGGCGAGATGCTCTTCGGCACAGCCCCAGTCGTGTTTGAACTGCTTGGCCGACGGACAAATGCTCCACGAGCCGAGGGCGATCGCCACGCCGCGGTCGGCAGCATAGCGGCGAACCTCGCCGAGCGAGGCATCGTCGACGCGACCCTCGAAGGGGCCGAAGTCGGTGATGAAGAGTGAATCACACCGCAGCCTGTCCGCGTGGTCGATGAGCTGGCGGGCGTTCCATTTCATCGCCCTGACGGCAAAGTTGTCGAACCCCAGCGGAATGCCGCGGCGGCGAACATCGGCGGCGGCCAGTGGTGCGGTCGCCAGGGCCGTTGCGGCCGCCAGGAATCCACGACGAGAGGCTTGCCATGCTGACACGAAGAAGCCTTCTTTCAGAGTTGGGGCTTGGGTGGCGTCGATGGAGGCAGGAAGTTTGGAGCACCGGACGGCTTGACCTTGCGGACGTAGACCTTGTCGCCGCAAGTGGCCAGAAGCGTGGAGAAATCGGGCCCACCGAAGCAGAGATTTGAGATCTTGCCATTCGGAGTAGGGATGATGCAGTTGACCCGCCCCGCCTGATCGCAGATCTGGATGCCCATTCGTGTCGCCACCCAGAGCCGGCCGTCACGGTCGACCCGCATGCCGTCGGCGCCACTGTCGTCGGCCGTGTCAGGCACATGAAGGTGATAGAACCGTTGCTTGTTGCCGAGCGTACCGTCGGCATTGATCTGGTAGCTGTAGACCCAGTGGCTACGGCTGTCGGCCACGGAGAGCAGGCTCTGATCCGGGGACAGGCAGATGCCGTTGGAAAACCTCAGTCCGGTATCGACAACCGCATCGGTGAAGGTGCCGTCACTGGCTGGCTTGAGACAGTGGATTCGGCTGGGAGACTTTCCATCCCAGCCCGGCTCAGTGACATAGACCACGCCCGCCGCGGTCACGACCACGTCGTTGCCTCGCCAGCCCTGCGCGAGCGTGGCGGGTTTTCCCGTTTCGTCCCAGGCGAGAATGGCCAGATCCGCTCCGCTGGCCGCCACCAGCCGGCCGTCAGGCCCAAAATTCTGCCCATCGCCCTTGTGGGAGTCGGCGAGCCAGACCTCGGCCTTCCAGTCGGGCGTGACACGGTAGGTCTTGCCCGCCCCCACGTCGTTGAAGAAGAGTTCGCCCTTGGCGTTGGCGGCGGGGCCCTCGGTGAACGTGTAGCCCTCCCCAACGAGCCGCCAGTCTTCGCCGGGAACGAGGATGTCCTGAAGTTGCGGGCTGCCCGCGCCCTTGGCGACTGGCTGCGGCCAATCTCGCCACAGCCACTGCATCGCTTCGGAAAATACCTCCGTGGCATGCGTGTTGTTGTGGCCACCGTCGCCCCACGCATGCCGCACGTCGTAGCCGGCGAATGCAAGGGAACGCTGGAGGGACTGATTGGCCATCCACCAGTCGCCACCGTAGATGTTGAGGTCGTTCGAGCCGCCTTCCATGAAGATGCGGAGCGGCTTCGGCTCGACCTTGCGAACAAGCGTCGCATATTCGTGGCCACCGCGGAGGCCGACATACGTGCCGATGCCGCTGAAGATGCGTGAAAAGGTGTCGGGCCGTTCCCAGGCCGCCGTGAAGGCGGCGATCGCACCGCTGGAAGTGCCGCCGATCGAGCGGTCATTGCCCTGCTTCGAGAGCAGGAGCGGCCTGCCGTCGGATGTCTGTTTCGTCTCGACGTGGGGCAGGAGTTCCTCGAGGAGAAATCTCGCGTAGTCGGGGCCGAGGCCGTCGTATTCATAGCTGCGGTTGAAGCGATCGAGGGCCGCCTCCCGGGTGGCGGGCACGACTCCCGGCTTCACGAACACGCCGATCGTCACCGGCATCTTCTTTTCATGGATCAGCCGGTCAAAGACCACGGGCGCGTTGAACTGGATGCCGTCCTGATTGACATGCACGCAGGCGGGCGAGGTGCCGTCGTACTGCGCCGGCACGTAGACCGAAACCTCACGGGTCGTGCCCGGAAAGACCTTGCTTGTATTGAATGAGAAGGAGAGCACCTCACCCTTGGGAGGTGTGGTGGCGATGGGGGCCGAGGGCGTGGGCGTCGCTGACTCCGGAGCCGCCGGGGCTTGAAAGGCCACCGTCTGTACTCTGGTGGCCCGCCCCACGGCAGCTCCGCCGGACGGCTGCGGCTTCTCGATCCGGTAGATCGCCTTGTCGGTGCGGAGGTAGAGAGCCCGATCGAGGGCCGCGGGGGTGGCCATGATCTGGCCCTCGAGTTGGTTTGTCGCTTCGAGGGTGAAGGTGCGGCCAGGCTTGATCACGAAGGTCTCACCATCCCGGTTGCCCACGTAGATGTGTCCGTCGGCGATGAGCGGCGACGACGAGAAATTGCCCCCCAGCCGCTCGGTCCAGGCCACGTCGCCAGTCTTCGCATCGAGACAGGTTGCCACGCCCTTGTCGCTGACCATGTAGAGTTCGTCGCCCACCACCAGCGGCGACGACATCGTGGGGGCCCCCTTTTTCTCCCGCCAGACGATCTCAGGCACGGTCTTGGCCCCGCCGAGCTTGAGGGCGAGCAGTTCGGGCTGCATGAAGCTCGTGCTGATGTAGAGCAGCCCGTGGGCCGTGACCGGCCGTGGGACGATCGAAAAACCGAGCACGCCGTAGCTCATCTTCCAGAGCT
>Ga0304730_1002718_pt1 | contig 12397 bp, 11 predicted proteins | sample M_130628_MF_Meta_FD_190474 | JGI IMG/M metagenome (GOLD analysis project Ga0304730, IMG submission 190474) | Freshwater microbial communities from Lake Montjoie, Canada to study carbon cycling - M_130628_MF_MetaG (v2) (version 2) | ecosystem: Environmental > Aquatic > Freshwater > Lake | place...
TGCCGGCTGCGCTCTTAGTGCAGGCAGCCTCGGTGCAGCGCCGGCCGCCACCGTGCTGCTTGCACTTGTCGGACTTGCCCTGTGCGCTCTTAGTGCAGGCAGCCTCGGTGCAGCGCCGGCCGCCACCGTGCTCAATGCACTTGTCGGACTTGCCGACTGCGCTCTTAGTGCAGGCAGCCTTGGTGCAGCGCCGGCCGCCACCATGCTCAATGCACTTGTCGGACTTGCCGACTGCGCTCTTAGTGCAGGCAGCCTCGGTGCAGCGCCGGCCGCCACCGTGCTGCTTGCACTTGTTGGACTTATCCCGTGCGCTCTTAGTGCAGGCAGCCTCGGTGCAGCGCCGGCCGCCACCATGCTGCTTGTACTGCAATGCAGGCGTGCCCGCGGGATGGGGTGTGCCGGCGAGCGCCGCCTCAACTTTGGCATCAGTGAGCTGAAGGGGTCCTCCCCAGGGTGCAATTGTAATATGGTTGACAACAGTATTTGCCACTGTTCCACCAATATTATTAACGATCATGTTGCCGTTTGTGGAGTTGCCACTGCCTCCAGCATAGTTGGCAATTGGTTGCTGCTTCTGTTCCTCTATTATTCGTTCTAACAGTGCTATACGTGTCTGCATCTCTACAAGGGGATCTAATACAATGGGTGCTGCAGCGATGGGTGCTGCAGCGATGGGTGCTGCAGCGATGGGTGCTGCAGCGATGGGTGCTGCAGCATTTAGCTTCCGTGAACATACTTTTTTCTTGTGCCGTTCTAGATTGCCAGCTGTGCTGTATGCCTGGCCGCACTCTGTACAGAGATTGCCAGTTGCGCGTATCAGAGTGTCCCCCCGCTCAATGCATGGAAACTTCCTCGCCATATGGCGAGTGAGTCCTTGTGCCTGTGCAAAGATCATTCCACATCGTGTGCAGCTGTGCATCCTTCTTATCTTTTTGCTGAGATAGATCTAATTGCTAAATATTTGCTGAGCAAAAAGATAACTACACCCAATGAGATCTTAATATCTGCAGACAATCATGCCGACGGATCATGGGCCATCTAAGCATTAGAACACGATCTTGTTATCCTTATCTTTTTACTGCCCCCCACGCGCGGCGATGCCCGTCACCAATCCGCCGAACAAAAAGTTAGGCATCACCATATTGATTTGTGAGACTAGAGTTTAGTACACATAAAGTGCAAATTAACAACTTAAATGTGGTAGCAACGACTTAACTAAATTTAGTACAGGAACCACGGCTAGGTGGTGATTCAATGGAGAGGCCATCCGGTATTTGGACAAGATAACTCCATTGGATGACACATATGGATTGAGGTCAATCGCATGAAAGTGTTTTTTGTGTTTTAGCCCATCTTTAACCCGTAAGTTAAAGATATCGATCATCTGATTTCTTACGTCGCGAGACAGGATAGAATTCATTACATTATCGTATAGCAAGTCTTTGCAGTAGTTAACCGTGGTGAACCACTTTAGGTTATCGATCAATGATTGTCGTAACTGCTTTTCATCAAGAGGGCTATAGTTGGGTAGCAGTATGTAGATGTTGGCAGGATGACAATTATAGATATCATGCAAAAGCTTTAGATACTTCTCAGCTACTGTTTTTGCAAACAGTAATGGGTCTTCTGGGACCTTCAGGGGTGATTTATTTTGGTCTAATTCCCCCCATATACGGAGGGGGTATAGGTAATATAGGTCAGTTATACCAAATGATAATAGTATGTTCTTTGGCTTGACTCGTTTAAGCGAGTCAAGCAGAAGTTTGCGATCACTGTCTTCTGTCTTAAACAGCCCAGTTATGCTTTTTCCAGACATTACGATACCGCCAGCGTTCGGTGACATGCACCGGTAGTAGTAGGGACGTATACTACTAGAGCCAATAAAATACAGTTCAGCCTGCTTCAATGGATCGCGTTGTTTAATTGCTATCGCCTCCCCCCCATATATGGATCTACTGAATGACGCATGCACAGTCTTGTGTTTCAAAGCGCATATGCACACGTATGCTAAAAGAATGCACAGAACTAAGAAAACACATACTGTAAGAATGCAGCTATTCATCTTTAATCTTATACTATTGTAAAATTAAAATCCGGTTTGCGTTTATCTTAGAAGATATGTTTTGTGACTACATTGTACCTGTCACTCACCACGTCGACGTGGTGAGTGACATCCGCGCCATGGTCCACGAGATCGGGCGCAAGGAATATGCCCGATGAAATTTTATACATCACCGACCACGACTGCTGGGATGCAATTGATGCAATGCTCGTCGACATCGAGCATTAGCTATACAAAATACAGTAGATAGAAAGAATGATGAAAGCCAGTCTAAACGTGAATTTAAGATCTATCGCTATGGCAACTACTACGGGTGGGACGAACGCTTCAAAGATGTATTCGAGTGTATTGATGCCGATTTTATTTACCCTCAGTTGAAGAACAGCATGGGCGCTTCGCGTCAATTCTGGGGGGTGTATGCAAAACCGGGCACTCGGAAATCTCGGTGGAGTAAAGTGTAAAAACGAGTGATTACTAATTTATGATTAAAACACCTTATACAGATTACACGTCTTTTCTACTTTTCGACTTCGTGTTCAACTTCGCCGTCAACACTGTCGTCTTCATCTTCGCCGTCAACACTGTCGTCTTCTTCGTCAAAACCTGCTATTTGCCAAGATTCGATGCCGACGAACAGTACTGGTGAGATGAGCCAACGATACTCTTCTAAAGTGAATGACACTCGAGGACAGTCTACGATTGCAATCTGGAACAGACAACATACAGCCACTTTTTCGAGCGCCGTTTGGATCTCAAGTGAAGAGCCCCAACTATTTATATTCCCATCTACATCGCCGAGTATATCTTGGCGGTCAGCCTCAACTTTTTCGCGCATTTTTTTTGGATAAAGGGTGAGGGACCAAGGCCACGTGGCGGGCCATAATTCACCATAGCCACCGTAGTCATCTTCCGGCCTGTGATCCTTAAACTCAAACTCATAAGGAATTTTGAGAACTTTCAGCTTCTTACCGCGTGCTAGTTGCATTTCGACCAACTGACAAAGACCGCCGCTGGTAATTTGCGCTGGGCAGCTATCGAGCACAAGCTGCGTAAGTTCCGGCATTTCCCAGATGTCTTCGTCGCCGAGTTCGACATTGGGACAATGGCTGACGCATAGGAAACTGAGGTTGCGCAGTGCTGCCAGTTGGCCAGCGCAAATTACCATATCAACGTTTTTTAGCTCCAGCGAGCACAATGGCAGTAGTGCTAACTTTGCGGCGGTAAATGTGCAGAGGACTCCGTCTAAGCACAAGTTTGTAAGGCTCCGCAACCCAACTAGCGCAGCATCGGTAAATGCAGGAGGGCCAAGAGGAGGGACAGGAGGATCCATACTATAGTTAACGAGCCGGTGCAGAGAGAGGCCCTCTACTCTGTCAAGCATTTTTAGCCCCGCGTCTGTGAACGAAAAGTAGTATCCCGAAACTTTCAGCTTGCGCACGCTCGTTCGTGCGAGGTGCTCGAGGTGCTCATCATTAAGATTGCACCTGATTGTTAAATCGCGCACACGTAACAGACAGCGCGGGTCTACCTGGCGGATGCCATCCACACTCACATGCATTTTATCAATGTGTAGCGTTTCAGCGCTAGCAAATAACGAGGGGTACTCACTGCTACACCATTCACTCCATCTTAAGCATTCGACCCACTTGATGCCCTCAAACGACCCGTGGACCAATCCGTCGACATTTGCCCATACGCTAATAAGGCATGCCGTTGCGTTGGGGAAGCAGCGCCGCCAGAGCGCCAGCTTCTCGACCCGAGTGCGCATGTCATGCCAGCGGAATGCCGAGACGATACCAAGAAAATCTCTGCAGACCCGCCTAAGTTCGCGAGCATCCTTCGTCGTTAAGAAAGGGAACACCAGCGCAGGGCCGAATGCCTGCTGCAGCAGGTCTTTAAATAGCTCGATACTCATTTTGGTTATGATATTCAAATTAATAATGCAAAACCGGGCACGCGAAAATCGCGGTGGAGTAAAACGTAGAAATGAGTGCTCTCTATGGCAGAAAAAGAGATGGGGAAACTCTTAACACATACATACAATTTTATGGTACACCCATTTTCTAAACTAGAAACAGAGGAAACAAGAATAGAGGAAACAGAGGAAACAAGAACAGAGGAAACAGGAACAGAGGAAACAAGAACAGAGGAAACAGGATCTTTCTAATTTTTCACTGGGGAGTTGGGTCGCCATACTCGTCCCAACCAGGATAATAATTCATGGAATAATCGCATTCATCGTTGCTATCGGCCACCCACCCCTCATTACCAACCAAATGCGACGGTTCGAAGCTGACATATGGAACGAGTTCGATCAGTGCGTTATAATGCTCGAGTGTGAATACCACTCGAGGGCAATCTTGTATGCTGACCTGGGTCAGATAAGGCAGATTGAGACCAGATTGCGGCAGCAGCCCTTTGTGATCGCACCGGGCTTGGTGATCGCACCGGGCTTCGTGAATGGCTTGGCGCAAGCCTATGATCTGATCGCGATTGTCTCTGTTGTAAAGGGAGATGGGCCACCATATGGGAGGTTCATCATATACTTTAATACATTCCCAATCAAACTGACTAGGTTCGAGATGGCAACCCGGTCCTATAACGCCCTGACCAAACTGCTCTATCTGTTCATAGACCAGCTCTAACAGAGCGCTGCTAGTAATCACTGCCGGGCAATCGTCGAGCACAAGCTGTGTAAGATACCTCATCTCTCGGATATCTTCGTCGGCGAGTGCAATGTTGCACCTGTGAATGCGCAGACATTCAATGTAGGGGAGATACTTGCCCAGTGCGCCGGCAGGAATGGTAATGCCGTCAACTAGCACAAGTTGCAGCACGCGCAGCGGCATTACCATTCCTGCCGGCGCAAACCCCGAGGCAGTAAATGTGCAGGGGACCCAGTATAAGCACAAGTATGTAAGGCTCTGCAACCCAGCTAGCGCGGCATCAGTAAGCACGGCACAAGGATCAGGAGGAACCATACTATAGTCATTAAGCCGCTGCAGAGAGAAACTCTCTAATTTGTCAAGCATTTTTAGCCTCGCGTCTGTGAACGAAAAGTTGTATCCCGAAACTTTCAGCTTGCGCACGCCCGTTCGTGCAAGGTGCTCGAGATGCTCATCAGTAAGATCGCACTTGATTGTTAAATCTCTCACATGTAACAGACAACGCGGGTCTACCTTGCAAACGTCTTTCACGTGGCAATTCTGCACTTCATCAATGTGTAGCGTTTCGGCGTTAGCAAATAACGAAACATACTTACTGGTACACCACCCGAGACCTCTAATACTCAGGAACTTAATCCACTTGATACCCTCAAACGGATTGACCTCAAACCAACTGGAGATTGATCCGTCGTTTCTCGCCCGACGGCCAACAAGGCACGCGGTCGCATTGGGGAAGCAGCGCCGCCAGAGCACCAGCTCTTTGACCCGAGTGGTCATGTCATGCCAGCGGAATGCCGAGACGATACCAAGAAAATCTCTGCAGACCCGCCTAAGTTCGCGAGCATCCTTCGTCGTTAAGAAAGGGAACACCAGCGCAGGGCCGAATGCCTGCTGCAGCAGGTCTTTAAATAGCTCGATACTCATTTTGGTTATGATATTATTATTGATATTCAAATTAATAGTGCAACAGGGATTGAGTGCAAATAAACCTGTTTTTAAGTAGCAGTGAACTACGCCCCCGCCGTCAGTTTTTTTACTAATGTTGGCAGAAAAATATTGCTTTTTTACCACTCTCTTATAGGATGCGGTACCTCATCCCACTGCTACTGTTGCTGCTGCTAATTATGGCAATACTCTGCGCCGGATATGCTGCAGCGCATATGCAACTCTGCGGCGCAGCAAGTACCGACCTCGACACCTATGGCGGGGGTCAGTTTACGACAGTCGCGATTCCGACGCTGCTGGAGTTTCCGAAAGAGTACGCCTACACGGACACAGAGACGGGCGCAGAGAAGACACACCGCAGCCTCACTCAGTTCTATATGCCGCCCGAGTCGAACAGACAGATACAGGCTGTGGTTCAGCACGGATCTATAGAGGATTATGGGCGCCTGCTTGCACTTCTGCGTAAGTTCTGGCGCGGGTCGCGCGAAGAGCTTCTTGCGTTAACAAAGCTCAAAGATAGTGATGCGTACGCCACTATAGCTAAATACTGGCGCAGAATGCCCAGCCGCTCGAGTGAAGGCGCAGAGCGGATCTATATGGCAAAAGCAAGTACAGCCTACGCGCAGATCAAGCGCCATGCGCGCAGTCCCAAGACACTCCTCGACATCGGGTGCGGCACCGGCTACGTTGCGGCCGCGCTGGGGCGGCTGCTCAATGTGGAAACGCACGGGGTCGACTTCCAGGCGACAAACGACTCCGGCATACGCTACAAACAGCTGGGAGAGTCGACGCGGCTGCCCTACGAAGATGGCTCGATGGACATAATTGTCATCAACATGGTGCTGCACCACGTTGATGATATCCGCGCCATGGTTCACGAGATCGGGCGCGTCCTCACGCCAGACGGCATACTCTATATTGCCGACCACGACTGCTGGGACGCGATCGACGCAATGCTGGTCGACATCGAGCACCAGCTATACAAAAATACAGCAGATAGAAAGAATGATGAGAGCCAGTCTGAACGTGAATTTAAGATCTATCGCTATAGCAACTACTACGGGTGGGACGAACACTTCAAAGGCGTGCTCGAGTGTATAGATGCCGATTTTATCTACCCTCAGTTGAAGAACAGCATGGGCGCTTCGCGTCAATTCTGGGGGGTATTTGTAAAACCGGGCACTCGAAAATCGCGGTGGAGTAAAACGTAGAAATGAGTGCTCTCTATGTTAGAAAAAGAGATGGGGAAACTCTTAATTGCGGAGTTGTGGTGATTTCGAGACCACGATGCTAGTAAAGCCGGGGGCTGGTTTATCATAGTAGTTTGCAACAATCCCATCTGTGCTCTTGAACACCGTGCAGATTTTCTGATTCCCGTCGAAGAGCGCGCAGACGCCGCCGAGTCTCTTCGCTGCGCTGATACACTCGTCTACGGTGCCTGCGGGCACATTCTTGAATTGCGGCATCTTGGAGGGGTCAGATGGCTCAATAAGGTAGCCGCCGACCTTTTTGCGCAGCACTCTAGGCAGCGCCTCGGGCGCACACTCAGAGTCGGACACGCAGCCGAGGCACTTGCCATCGATGCAGGTTGCGGCACAGCCGTCGATACTGCTCGGTTTGCACGTGCGCACGCTCCATATAATGAGTAGAACTATGGCGATGAGCCCGGCGAAAACCAGGACAGCGGCCCTAGGGTTCTCTGATATGACCTTTTTTATAGATTCGATCGACATCCGATAGTATTATAAGTGCACAAAATATTTCATCTGCGCCTGGCCGTCCGATAGTGCCGAGCGTCGTAAACTGAGTCAACACATTGTGTAAGTTTACTATAAGTTTACTATAAGTTTACGAATGCCCGACCGTCCCTATGCGGTGCGAGCCTACCGGGTGGCCCTCGCCCGCCCCTTTCAGGACATTAAAGGCGTGCGCGCCGCCCTTGCTGCCCACCGCGCCGGTAAGTCCATCGGATTCACCCGGCGCGCCTCCCTAACTGCGATGGGGCTGCTGCCTCGCGCGGATGGCTCCTACCGCCTCAGTCTCAAGTATAAATAGAGATCATCTTGCGCAACTCTATTTTTTAGAAGAGGCCGCTGACAAATAGAGGCCGCTGACAAATAGAGGCCGCTGACAAATAGAGGCTGCTGACAAATAGAGGCCGCTGACAAATAGAGGCTGCTGACAAATAGAGGCTGCTGACAAATAGAGGCCGCTGACAAATAGAGGCCGCCAGCAAACAGAGGCCGCCAGCAAACAGAGGCCGCTGACAAAAATAGACGATATATATCATGTAGAGTTATGGGCCCGCAGCAGTCGTGCGAGCCCTTATTGCCGAATAAGGGCAAGCACTTATTGCCGAATAAGGGCAAGCACTTATTGCCGAATAAGGGCCCGCAGCAGTTGCGCGAGCAGGCTACTGTGCACGTCCGGCGAATCGCACATGGGTTCGACGAGCGCGCACAGCGAGTACCAGGGGGGCTGACGGGCCACCGCATTCGCCATCTCGGCGCAGACGGCGCGCATCGCGCCGTGCTCTGGCAGGTAGGGGAGGACGTTGACGCCGTAGCCAAGCCCCGCGCTCCCGAACAGGCCGACCGCCCGGTTGCGCACGTTGGCGGCCCGCGCCTGTTCGAGCTCGGCCGGCCGCCGCACGTGGTCGAACAGCTGTGGCTTGTCGATCGGCGTATAGAGCACCGCGCAGAGAGCTGCCATCAGAACCGGTCGCGAGGTCGGCAGCGTTGCCAACTTCGGGGGCGTGCCCGGCACATCGCTGTGGCTTAAATCACGCCACAGCAACCGGATGGCGTCAACGGGCGGACAGAGCGCCGCCAGTTCAGGCTGCGGCGTTGCGTAGTGGAACCACTGCCTGCGAATCAGATCGGTGCAGTATTGAGTGAGGGGGCCCTTTTGGGAGGACTTGGATGCGGCGCCGAGGTCGCGTTGCAGCGCCGGCGGCTCGTTGACGAATGATGCGCTGCGCGGGAACGGGTGCGGCAGGTGCCCGTCCCAGTTAACGTCGTATAGCTGACTGAAGAGCAGGCGGAAGGTATCGTCATCGATGCTGCACGGCAGGAGTTGCGCCGCCCACTGCTCGCCGGAGAGCGGAAGCGCGTTGCCTCCCGCATCCAGCACCGTGCCGAGAGCGCCCATACAGGGTCTGCCGAATGCTTCAAAGTTATTGCTGCAGTTCCGTGGGGGCAGACCCACGCATACGCGCAGAAAGGTCAGCAGCGGCGAGTCGAGCGCGTCCGGCGAACCGAACAGCGCGCAAATAGTTTCAAGAACGTACTTGAGAGTTTCGCTCATTGTGCGTTAGCCTTGCTGTTCAGAAATTCAATTCTGCAAATAATTACAGCCCAACTCTACAAAAATGAATTTTAACAAAATCTCTATATTATCAGATATGTCAATCGCGGTGCTTCCCTACCTGCCGGACGCAAGCGATCTTGCTCTCCCCAAACATAGATGGGCCCAAATCTACTACAGTCAGGCGATAGAGAAGATCGTTGCACACATACGCGCGCTCGCCCGGGGTGGGCGCGCAGAGATTGTCGATGCGGAGGGCGAAGACGAGTTCCCCACCGGATTTGCTCTCTTCAAGTGGTGGCCCGCAGCCATACCCCACCCGCTACGAGCTGTGTGTAATGCATGGCTCTACCGCATGGCGCATGCCAACACTCCATTTGTGGTTGCCAATGCCATGTGGAAGTTCAGAGAATCGATGGCGGCCACCCTCAGTGCATTCGACACGGCCGCGCAACTATCGTGGGCGGCTGAACAGCCCGATAGGGTGCATGATGACATCGACATTTACGATCTGGATATAGTTGCCGTTGACCATGTCGCGGCGCGCATTCGCTTGTGTGAAAACTTCGCGTTCTTAGAACGTATAACAAGTGATTCCCTAATGGCATTACAGCAGCCGAGTGCGGCAGCTGCTGCGGCAATGGAGAGCATTTCCAGCGCCATCTAAAGGGCTCTTTTTAAGCGAGCTCGCCAACTAAGCGAGCTCGCCAACTAGGCAAGCTCGCCAACTAGGCAAGCTCGCCAACTAGAGAGATATCGGCATGGGTAATAGAATGCGTACTCTTTTTCTAGTAACGCTGATTGCACTCATCGCGAGCGCCGCGAGCGCCACGCCCACTGCGGACACCCCCGGCTATTGCTCGGCACTGCCGGCGCCGTCACCGCGGGTGACCAACCAGTGCATAGCCTTCTCGGTAGGCCCCGGCACCGGCTGCGCCTGGATGTGCGCGCACTGCGCCGACCTACTCGGCCCCGCCTACTACTTCACCGACGGCGTCTGCACCTACCAGAGTGGCGGCTGTGTTGGTAACCCGCTGGCGGGCGTCACCTACACGTGCTGTTCACAATAGTGCTTGCAGGTTCTGCTTTTTAGCATAGTAAAAAGCAGACATGTAGCTCAACAGTCCTCTTGATCCGCAAACCCGGATGGTTTGCGGGCAGTCCCCCCTGAGCCGCGTGCGCCCGACGCCTCCATAAAGTCTTTAGCAGCCATCTGCGAGAGTCCCATCTTCAACAGTATCCGCATCGTATCTTCGTCGTCGTCGAGTGTCTGCACTCTGATATTGGGCGGCGGATTGTCAAACCAGGAGCGCGTTGTCATCAGTTCGAGCCGCTCAAGGGCTTCGACCACCTGTTGCTCGAGGTCGATGTCATACACGACCAGTCCATCGGCTGTGTAGCCAACAGTGGCCGGCGCCGCGCCCGACGACGAACCGTTGCTGGGTTCTGGCGGACCCATGCCCCTTAGCTGAGCAGCAACAAACTGCCTTGCATGCCATGCGGCCGCACTACGAGCGCTCGAAGATGCAGTTGCGCATTTGGCCGCGTCTTTGGCTGTGCCGACGGCCGCGTCGTCGGTCGCGCACTTAGCAAACTCGACCTGAGATCTGGGTGGCGCGCGCCACACCCGCCTGAAGTCTGTTGTGAATTCGCTGAGGGTTCTGTTATTGCACTCGGGCAGCCCCTCTATGGTGTAACGGCGCGCCGAGTAGACACGAAATGCGTGGTCCGCCTGTGCCGCACTCTTAGACTTTGCCCAGCGCTGTTGGTCAAATGCAGTGCGGCGCAGGCCCTCGAGCAGTTCAAGCATGCGGCCCGTGACCAGCCGCTGCTCGACTGCGAAGCAGCCCGCGAGCCGATCCTGCAACCGACCGACATCAGAGCACCAGCCGGCGGCCAGCTGCATGACAAGAGGCAGCGCAAGCGAGTTCATGTGCTCCGGCTCTGGTTCGATCGCCGGCGGAGGCGTTCCGCCGGCAATCGTGCCGCAGATCTCTTCGAGCACTGTTAAGAGCGGCGCGGCTAGCGTGCACAGGCCGTTGAGTTCCCGCTCCGTCATAAGGTGGTAGCCGCTCCTCCCATTAAAGATAATCTTCGCAAAGCAGAGAGAGAACCGATAGAGGCCCTCGGTGCCCGCCTGGAACAGGCGAAACCACTGTGTCCGGAGAAACCACTGCAGCTCGGGGAGGCTGTTCTCGCGCATCTCGACAAGCGCTGCATCCAGACTCGTTCTTGCATCGCGGCAACGGCACATATTATGTTTAGTTGTGCGATTGAGGCTGACCAGTGCCTCCTCGATTGAGGCGCTTGTACTAAGGCAGATGTAGGCCAATTTTGAGGCGTGCTCTTCCGGGGCTGTGTGCGACTCGCCGGCAAGGGAGCCTAACTTATCGAGATCGTGGACGGCTCTGACCAGCGAGTCGCTGCAGTTACTAAGGACCTGCCCTAGAGACTCTTCGCTGATCACAGTCGCGAGGGCTTGTGTACCTTTGGGGGCTACTGCCAATGCCCTACGGTGCGACTCAGCCGCTGCGCGTTTTGCATCCGCTGCGCGTTTTTCATCTGATGCGCGTTTTGCATCTGCTGCGCGTTGCTCATCCGCTGCGCGTTTTGCATCCGCTGCGCGTTTTGCATCTGCCGCGCGTTGCTCAGCGGCTGCGCGTTTTGCATCTGATGCGCGTTGCTCAGCGGCCACGCGTTTTGCAGTAGCTGCACGCTCTCTCTCAGCGGCGCGCTGGCGCTCTTCGGCAGCTCGCTGTAATTCGGCAGCGCGCGCTCTGTCTGCAATATCCCGTTGGCGAGCTTCTTCAACGGTACGTTCGCGCTCTTTGGCAGCGCGACTTATTTCGGCAACATGCGCTTCGTCAGCGGCACGCTTGCGCGCTTTTTCAGCAGCGCGCTCTTTGTCAGCGCGCCGACGCTTTTCAGCAGCACGCCGCTCTTCGGCACGCTGCTCTTCAGCACGCCGCTCTTCAGCACGCTGCTCTTCAGCACGCCGCGCTTCAGCACGCCGCGCTTCAGCACGCCGCGCTTCAGCAAGTCGCTCTTCAGCAAGGCGCTCTTCAGCACGTCGCTCTTCGGCACGCCGCTCTTCGGCACGCCGCTCTTCAGCACGTCGCTCTTCGGCACGCCGCTCTTCTGCACGGCGCTCTTCAGCACGCTGCTCTTCTGCACGGCGCTCTTCAGCAAGGCGCTCTGAAGCAAGCTGCTCTTCGGCACGTTGTTCTGAAGCAAGCTGCTCTTCGGCAAGCCGCTCTGAAGCAAGTTGCTCTTCAGTACGTCGCTCTGAAGCAAGCTGTACCTCTTCTTGCGGATCTATAGCCTGTGCATATGCCATTTCATGTGTCATCAGTAACTTCAGTATACTAGTGTCAAATGGCCTGCCCAGTCGAATGAAGATTGACCGCAACTTACCAAG
>Ga0304730_1002719_pt1 | contig 12393 bp, 3 predicted proteins | sample M_130628_MF_Meta_FD_190474 | JGI IMG/M metagenome (GOLD analysis project Ga0304730, IMG submission 190474) | Freshwater microbial communities from Lake Montjoie, Canada to study carbon cycling - M_130628_MF_MetaG (v2) (version 2) | ecosystem: Environmental > Aquatic > Freshwater > Lake | place...
ACCTGATTTCTGGGTTCAAGACGTAATTGGCCCGCACGGAAGTCTCGCCAGTCCAGACGATCCCGCCAGCCGTGAAGTCCGAGAAGAGGCTCTCGTCCTCGCACATCTCCTGGCATGTTTCCTGCACGGGAGGCGGGATTTCCAGGCTGTACCTGAGCATCGAGCGGCGTGACGAGATGGCAAACGAGCCAAGGGGGCCAGAAGGCTTGTAGTAGAACACCCTGTCCGCCGGGAGGTTGACCGAGAAATCGCTGGTGCGCGTGAAGATCCTGAACGAAACCTGCTCGGCTGCAAGCGTGGCCGTGGACGCCGTGTACATGCCCAGCCCCCCGTCGAGAGGATCCGGGCTGCTGATGGGCAGGAGCCTGACCATGAGCGAGCCTGTGTCCGGGTTCACCCACGACGGGGACTGGAAGGAGATCCCGCCGTTGAGGGAGGTCGTGATATCCAGGATGGTCTCGACGTTGCCCGGGTTCTGGACCTGCTGGAAGTTCACAAAGTTCACGGAGAGCGAGAAGGAGCCTGCAGAGGACACGACGTTCATCTTGCTCAGGAAAACGGTCTTGCCAAGAAGGGCCCTGAAGAGGAACAGGAGCTGCTGGCCGTCCGGGTAGACCGCCTGGCTGTTCGGGTTGCGCACCGGGCAGAGCTGGAGGAGCTGCCATGAAGTGAGGCTGGAAATCGCCTGGCACCGTCCCAGGCAGATGCTGGCCCCAGGGAACAAGCCCAGGTAGGATTCCAGGAAGAGCACGTCGATGCTGGTGAAGAGCCCGTCCCCATTCGTGTCCCCCCAGATTCCAGTCGTGGCGAGCAGGCTCCTCGATGGTGATTCACGACCCACCAGACTGGCATACGAGAACAAGCGCCTGGTCGTGACGGGCGTGCCGGGCGCTGGAGGTGTCAGGCCCATCTGCACGAGGCTTCCAGCGTCCAGGTTGGTCAGGACTGTACCGTTTGAAATCATATCAATCAGGCTGACCCGCATCCAGGCCACGCCCGACAGGATAGGGGTACCTGAAATGGTGGCGATCAGGATCCTACCAGTCTGCTGGCAGGCCATGCACGAGCCCGCCGCCCTGAAGACCACCCTGTCCGAGCTCTGGTATACAACACAGTCTGAGCCCGGAAACAGTCCCGCTGTGCACGACCTGCCAGAGAATATCACGATGGAAAAGCTGATCTCCACCAGGAAGGCCTGCAGAGGCGCGGGAGAGTACAGGAACACTGGTATGCTCATCAGGCCAAAGACCTGCACAGGCTGGACAGGCAGGCCCGTCTCGCTGCCAACATCAATGTCCCCGGCCAGAGCTGGAACCACGTTGATCACCGTGCTGGCATTATAGGTAGATCCCAGAAAGGTCTGGCACATCATGAGGGTGCCGGATATCGTGACGGGCTGGTAGTAATCAGCCAGCAGGGTCAGGGTGCCGAGCGAGGACGAGACGGCCACGGCAGACTGCGCGGAGGACACGAAGAGCATGGTCCGCCTGGTCAGGTTCCAGTCGGTGGTCCAGCCCGTGATGTTTGGCCGGGGCGTGAGTCCAGGCGAAATCTGGATGACCTGCTTTCTCGTGCCGTTCCAGAACGCCGGCACAAAAGCCATGCTGACCCCAGTGATCAAGATCTGGCCAGTCGTCTGGGCCTGGACCTGGGCCTGTGCTGCCACGTTTTTGAAAGTTGCAAGGACTGTGCCAGTACCAGCCCAGTCGGCATGGAACCTTCCCGGCGCATGCTGGACGATCGGGGCTGTGGCGTTGTAGATGGGCGCGACGGGTCTCGAATCCCCGTTGGACAGGACAGCATAGGCGGAGAACACGGCCTCAGCCCAGATGCCCGAGCAGTGGATCTGCTGGATGCTGGCGGGACCCGAGATTGCCAGGCCGGACAGGCGCTCCACCCGAACGACGACGGAAGAATTCAGCAGTGACCAGGCGGATGACCAGCCCAGGTCCAGCGTCATCTGGCCGAAAACGGGCAGGGCTGGCTTGGTTGTCCCGTTGACACGCAGGACAGCCCCGCCCAGCCAAGGGTAATTCCTGACACCCTGGTCGTACATGACCAGCCGGATGCTCACGTTGAGGCTGGAGGCGTACCCGAAAGGAGGCAAGGACGCCCCGTCGCCAGGAATGGTCAGGTTCAGCGCCTGGCAGTCCAGGCCATTGCACAGGAGGGTGCCCGATACAGCCAGCCTCACCACGACCGCCAGGCTGAGACCCTGAGGCGCAGACTGGCTGGATATCGTGCACGTTCCAGGCTGCCTGGCGGACACGAGGCCCCCCTGAAGCGTGCACGCCCCGGACACGGAAATGGGCTCGAAAATTTCAGCGTAGGTCCCGTCCGCCAGCCCCTGCCTGACCCTGAAGCTGAAGGCCGGGATAGATGACTGGAACACCATGGGATACTGCTGGAAAAGCGGGTCGTCCTGCATGGCGAGGCTGGTGCACGACGGGCAGATCATGGTGGAGTTCACGACAGCCCCTGTGTAAACCTGGATGCTCGAGGTCGCAGAGACACACGGGGCCCAGCCCAGGCCGATCGTGACGGTGCCCAGACCGTACGAGCCGGTGCTGAGGAGCGTCCTGTTGGAGATGGAGAGGATATCGGCCGACAGGAACAAACCAGGATCTGCAAGGACGCTCCCCGAACTGCCATCAGCGTACTGGACCACAGCCTGCCCCACCGAGGCGTTCTTGGCGAGAAGCCCGCTCGAGTCTGCCTGCACGACGAGCGAGTTCCTGGTCATTCCAGCGCTGAGCGAGACAGGGCCGGGGAGCAGGACTGGAACTTGCAGTACATATGCGGATGATCCAGAAGAAACAGAGACCTTCACGCAGGCAGAGGAGAGTCCGGACCTGCCCAGCGTGAGAGACTGATAGACAGCATTGACCTGCGCCCGAGCTGTGTCCAGGGAGCTCAGGCTGGTTATGGACGCCATGCCCAGCCCACGAAACAGCATGGCATACCCCAAAGGCGTCCTGGACTGGAGCACGGGCGGCAGGAAGGAGAACAGGCCCATGGACGGGCTGCCCCCGGTGTAGAGAGAAAGTGCAGGGTACGCGCCAGCCGTCTGGCCCTGTCCAGCGCAAACACCGGGAGCACCGAAAATGCTGAAGGATCCCTTGACGGAGCACGACCAGCGATCGCCCTGGACATACACGCCAATAGCCCTGGGCTGCACGAAGGGGGTCACGTCGATGCTTGAAAGGACCAGACGTCCAGCCGAGAGGGTCGAGACCAGCTTGAACCTCCCGGACATGCCGTCAGACGCGTTAAAAATAGTCACGTTGGCTGGACCCGGCATGAAAACTGATAGAAAAACGCTGGACGTCGCGTTCATGTACGAGACGTTGACCAGGACAGCAGGATCACCCTGCCCTATCCTGGCAGCCTGGATGGATCCGCATGATGTCACGCTCAAAAAGGCTGACCTCGAGACGCACGATGCCTGCCTGGAGACGTCGAGAACCCTCCCGACCACGTTGCTGACAGCCATGACGGACACGTTTACCGGGAACATCGAGACAGGCGTGCCCAGCGCGGACCACTGCACGAGCATGGGCTTGGATGCCTGGACCAGGAGAGAGGTGGGCCTGTCGTAGTCTGTAATTACCGAGATAATGCCGTCATTCCTGCAAGAAACACCCTGCGTCTGGATGGGGACCTGGCGAACCTCGAATGTATCCATGGTGATCTCGGCTGTCGGGCTTCCAAGCAATACCGTGGTGATGCCAGACGAGGCGGAGACAAGCCTGAGGTTGATCATGGCCATTGTATCCACTGATTGAATGTACCTTCCCGTGATCAGCAGGACATTATTCTGAACAGAGACAGTCAGGGGCGAGAGGGTCTGGAAGGACACGAACTGCAAGCCGGGCTGGATCTGCATGCCCATCCTCAGGAAATTTCCCCCAGTCTGGCTGTTCTGGGAGCTCATCCTGATGCTGATCGTGTCACCCGCGAGGAAAGGCATGCAGGGCTGGACGACATCGAGCCTGATGACCCAGTCCGTCGTGGCAGGGCAGGCGGTGCACAGGCTTGATCCCAGCGAGACCAGCCTGGAGTCCTGGAGCTGGAACCCGTCTGGCCAGGTCAGCCTGACTGCCAGTCGAATCGGGACGCCCGGGCAGGTGCCTCGCAGGGAGCAGGAACCAAACGGGACCCTTGCGTCCTGGGAGGGCATGGCGTCACACACAGTCTGGCCGTACACGCCTGAGCTAGAAGCATCCTGCACAACCATCTCGGCTCTGGCCCCCGTGAGGTTGGTCCTGGCAAAGCCGCGCTCGTCCGAGACAGTGAAGAGGACGCCAAGACCCTGGAGAGCGCAAGACTGCGTGTAGAATGTCTCGTTGTGCAGCACGACGCGCACCGAGGAAGGCCTGCGCAGATCCGTCCAGGCCGCGCTCCACGTCTGGGCCAGGGCTGGCTTGGTCATGAACTGCAAGCTGTGCCTGCACACTCCGCCAGTGCCGTTCAGGACGACCCTGACACCCACTGCCTGGTTCTGGACAGCCGAGAGCCCCTGCCCCATGCACGCATCCGTCTCGTTGCCGCCCACCGTGAGCCAGACATCCGTGGTGTTGTCCGGAATGGCAGGAAGGGGGCACGACTGGCCTGAAGGGATGGGAGTCGACACGAGGCCGCACTGGCTGCAGCTGGCATCCCCTGCGCTGCTGAACTGGCCGGACGTGCAGGATACGCACGATGAAGAGCCGGGTAGGGGCTGGGCTGTTCCAGACGGGCAGGCAAGGCAGGCGGAGGAGCCGGGAACGACAGAGAAAAATCCAGCAGGGCACGAAAGGCACGCTGTTGTGCTGGCGTTGGGCTGGAACGTACCGGGGGTGCATGAGAGGCACAGGGAGGATCCAAGATCAGCCGAAAACATACCAGCCGGGCACGAAGAGCACGCAGTGGATCCAGTCAGGGAGGCTAGCTTTCCAGCAGGGCATGGCAGGCAGGTGGCGCTGGAGTAGGCCGGGTGAACGACTGAAAATGTGCCAGCATAGCACCTGACGCAGGCCCCGTCCGATGCCGACAGGTAGGATCCAGCACCGCAGTCCATGGCCTTGAGGTAATACAGGATATCAGCAACCCCGAGATAATCCTGAGCAGAGGTTATTTGCCTGGCCCCATAGCTGATGGTAGTGTTGCAGCTGGTCATGACCAGATTCGGCGTGTCACCCGCGAGGTAGACCAGGTAGTACGTGCCGTTTTGGGCCGATGTCAGGATCCCCTTGCCAAGGACAGGATCCCGAAAGGAGCACTGGGATCCAGCCGGGCATGGCAGGATGGCAGTGCAGTTGCCGCGAAAATACGGGAGGAAGCCTGGCCCAGCGTCGATGGTCTTGCCGTCGCAGAGAAGGCCCCCGACGCACTGGAACTGCGTGCCCGAGCCTGCTGGACAGTAGGTGCCGGTCTGGCATGTCAGGCAGGCGGTTCCAGAGGGGCTCGATACCTTGCCAGCCGCGCACTGGCCGCATGTCGTGCTGGATTTGCTGCCAACGACGGTCGAGACATAGCCGGGCATGCACTGGAGGCAGGACGCGCTCGAATCCGCGGCAAGAATGGGCGAGAAGGTGCCAGCCCTGCAGGGTGTACAGGCAGCACTGGTACCGCCTGGTGTGTCACTGTAGGTTCCAGCCGTGCAGTTTCTGCACGAGGAAAATCCATCCCCTGTCTGGTAGGTGCCAGGAGAGCACAGGATGCAGCTGGACGACCCCGGGCAGGTCGAGAACAACCCAGCACCACACCGAACACAGACTGAGCTGGCCGTCCTGGCTGCAGCCGGGCTGAACGTGCCGGCAGCACAGAGGATGCACGACCTGCCCCCGAAGCCGGTCTGGTACCCTCCAGCGCTGCAGTTGGAGCAGGAAAAAGCGCCTGAAAAGTTGGAGTAGAGGCCAGGACCGCACCTGATGCACGCAGAGGCTCCAGTCAGGTTCGAGTAGAGGCCGGGACCGCAAGCCAGGCAAGCATACGGGGTTGTAGCTCCTGGGAATGACGAAAAGGAGCCCCTGTCGCATGCCAAGCAGGCCGTGCTTTCAGGCGAGGGCTGGTAGCTGCCCGGCGGACACAGGGAGCAGCGGGAAGAGCCTGTCCTGAGTGAAAAACTTCCAGCCTGGCACGAATCACACACCGTTCCGCCGGGCAGGGGCTGGAACTGGCCTGGAAAGCATTGTGTGCACATGGTTGCAAACGAGACGTTGCTGTACTGCCCAGTAGAACAAAGATTGCATATCCCCATGCCAGGCGTGGGCTGGAACGTCCCCGGTGCACAGCTCTGGCAGTACGTGATGAGCGGGTTGGCCTGGTACTGACCAGCAAGACAGTTCTGGCAGGCCGAGGCAGCTAGGAGTGGCTGGAACTGACCCCGATCACAGAAGCTGCATCTGGACATTCCGGGGCTGGACGTGTACTGTGCCCTGATGCACATCCTGCACACAGTCTGGCCGGAGAAGTCCTGAAAATAACCAATCTGGCAGTTCTGGCACGTGCTGGCCACAGGGATGGTCTGGAACTTTCCGGGGCTGCAGGCCAGGCACGATGAACCCCCAGAACCACCCGAGAACTGCCCGACCTGGCAGGCATCACACGAGCTCGCCCCGCTGGTGCCAGCAAAATAACCAGGAGTGCAGAGGGTGCACGAAGAGGCCCCCAGGACGTTCAGGAAGGAGCCAGGCATGCAGCTGTTGCACAGGCCCGACCCTGTGTGATCCGAGAACTTGCCAATGGAGCATCTGGAGCAGACAGTCTGACCCTCCAGCTCGAGAAACTGGCCAGCATCGCACTGCCTGCAGGTACTGAAGCCATCCCCGGAAGCATAGGTGCCCACCAGACAGTCGAGACAGAGGGGCTGGCCGCGAAGGAGAGCAAACTTTCCAGCCTGGCACTTGACGCAAGCAGTGGAGCCGTAATTGAACTGGAAGGTGCCTAGCTCACACTGGACACAACCAGACCTGTTGGTGATGCCAGTGCTCGTCTGGTAGGTGCCAAAAGGACAGGCGAGGCAGAGGTCCTGGGAGGAAGCGCCAGAGGCAGACTGGTAGGTCCCGACACCACAGGCAAGGCAGCGGGAAGAGTCCGTGATGCCGAGCCCGGTCTGGTACTTTCCGGGACCACACTGGGAGCACACGCCGGGAATGACTGCACCAAGCCCGGTCTGGTATGTGCCAGCCCTGCACTTTAGGCAGGAAGACGAGGTTGGCTGGCCAGAGATAGGCTGGTAGGTGCCTGGCGAGCACGGGACACATTGAGCAGACGTGTCGATGCCTGTCAGGGGCTGGTAGGTGCCGGGCTGACAGTCTACACAGCCTGAGAAGCCAGAGCCCGTCTGGAACCCCCCAGCCAAGCAGGGTTGGCAGGAACTTGCAGACGTTTGGCCAGAGAGGTTCTGGAAGGTGCCTGGCCCACAGAGGGAGCAGTCAGACTGGGCCTGCATCCCCGAGCCTGTCTGGTACTTTCCAGGCATGCAGGCAACACAGGAAGAATCAGAAGAAGCACCGACCCTGGTCTGAAACGTCCCGGCAGCACAGGCTGTGCACGACTGGTTGGAGGTCGCGCCAGCAACGGACTGGTAGGTGCCGAGACCACAGAGGAGGCAGCTGGAGCTCGTGACCATCCCCGTGCCAGTCTGGTACGTGCCAGCCCTGCATCTCGTGCAGTTGTCGATGCTCATGAGCCCAACCCCGGTCTGATACGTTCCCTCCTGGCATGACGTGCAGTTGACCTGCCCGGAGGATGACTGGTACTTGCCAGCAGAGCACCTGAGGCAGTCGGAGTTGCTCGATAGCCCCAGCCCGGTCTGGTACGTCCCGTTGAAGCACATGATGCAGTTCTGGACATAGGGCATGCCCAGACCGGTCTGGAAAGTGCCAGGCGGACACAGGGTGCAGTCGCTGGAAAGGCCGGCCCCGCCAGACGACTGGTACTTCCCGACCCCGCACTTGACGCACGCAGAGGAGCTGGTAGAGCCCGGAACCGACTGGTAGAAGCCGGGCTGGCACTTGGCGCACATGCTGATGTTCTTGCCCCCCACGTTTGGCCCGTAGGTTCCAGCAGGGCACGCCAGACAAAAGGTCGAGTTCAGGGCCCCGGTGGTAGGCTGGTACTTGCCAGCGAGGCAGAGAATGCAGTCTAATACCGAGCTCTTTCCAGTGGCCGAGAGGTACGTGCCAGTCGGGCATGCCAGGCAGGCTGTCGCGTTTGGCAGAGGCTGGTAGGAGCCCCGTCCACACGGGGTAGGCGAGACAGCACCAGAAGAAGGGCACGAAGACCCAGGAGGGCAAGAACGGAAGGATATCGCGCCACCCGTGCACCCATAGGAACCATCCGGGCAGGCTAGAGGGACCCCAACAGGGCTAGGACAGTACGAGCCGGGCGGGCACGACGAGTAGAGCGCGGTGGCCCCGAGGCACCCGTAACTTCCAGCTGGGCACTGGGCACACTGCCTGGTGTACCCGCCCGCCCCGTAGAAACCAGTGGGGCACGCAGAGCACAGGCCGTCCACCAGAGAGCTCCCGTTGCAGCCAGAAAAGGAGTAGCCGGGCTCGCACCTCGTGCACGGCGAGCAGGATCTAGACATCCCGCCCCCGCCAGACGTGTTGTACGGGCAGGGCGAGCACGAGCCGTCCACGCTCGAACCACCCGAGCAGCCCACGAGGAATTTTCCAGCAGGGCATGACGAGCACAGGCCGCACTTGCCGAGCCCGCTGGCCGAGAAGTAATCGAGAGGGCACGGCGAGCACACGCTGTTGCACGTGCCCCTCAGCTCAGAGAGCCATGTGCCAGTGGATCCGGAAGAGCCGTAGAGGGCCGTGATGAGCGTGCCGTTCGGGCACATGGTGAGGTAGCTGCTAGATGCCAGAGCTCCCCACGTCTGCATGGAGGTGCTCATGCCCATGTAGTAGCCAGTGTAGCTCCACTGCAGGAAGTTCAGGCCTGCTGGAAAGCTCATGTCCGACGTGCCGGGCTGGGCTGTATTCATGGGGCTCATGGAAAAATAGTGGTCCAGACTGTAGGATGGCCCGCCCAGAGAGCAGCAAGTGGCAGTCACGCCGTAAAAGTATCTCTGCTCCGTATCCACCGATATCCCACAGATATAGCTGCCGGGCGAGCATGCAATGTCGAAACTGGCGCCCTGATTGCTGACAGGATACACACTGGGGATCTCATAGCCAGGCGAGCACTTCAGGCCAGGCATGGGCAAAGGCTTGCACCCAAGCCCAACGCACCCGGCAGTCTGGCCAGATGCTGGGATTACAATCAAGAGGATAAGGAAAAATATCATGCATTCGTGCATTATTGCATGACCCAGACTGGGCGAATTTATACGCTAGCAAGCAATCAAATAATATTTATTGACAACGAGCATTTCCATGCAAAATGACACCATTAGAGATTCTAGTTCTTTTCTCAACGTTTATTACAGTTGGATTCCTCAACTGGCTGGCAGACTACGCAGAGTCCCAATGCCCGCCTCAAAGCAAGCCCGATGAAGTTCCAGTTGCAGTCCCAGTTCCGGATGAGATTCCGGCCAAAAACCCTCCAACGCCAAGAATCCCACCAGTACCAACAGCCCCTAGCGTGCCATCCACGCCTAGACAGCCAGAAGAAGCCCAGCAACCGCGAAAAAAAATCAAGCAGGATCTCCCGCTCATCATCGAGTACGGAGTCGGGCCAATGCCTTAGTGTGTAGACGTGCTAGAGCGCCTGTCATGCCCTAGAGCGCAGACGGGAACCCCACGCGAGCTTTAGCAAGGTCGATCTCCGGCCAGGTGCAATGCGTGATAGAATTCCCGTTGTAGACCGTTTCGGGAACAGAGTACCTGGCCCCGCCCACAATCTTGTAGGCCGTCTCCTTGTCTTGAATGTTGTTGACGATGGGATCAACAGCGTAAAACTGCACGTAACAGTCAGGAAAAATCACGAAAACACAGGAAAAACATCCAAGATACCGTGTTGTGCCCGAAATCCGCGCGCCTGCCCTGCTTCATGAAGATCAGGCCCATGAACCGGCAGTACATGACCTCGGACTCGACCATCGTGAACTGCGTGTTGATGCAGGCCTCCACAAACTGCCTGGCCCGCCTGAACGAGTAGCGCCGGATGTCCATCGTGTCAACATTCTGGAGGCTGAGAGCAGTGTCGCAGTACTCGAGCATGGCCCCGGACGCCAGCTTCCTGTTCTGCATGACACAGTGCTCGACATTGAGCAGGGACAGCCCGATGAAGCAGCTGTCAAACGAGCAGTCAACCAGGTCCACCTTCCTGACATTGGCCACGCTGAGCCCGCCGCCCACAAAGGTGACACGCTCAAAGCGGGCACTCTGGGTCATGTGGCAGTAGGGGCCAGCCACCACGAAATTGAACGAGTCCTTGCAAGCCCTCTTGTGCTCAAACGTGATATCCTCCATCCTGATGCCACCCCTGACAGTGAGCTCCTGCTGCAGGAAGATCCTGGTCTGGCTCTTGTCCTGCAGGGTGGTCCCGCACAGGAAGATATTCGAGGCCAGCGTGTTCTCCAGTCCGTCCACGCGATACACGATGGGGTCGAGCAATACCTTGGTCTGGGCAAGGATCCCCTTGTAGAGCAGGAAATTGAGCCTGTCGGGTGTCTTGGCAGGAAGGTTGATGAGCGACTTTGCAAAGGGCCAGAACGCCTCGCCCATCTCGGCAGAGGCCTTGAAGTTCTGGGAGGAAGCCAAAAACATCAAGTCCATCACGCCGTTCATGTGCACCTTCAGGATGGCGTCCATCACCCTCTGGAAGTTCTCAGGAAGCCGGATGATGAAAAAGCCAAGCCCAGGCGAGCTCAGCGGGACAGACTTGTGCAGCGGGCCATTGTTCTCCTCCCAGTTCTTGATCATATTCTCGACCTGGAAGCGCGACATGTCCATGGCATCCAACGGCTGAAGGAAAATCTCCTTGAGGGTACCAAACGTCATGTCCCTGCAGAAGTACATGCGCTCCACGACCTTCTCGATGAATTCATGCATGATGGGTATGTCATGCGGGACTGCACTCACGTGTTTGACGAGCCCTATGCATTCACGCACGTTGGTGGCCCTATCCAGCTCGAGGAAGAGTGCAACATAGTCTACGTCTGGAACCGGCATGCTGGCTGGTGACCCAATTGAAATTGTGGCAAGACCCCTCCAGACTGCTAAATGTAAGCTATTGTTGTGGCATCCAATTAATTTTTATTTTAAAAATGCTGTGGCATCCACTATAATTATTAAAAATGTCTGTGGCATCCATTTTTAAAAAAAATTCAAACCATTGCATGCCACAATATAGCTCACACAGAAGCCCAAAAACCAAAAACCACACTCCAAGTGCCATGACCAGTGCATTCCTAGACGAAGATTTTTTCATGGAGGAGCTGCATGCCACACCAGTGTCTAGAGGGAGCCAGTCACAGGCAGAGATGGACAGGGCCTTTGTGGAGACAATCACAGAGAGTCACGACCCCTTGATGAATCACGACCCTCCTGTGGTACGCCAGGCCCAGCCGAGGCCCATACCCGAGCGAGCCGAGCTGCAAGAGGAGAGGCCCATTCCAGAATACCTCGAGGATTTCTGGCAGACTGCGCCAGACAGGATCAAGAGGATCGGGGTCGAGATCCATCCAGTGCCAACAACATGCATGGAGCCAAGGAAGTCTGATATCAACAAGATGTACTCGTGCTCCAAGTGCTTCAGGCTTGTTGACCCCAACAGCAACCTCCTGCTGTGCTCGCCCACCCAGTCCCCTGCCTTTGTGTTCATGGCCGAGTGCAGGACCGAGATACCTGCACACATCCAGGCAGTCCTCTACTTCTTCAATGCTCTGAGCAATGACATCTCAAACTTCCAGTTCTTCGCCTTGCCCACGAAGCATGCTACAATATCAGTGAGTTTTGGGATTTTTTTCATATTTTTGATCTAATCTAATTTCCTGTTTCAAAGGCAAACCGCAAGGACCCGAAGGAGATCAGCTTCCTCGTGAGCACATCCGTGGAGTCTTGCAAGCGGAGGGGCAGGAGAGCTCGCCAAAACGATGACCACATAGACCTTGAGGATGTGATTGAGGGCAGATTCCAGCACACAAACCAAGAGACCAAGACCCCCATCCAGCCTTTTGAGCTCCACCTGGGATTCACTGGCGTGGTGTTTGAGAGCAACGGTGAGGAGAGGCGCAAGACGTTTGCGTTTGCCACGATCACGCACGCGGTGAACTTTGCGCTGTGGTCGTACATCAACGAGGTTTTCCTGAGGAAGCCCAAGAAGGGGGCCACAAACTACGCCATGCTGCAGGCCGAGTACAGAGAGCACCTTTTCGTCTGGAACCAGATGATGTCGCACGAGATCTCGCACAACCTCGGGATCACGCACTCCGACTTTGGTACGTGCGAGGAC
>Ga0304730_1002722_pt1 | contig 12387 bp, 11 predicted proteins | sample M_130628_MF_Meta_FD_190474 | JGI IMG/M metagenome (GOLD analysis project Ga0304730, IMG submission 190474) | Freshwater microbial communities from Lake Montjoie, Canada to study carbon cycling - M_130628_MF_MetaG (v2) (version 2) | ecosystem: Environmental > Aquatic > Freshwater > Lake | place...
AGTGGGCACTCGGCGGACCATTGGGTTTCAACCGCAACACCGGTTGCCGCCATACAAAATGAGGTATTTGAACCGCAAGGCGCTAAGTGGCCAGCCGCGCCATCAGACTGGCCAGCCGACATGTCTACGGACCAGGCGCTCTCATTTGCGGTGCGGTACGATCGCACCCGCGAAAAACGGTTCCCCAGTGCGAGTGAGCTCTGCAGTGCAGTGCGCCTCTACCTGCTGGCGCTCGAAGAGCACTCGCGCAATATAAACATGCAGTCGAGCATCCGTTGGATATATCTATTTGCCGATAAACCTCCCAGTGTGGCATCGCTGGGGTCTGCATGAGTCAACGGTCTCTACCTATTTTTAGCCTCCAGCCAGTCGAATTTGGTTTTTGACCAAATTGCTCCGGAAGGACAGGAGTTGTTCAAAAAGCTGTAATTGAATTCACTACTTAATAATAATATTAGAACATATGTCGGCCGAGTCAGCAATTGCGCAAGTGCAAGTACCAACATACACTGCCGGCGAGACCGATAAAGTGTTCGATGCGACAATCGACGTCGCAAACCCCACCCACTTCTGCACCCAGAAGATCCAGCACCTGACAAACGAGATCGATGCCAAGTTTGTCGGCCGCTGCTACAAGGGCGCGCTGATCGTTCGAAATATTCGAGTGCTGCGGGCCAGCGCCTGCCGGATCAACGATTCGAACGGCGCTGGCGAGGGGGTTGTGGATGTTCAGTTTGCAGCTACGGTTCGAGAATTTTGCCGCTGGGATATCATTACAGGCGTCGAGATTCGGATCGTGGCGCCGGTAATTGCCGGGCACTATACGATCCGAAACGGGGGTAAGGCGGAGGCGCAGGCCTTTGTTGTGTTGCAGCACACCAAAGGCATCGAGTCGCTGGCGGTGGGGCAACGGATCCCTGTCCGCATCACAAAGGCGGAGCACCCGGTGCGCCAGGCGGCTGTCGTCTACGGCGCCCTACTCACATGCGACGGGGCGGCTATCACGTACCGTCTGCGCGGTTCGCTCGACGCGGCGACCGCGGCTGAAATGATGCCCATGGTTAACCATATCGAGCAGGAGCTTAAGCAGCGGGCCGCTCTCGTTGCCGAGCGAGAAAAGGCTGTCGCCTTCTTCGAAAGCCTCTTGTACTCGTACAAAGGGCCCACAGCGATCAGCTGCTCGCATTCGGTGCAGTCGTGGCCGACGGGGCCCGAGTGGCGTGGCCCGCCGCCGCTGAAGAGTCTCGACGCGGGGCTGGCGGTCCGGAGCATCCCGGAGCTAGTGCGTGAGGTAGCGCAGAGCAGTCAGTCCACTGCCGTAGCGGGCCTCTGGTCGCGGCCCTTGAGCATCCACCGAAGCGCGCCGATCGCTGCATTTGCCGAGACGAGTTCAGCACAGCCTGGCTCGGCGCAGGCATATCTGGACGAGTCGCCTCGAGTAGTGTTTGCGCTGTTCCTCAAAAACATTCTCGACTTCTTGGTCGCCACCCGCGAAATGGCTACCGACTACGAGTCGCCTGAATCCGATGAGAGCTATAGTGGGCTCTGGGCCGCAATGCGCCTGGCACAGGTTTAGTGTAATAGGTCTTCTTTTTTACTAAACCTGCGCAGTGCAGCAGACAATTTGGAGCACAGTTTCTCGATTATATCAGATGGCGGCGCGCTCGGTAAAAGCTCGGGCCCGTACAACCGATGAGGTGTCCACGAGCGAGGCAATTAGTATTGGTCAACAGAAATCGTTTATCATTGAAAATGCAACGATCCTCAATCGGGAGACCAAGCTGGCTATCCTCTCCATAGTGATGATGGAGATCGGGCCCAGTGTAATAATGGAGGCAGGGGGGTCTCGCGAGGTCGATATCGACCTCGATGCGGTGGCCCTGTCGAATGAAGAGGTGCTCGCACACATCTACAACATCGTTCAGACCCGCAGGGCGGCGCTCAGTCGCCCTGCGGGCACAACGCGCACCGCGCCGGTCGGCGCGCGGTGACCAAAGCGTTTGCATTTTGAGGGTGTTCTACTCGCATATATAAGATGGAGGCAGCAGAACTACTTGTGATGGGTGGGGCTGCTCAGGCCCAACCGAGAAAAAATCACTCATTGCGCAGTCCGGTTGATGATGATCTGCGCACATGGCATGATGACCTTAAAGAGTTTTGTGAAGCCAATGCACTGAAGACAAGTACATTGCCAACAATTATATTTGGGGGCTACTCTAGCGACTCAGAAGAGAGTGAAGCAGCTAGTGATGCAGCTAGCGAAGCAGCTGGCGACGCAGCTAGCAACGCAGCTGGCGAAGTTGATGAAGCAGCTGGCGGCGAAGTTGATGAAGCCGATGATGATTTCGATGACGAGTCCGTCTACGAAATTGTCGGTGGCAAACCTGGGCGCCGCAATACTGCAGATAGGGGGTTTTTAATGAGTCTTAAAGAGAACAATGTGCGTTTTCAACTCGATGAGGCTGACCCCAACTCTTTTCATAGCAGCGCCGGGAACATAATCTCATCACCAGCCAAACACTATTTACATAGCTGGCATGGACTTTTAAAAACATCTCCGCAGCCAGAATCTAATAGTATCCTACCATATCTGCAGGAGAATGACTCTCCTAATCTACAGTTGTCTACACAGTATAATCCATTTACAAATGCGTTTGGTGGGGCGGTTGTTGACAGAACTCTAGAAAGTGACGACTGTGGGTGTAATGAATCGATAGAAGCGTCTATTATCGATAGTTATGCAGATATTGTAGCACTCGAAAGCGATAGTAGCAGCGATGACAGCAGCGACGGCGACAGCGACGGTGACAGCAGCGGCGACGACAGCAGTGGCGACAGCAGTGGCGATAGCAGTGGCGACGGCGACAGCAGCGGCGACGGCAATAGCAGTGTTGATTCAACACTCTCTGCACTAATTGTTAACAAATAGGCCGATCAGTTAATTGTCTTTTGAAGTCTTAGTTGATAGTAGAATAGAACAATGGCCGAAAATGTCGTTTTTGGAGAGGCTCCTGTTGTAAGCAAGGCTGGGACCGGTCACGCGTCATTGCAAGAGGTACTTGCAATTGGCCGCCGCATCTGGAAGCGGATCGAATCATCTGGGGTTTCACCCCGAAACGAGGCTGAGTGCGACAAACTCCTCGAATCTATCCAGACAGAATACCAAGACTTTACAACAAGTTTTCCTCTTATTGTTCGATGGGCGGTGCAGCTGCATAAGTTCAGCTCAGCAGCATTCGAAAAATACCTGCGCCTCCATGCGACTGCGGATCTCTCTAGCCGAGAGTCCTTCCTGAAACTTCAAGCCGAGTATCTTGTGTTGCTATTTCGCGAAGAGAACAGTCGGCATCATGATGAGAAGGCCGTCCACGCATACCGCAATGAGATCGTCAAGCGCCTGCTGGAAGAGGATAAAGCATTTCAAGATCTACGCGCTGAGGCCGAGGCCGAGGCGGCAGAACAGGCGGCTGCCGTTAATAGTCAGCGCCGCCAACAACTGTTTGAGTTTCTTAGTGCACGTAAAATTGCTCAAAAAACTAGAGATGAGGCCGGGGCAGCGGTTTAGGCTACTGCAGTGCTAGCGCGCTGGTCGCCAGCTGCCTCCCATACTGCGCACAGGGCGTCTATTTTTCTGTGAGCCTACTACTTCAGTGATAGAGGTGGTTATCACTTCAGTGGAGCTGGGTACACAGTTATCAATAAGCACCCGGGCGCGAGATGCCGCTTTGCGGCCCCGTAAACTGCGAGCATACCTGCGCCCTCGGACGATACTCCAACTGCCTTCAGATTTAAAACTCTGCATGGACTCAAGTTCCATTTTCTGGTCGGAACTTGAAACGGTCACCTGTGCAGCTGAAGAGCCAGTTTCAGTAGATTTTGTCTCTACTTTAAGTGATCGCACTAGCGCGACACTATATGTCTGCGCACCAGGGCGAGTCAATAGAGATTGTGCAGCCTTAATTATTGGCTTTCCGGCTGGCGCTTCTGTTGGCGTTCCGACGGGCGCTTCTGTTGGCGTTTCTGTTGGCGTTCCGACTGGCTTTCCGACTGGCGTTTCTGTTGGCTTTTCTGTTGGCGTTCCGACTGGCGCTTCTGTTGGCGTTCCGGCTGGCTTTTCAGCTGGTGTTCCGGCTGGCATTCCAACTGGCGCTTCTGTTGGCGCTTCGGCTGGTGTTCCGACTGGCGTTCCGGCTGACTTTTCAGCTGGTGTTCCGGCTGTCTTTTCAGCCACCGGCAATTCAACTGGTGATGCTTTCAGTGACCACTTACCGGCACAGTAGTTTTGGATAAGATTAAATACTGGCGACAGTAACAGCATCAGGCGCGATGGACTGGTGTCTACCTGGCGGATCTGTATGCAGTCATGCCACCGTACTTCGCTAATTTCGGCTAAGTTTGGCAGGTCTCGAAGTGTGCTAATATAGTCAGGGGCCATCAAACGTGCACTGGTGGGCAGACATATAGCAATAAAGTAGATCCCGATATAGCGCGCCCCCGCACTGATATAGTTTGTGTGGCGGACGGCCCCAGGAATCAGCCGGTACTCTGACTTGTGCACGCCGGTCTCTTCACGCAGCTCCCTGACTGCGCACATGATATCTGGCTCACGAGGCCCTAGCCGGCGGCCCTTGGGCACTTCCCACATCAGCACCCCGCGGCTGCGCGCGCCTAAACAGAGCGCGCGCAGCTCTGCGCCACCGTCATACCGCATAAACGCCGACTGAAATCGCGCATGCTTCTTGTGGTACAGGTCAACATTCTCGTGCGTCAGCCAGATGCGGTACCACATCTGGCTAAAGTTCAGCGAGTAGACGTCCAGCAGCTCTTCGCGCGACATCGCGTCGAGGAGCTCGGTCACCAGACTCGCGCCGCTGGCCCCAGCCGCTGCAGAAGCGATGCTGCGCGTCGGCCCCCGCGAGTACCGGCCGTGGACAAACTCTGCGAAGGCATAAGTGTAGCGCTTATGGACTAGCAGCACTTCGGGTCGCCGCGTTACACTATTCTTCCGGCAGAGGATGATCCCTACCGATGTCTTTGTCGGTATAAACGATTCTTTACCGCTAGGTTTCATAATGCGCTGTCAATTCGCAGATCTGCGAATGTAATCTGCACCTGAGCCGTAGCGCGTGCATATCTCTGCATGAGCCCATCTTTAATAACACCAAAATAGACATTCTTAGGCGTTAAATTCCCAACAGTAACTGTAGAAGTAGTAGTACACTCTGGTCACACTTAATTTTTGTGCGCTTGATCTCGCGGCGCAGCGGGGCAAGCCCCCTCAGGTCGATAAAGCGGCCGCTCTCGACCCAAATGCCCGGACAGACCTCGGACTCGATGAATATCTCCTCTAACTTCAGTTGAAATACCATAATCTCTGGAAATTCAGCAGCTAAGTCGGCGGCGGCGTAAGGAACTCCCTCTACAAAGTAGACTGGGCCGTCAGCCGCCGCCAGGAGTTGGTGGGCAGTGTTGATACAGTCACCCGTATGCGACTGCGGCTTTTTTCTGCGGTGGCGCGGCGATGCAGACTCTGTCAGCGCATTCGATAGCGACATTGCGTGCAGATCCAGAAGGCTCATGTTAGAAACAAAACTGAGGAAATTGGGCGAACTGCGCTCTATAATCTGGCGAAGTGTTCTGGATGGCGCGCTATCTGACTTCGCGTCTGCGCAGGCGCTATCGATCATCGCGTCCGATGAGGCATCGGTGCCAGAGCTAGGGGTCGATAGTGAACTTTGGCTTGCACAAGCGCTTGCGCAAGCGCTTGCGCAAGCGCTTGCGCAAGCGCTTGCGCTCGATGTCAGATCATCAGAACTCTGGCAGCTGTGCCAGGGCCCAAATTCGCTTGCAGCGGGGCTCGTGTCAAGTGTCAGCGCGCGCCTATCTAATATATCCATACTGCAGATGGCACTCATTGCCCTATACGTAGCGGATAGCTTTGCAATTTCCCGCGATTTTCGATTAGATTTGCAAAGCTATCCGCTACGTATAGGCTGCAAACATGGATAGCATTGCGATATATGGTGATCGCCAGTGCATGTATCCATCTACAGAGCTCGCAATCACGCCAGCGCGCTTCCGCGAACGGGTGGCTGCGCAGTTTCTCTCGCCGGAGAATCTAGAGTACCTGCGGTTGCTGTTCGCGCAACAGGTGCCACCGGGGCCGATGCGTGATTTCACGCTCCGTACCCTCCATGACGCCGCCCAAGAGTTTGGCGGCGGGTCTGCCGCCGGTGACTCGCGCATCCTCGACGAGATTGCCACGGACCCGCTGGCGCAGCGGGGCGAGCTCGCGGCGACGCTCGACCTCTGGTCGGAGGTCCGCCGAATCAACCGCATCTTCTTTGATGACCGAATGGCGCTGTTAAAAGAGCAGGCCGCACTAATCTCAGAAGGACCGGGTACGCGAGCGCCGCTAAATAAGAACCAACACGAGACTGTCCACGATGGGTTCACCGACGATAACGAGTCGTACCACATGCGCATGTTTATCTCGGACAGTCTGCGCCCACCCGGGCTTGAGCGGCTCAACACACCGGGCCCGAACTGGGCGATCCGGGAAGACCAGTCATCGTGGCTGCCCAAAAACCAGAAGGGCGAACTTGCTACGGCATCGGCGCAGTGTCGCATCTCTAAGGGCGTCGTGCCTGCGGTGGCGCGCGCGCCACCGCGCGCGCCCCTCTCATTCCTGCCACCGCAGGGTCTTGCTGCGGCCTCTATGCAGTTTCCGCCGACGCCAGAATTTATGGCGATGCGTCGTGAAACGTTTGCGCCGCGCGGTAGTGCGCATACTCAGACCGCCCCTACTAATGAACCCAAGCCGCAGCCCAAGCCGCAGCCCAAACCGCAGCCCAGGCCGCAACCAAAAGAGGCCCACAGTGAGCAACATCGAGCGCATAAGCAGTCACACGCGAAAGCGCGAGAGCAGTCACATGCAAAAGCTCAAGAGCAGGCGCGAGCACATGCGAAAGCTCAAGAGCAGGCGCGAGCACGAGCGCATTGGCAAGCGCAACAGAAACATTTTGATGATATCTATCAATCGGAGACATCACTGCGGTTTTCGCCAGAGGTTATGCCAAGTCGCCGTGAAAACTTTGCAGGCTCATCTCAGCGCGTGACATCAAAGGGCCCCTACAATTTTGCTGGCATCGATCCGCTCGAGGCCCCTGTGCCAAATCCGCGACTGTGGGGGCCAGAGGGGGCGGGGCGCACCAATATTGCACCGGAGGAGGCCGTCGCCGAGTACTGGAGCGACGAGTGGCCCTCCGGCGCAACGACGATCGGCTCTACCGAGATCGCCAATGTCGAGTATGGGGCCGCCGAGAGCTGGGGCGACCAGTGGCAGCAGAACGGCGGCACCCGTTTCATGCGCTATGAAACAATTCCGTTCTGGCAGAAGGGCGGGCGGTCCGGCTACGAGTACGATATTGAAGAGACGCTGGGCACCGCCGGTCGCGAGCTCGACAGCGACGTCCGCCGCTGGGATATGGAGCGCGTCCGAACCAACGCTAGTGCAAACGCCGCGGCATTCATGGCAGGCCCGCCGCCGTGGAATCGGGCTGGCGGCTATGAGCCGGTGCGCCCAGTGCAGTGGGGTCGCCGATTTGGCCCGCGGTCTGGTGGGAATGTCTGAGAATAGAACAGAGCCGTCGCCAATAACATCTGTAATAATAATATTTTTAGATAGATATAGGGGGATATGCCAAGTATTGGTGAGTTACTGGCGACATATTGGGTACCAATCCTGGTCGTGTGCGCTATCGCAATCGTGTATGTGTATGTGATGTACTTTAATCTGAATGTAGGGGCCCCCTGCACTTACGACCAACAGTGCAAGAATGGGGCATGCGGACGCGCAACCGCCGCCGACGACGCAATCAAGACCTGCTGCGGCAGCGGCGCGACCACGGGATATGGCGGCTTCGACTACTGCACACAGATGCCGAGTCGCGCCACCTGCTGGTCCGACGCAATGTGCGCGACCGGCTACTGCAGCGAGAACAATGGCGGGCTAACTAAGGGCTACTGCGCGGGCGACTTTGCCCCCGGCGATGACTGTAAGTGGAACAATGACTGCGGAAACAAGGCCTGCGGTCGCCCGACAGCCGCCCTTGGGGATGACGAGAAGCTGATCTGCTGCCTGAGTGGCAAAGAGGAGTACGCGAACGTCAACATGAAGTCATACTGCACAGGTATGAAAGATGGCGACGTCTGCTTTGAAGATACTCAGTGCGCCGGCGGCACCTGCCGCGATAACAGCTCAGGGCTGGCGCGCGGCCACTGCACGGGCAGTCGAAAAGCCGGCGAAGCCTGCGACTGGGACAGTGACTGTGGGGGTAAACAGTGTGGTCGGGTACAGCAGCCCGATGGAAATCCGAAACTTGTCTGCTGTCCCGATGGACAGACACAGCATGTGTGGGGCGGACAGAGCTGGTGCACGGGCATGCCGGTAGGCGCCCGCTGTGAGTGGGACGACAACTGCGCGAATGGCGCATGTGGTCGCGAAACCGCCGCCGACGGGCAAGAGAACATACTGACGTGCTGCCGCTCGGGCGACAATGTCCTTTCGAGTCTGGCCGGCGGCTCTCGCGACTACTGCACGGGGATGACGCCCGGCACCGTCTGCTGGTCCGATGCCTCCTGCTCAAGTGGCAACTGTCGCGGCAATGCATACGGGCTCCAACGGGGTGTGTGCGATTAAATCTCTTAACATTTTATTTTTAACACTATAACAATGTCTTGGTTTCAAAATATTGGCTGTTTTATTGGTCAGGTCTGGCTGGCAGTAATAATCCTCCAGTTATTACTGATCATTGTTGGGTATGTGCTAGGAATGCTGAGCATTAGTATGGCTGCTAAGTCTCCATTTCTTCCATACTCTCCAGTGACAGAAATCAATGGGCATCGCGTACCTCCAGGATGGGGCCCGCTCTGTACAGCCGATTCTGATTGCGAGTCCGGATACTGCTATCAGAATATGGTCTGTCTTCCTACAAAAATGCCCTCTGGAGAGCGGTGTGAAAAAGATTCAGCATGTAAATCAAATAAGTGTTTACCTTCGATTAGCCCAGGTTCAGAACCAAACCGGTGTGCATAATCTACATACCTATTTTTCGCGCCGGTAGATCAGCGTCGCGTAGAGGCCGAGCCACTCGCGGTCAGCGGCAGTCAGCTCGGCGGCGAGCGGCCGGTTCTGCGCCGCAAACTCGTCGATTGAGTCGGCCACGGACTGTTGCACGGGCGCACCAAAGCCGCGAACTGCGAGCGCCTTTGAGAGCGCCCCCACATTAACAAGGAACTCGTCATAGTACTGGCCGTCGCTGAAGGGCAGCAGCACGCCAATGCGCTGCCCCGCCGCCTCCAGCGTCTTGCTCGCGTAATCACGCCGCATCGAGTACTTGCGTGAGGCCGGGGCCCCGTCGGTGGGGGACTCGTTGCGGTCCCACGAACCAGCGGCGGCAGTGCCCGCCGCCAGGAAAGCCTTGTGAACGAGCTCGCCGACGAGCACAGTTAGCATCAGGACGCCGCCGGCGCGCACGGTAGCGCGCGCCAGCATCGCAAAGTTTTTCATTGTCTCGGTCGACTGCATGAAGTAGTGCACGGCAAGGTTGCAGACGAGGGCGTCTGCGCCATCCGCCGGGAGGTTCATCTGGCCGAAACGCTCGCGCAACTCCGCATGTGGGCCGTTCGCGTCGGCGGCCAGGATGTAGAGCGTGGTGCCGCGGCCCGCGCCCTGCTGGCGGCCCTGCGCGCCGATCGGCGCGGACCGGCGCTTTGCGTGGTCGTAGCGCCGGCGCACGAGCTCCGCCAGGGCCGCGCGGTCGTTGTCGACCGCGATGAGGTGGCCGACGCCCGCGCCCAGGTAGCGGCCGAGGTCGCTGCCGCGCCCGGCCCCCACGTCGACGACCCAGTTCGCCTGGCTGACCGTCTCGATCAGGCGCGTCTTCGCGAAGTTCATCACCATCGTCTGCGCGCGGTAGATGCCGGCGCGCGGCTTCTGGAAGTAGTCCGAACCCGGCCCCATCCAGAGCTGCTCCAGCGGGAAAGCATCGACGTAGTTGAGCCAGGTCAGCTCGGCGATGCGGAAGTCGTTTCCGAAGTAGGCGCCGCCGCGCATCAGGTCGCGGCGGCGGTCTTCGCGCCGGCGCACCAGCTCCCAGTCGACGCGCGCGGCGCCGCCCGCCGCGGCGATGCAGTTACCGGCGCAACGCATCTCGACGATCTCGCCGTCGAGATCGTCGAGGTCGCTCGTGGTGCGGCCGGCGGCATCGCCCACCGGGTGGTCGTACAGGTAGGCGAGCGGCACATCGCTCGGCGCGAACTGGATCGGGAAGTAGCCGCCATGGCCGCCGCCCGGAAACAGCTCCGAGTAGCCCGGGCAGCGCTGCATCCCGAGCGCGCTGTACAGCTGTGGGTTCACGCCAACGAAGAGATAGTAGAGATTGTGGCCGGGCTTGTCTACATAGGGCGCCCGGCCGAGGACCGATTGCGGGACGCGGCGCGCCAGGAAGTCGATCGTATTGTGGTCGGTGCTCTTCCACTTGGATGTTATAGTTTTGCTGTAGAACTGCTCGGGTTCGACCAGGATGAGACCGTCAACAGAATAGGGCCGCTTGGCCTCATAGATAGCGCGAACCGCGCGCTCGAGGTCCGCGGGCGCTGCGCTTACGATATGCGCGTACTCCTTGGCGCGGGCCGGCACGCCCGCCGCGACGAGCGCGGCGACGCCCTCGGCGATTCGCAACACGCGAACCTCGAACCCCTTCTGCGTAAGATCAGTTCCCGCGACCACGAGCACATCGAACGCGTAGAAGGTCAGCGCACCGTCGGCCCCCGTGACGAGTTCGCCGTCGAGAATAGTGTCGCCGGAGCTCGCAGAGCCCGCGGGGGTGAATCCATCATAGAGCACATCCGCGGCGATCATACCGCGTCCGTCGCAGGCAAACCCGAGAGCGCGCCGCCCATCTGCCTTGTCCGTCAGGAAGTACCCGCGCGGCGGGTACTTCTCGCGGTAGTCGGCCCGGGTCAGCGAGCGCGCCTGCGGCAGCAGCTGACGAAGGCCCCGCTCGTACTCGAACGCGCGCAGTTCGCCGGGGGTGCCCCGCACGATGTACTTCGCCGCGCGGAAGATCGCCGCCTGCAGCGCCGCATCGCGGACGCGTTCGGGGCTGGCCAGCCCCAGGACGACGTCGGCCGCCGCGACGATGTCGGCCGAGCGCAGCAGATCGCGGGCGGCGCGCGCCGCCACGAACTCGACCTCGACCTCGTAGCGGTAGAGCGAGGCGATCGCCGCGACGATTTCGCCCGTCGGCGTCATGACGCCGAGGCTCCGAAGCAGCGTCTGGGGCGTCATCGCTGGGGTTGTGCGGAACATCTGGCCGACGACGGCGGCGATGTTCCCGGCCTCGGTGCCGCTGAACTCGCGGACGACCGTCATGTCGGCGCGCCACTGCAGCGGCACAGCAGGATCTTCGCTGGAGGCAAGCTCGAATGGGAAACTCACGCGCGCTTTCACGCGGATTAGCGCGCTCTCATCGGATGACATGCCACGCTTGTCCGGGATTTCGGCGGAGAGGGAGACCGAGTAGGCGAGACTGCTCCCGCGCGGCGAGTGCCAGGGCAGCATCAGCGGTTCCTTGTGCGAGTAGGACTCGCCGACTTTTTTGCCGCGCTCATAGCGCAACTCCCGCAGGCTGCTTGTCTGCGGCGTGCCCGGGGCGCGCATCCCAGTGACACTGGGGGCGCGCGTGCGCATCGGCATAAGCGCGCCGATGCTCTGGCTGAGCACCGGCGCGCCGACGGCCACCGTCAGGGGGCGGCCATCGGGCGCGCGGCCGGTCTGTAGCGCAGTGTAAATCGATGCAAAGTTTGCGGCGTCTACATCTTGGATGCGCACTTCGAGTTCGAAATGGCGGTCGGGGTTGGCGCTATGCGCCGAAGCCTGGCCAGACTCCTCGCGCCGAAAAGTGCCAACGATTGCATCGAGTGAGTGCTTTCCAGACATACTCGCTGCAGAAGCGTTTCTGCTTATATAGAGCATATAATGGATTCAAAAGTCCATCTAATTCAGTAAATGGGGTAAAAAACAGACCAATACAGCTTATGCAGCACGCACAAACATCAGTCTATATGCGGTATCTCCTCGGGGCTTGTGGATGTCGTACGCGCGCACAATTACGGGGCCACCAAATGCGCTACTTATCTCTTCGGAGAGTTGGGCCGAACCATACTCCGGCGGTACTTTTACCACAATAAGTGGGGCGTTGTTCCGCAGAGTCTCTCCGGCAATGGCGCTCAGGGGGCGCCCGCCCAGCTCAAGTGTGGCGCGGCGCTGGGGGCGAGCTAATGCAGCCGCGCCAAGCGCCGCGTCAAGCGCCGCACCATGCG
>Ga0304730_1002724_pt1 | contig 12383 bp, 12 predicted proteins | sample M_130628_MF_Meta_FD_190474 | JGI IMG/M metagenome (GOLD analysis project Ga0304730, IMG submission 190474) | Freshwater microbial communities from Lake Montjoie, Canada to study carbon cycling - M_130628_MF_MetaG (v2) (version 2) | ecosystem: Environmental > Aquatic > Freshwater > Lake | place...
AAACAAATATTAGAGAGCTCTCTAACGGGTTGCTCTCATGGGGTGCTGACTACCACGGCACAGCACTCTCCGGAGTGACTAATGCTCTTTCAAACCATCTAAAGAAGGTTTACATCTCAGCTACCCATACTGAGGAAACTAAACGTTGGGGCCAGTTCCCTTCTCTCTCTAAAGCATTCAGCACCGACTACCAAGAACTAGAAGAGCATGGTGCAGTAATAAGAACAGAAAAAGCTTTTGCTCTAGCCAACAAACCAGAGACAACTCTTCTTAGGGTTTGTTACCGAAACAAGACAGGCTTAGCTAACTGTGGTGTTTGCCAGAAGTGCATTAGAACAAGGATTGAGTTCTCTCTAGTAAATGCTCCATACAGGCCGATAGGTCTAGAGATCAAGCCAACCTTCACAGAACTACTAAAGGTAAAGATCTTAGGTAATGACTTTCTATTCTTCAAAGACTCAATTGGTTGGGCTAGAAGAGCAGGCTTTCCAAACACCTACCAGCCACTAATTGCTATAAACCTAGCCAGGCTAATTAGCAGGGTTTACTACAGGCTGAACCCAGATAAGAAGACCAAGGACTAGCTCCAACTTGATAGATTTGGGAAAGCGTAAAACATTCGCTTTACCAAATGCCCAAAGAGGAGTAGCCATGAAGCTAGTTGCTCTTGCATCCTCCCCTTACGAATCTAGAGTAAAAGTAACCCTAGATTCAGGTAAAGAACATGAACTCTACCTAGAGTCCAACCTTGAACTAGATCAGAAAACAGATCCTTGGCTTTACCTGCTACTACCTGTCTGCCTCAGACTAGGTGAAGACCTAGAAGTGCAAGGGTCTCTTTCAAAAGAAGCAATAGCTGCTTTTGAAAGAGCTAAACAAGAACTCCTTACCGGCCACTCTTACATGAAACCCATGTACCTTGTTTACAACCAAGAACATGCAGAATCAGATAAACCAGACAACAGCAAAAGTGTTGGTTCCTTCTTCTCTGGTGGTCTTGACTCTGCTTATTCTGCTGAAACAGAAAAAGAAGTTGATTCTCTTATTTGTGTTTGGGGTTTTGATATTGCAATCAGCAACCCAACCCACTGGAACCTAACGAAAGATCTAGTGGAGAGCTACTGCTCTTCACTAGGTAAGAGACCTGTAACAGTAAAGACAAACATAAGAGCAGTATTTAATGATGTCTTGGAATGGGGCAGGGACTACCACGGTTCAGCTCTAGCTGGTGTTGGTAGTGCTCTGTCTAAACATTTCAAGGCTGTTTATATTGCTGCCGGATATAAAAGAGCAGAAACCAACTGGGGTCACTTCCCTGGTTTAGCTAAGGCTTACAGCACACCTTATATTCAAATAGGTGAAAGCGGACCAGTTAGAAGAATAGAAAAAGCAGACGCTTTGGCTAACAACCCAAGAACCCCACAGATTAGGGTTTGCTACAGAAACGTCAAAGGTCTAGCTAACTGTGGAACATGTAAGAAGTGTGTAAGAACCAGATTAGAGTTTGACCTACTCAAAACCCCTAAAAGACCTTTAGGTCTTGAAACAAGACCCAAGCTAAAAGAACTACTAGAAACCCAGATCAACAGAGCAGATTACAAGTTCTACCTAGACGCAATCAAGTACGCCAGAGCCAAAGGCTCTAAGAACACAGCAGCCCCGCTACTAGCAGTCTCCTACGCAAGACTTAGAAGTAAAGCCCAATCACAGTTAGCAAAGCTAACTAAGAAGAAAGACCCTATTCAAGGGAACCCTAGAATTCCAAAGAGTCCCCGTTCGTGATCATGAATCACTCATACAGGAAACTTGGGTCTGGGCTGCAAGAATTAGGCGCTATCTCAGCAATATCCAAACAGTTAAAATACACTTAGGCAGATGGCTTCAGTACGCATGGAATTAGGGATTAGGGTGGCGACAATGAGCGAAAGTACTTACAAGGGGCAAAATCTTCATTTCCAGTGCCCATTTGCTTTCCTAGATAACCAAGTGAATCCTAACCTCAGCGGTCCCAACCCCGTTGAAGAATACATGCGGTGTGCTTTGGTGATGTTCGCTTCTGTGCGACGATTCCACCCTCGAGCAAAGCTGACTTTGGTCACGAATATGCCATTGTCAAAATCCTGGTTGCTCAAATTCGCATCCATTGACTGCGAAAATCGCGTTATTCCTTTTGAGTTCAAGTCACCAGATGGATACATGGATTCGTTTCAAGGTTCGCTGTTTCTTCTGGATTTACTTTCAAATCTAGAAAATTCGGAAGTCAACGTCGTACTTGATCCAGACATAGTTTGTGTATCTAGCCTTCCTGAGGGCTTCTCGCGAGAAATTGCCAATCAGATAGGTGTATTAGATCTTGCCTTCGACAAAGATCACACGATTAATGGCTTAAGCCCCAGAGACCAGAGGGACTACCAAGCTAGAAACCATCACCCTAGCCCACACTTTAGTCATTTTGGAGGAGAGCTCTATGTCATACCAGCTTCGAGATCGACGTGGCTGAAACAAGAAATTCTAGAGGCTTGGGATCAAAACATGGAGAACTTCAAGTCCGGACAAAGTTACCTTGTTACCGAAGAACACATTCTCAACTACGTTTTGGGCAAAACCAAAACAACTGATCTTTCGAACATCGCTAATAGAATCTGGACGGCAGTAAAGTATAGATTAATTCCTGAGGACATCGATAGTTTGGCTTTTTGGCATCTTCCGTCAGAGAAAGGTTTTGGTTTCACAAAATTGTACAACTTGATGAGCAAGCCAAACTCATGGTTCAACCTTGCAACTAATGAAAGATTTAAGCGTTTGGCGGCCAGGACAATGTCAGTTTCAGGTTGGCCACCTATGTTAAAAGCGTGTCGAGTGGCAAAGAAGTTACAATCTAAGTTTTGTTAGGCAAGCCATTCTGTGCAAGATTTGATTCTGTTTGGATGAAAATTCGTCCACCACTCACTCTTTACAAGCGCTTCATGAGCTGATTCTGTGTCTCTATGACTTAGATTTAGCACATGCGAATACACGTTGCAGATCATCCTCTAATCACTCACAAACTAACTGTTCTTAGAGATAAGAACACTCCTTCTCCTGTCTTTAGACAGCTAGTAGAAGAGTTAGTAACCCTGCTTGCCTATGAGGCAACCAGAGAAGTAAAGACAACCAAAGTAGAGATAGAGACTCCCGTCACTAAAACAGAAGGCCTAAAGCTCTCTCACCCAAGACCAATCATCATCCCAATCCTCAGAGCAGGATTGGGGATGCTTGAAGGCATAGTAAAACTACTTCCAACAGCTGAAGTCGGTTTCTTAGGAATAAAAAGAGATGAAGACACACTTCAGCCTTATACATATGCCAACAGACTGCCAGATGATCTAACCAATAGACAGGTCTTCATAATTGACCCAATGCTTGCTACCGGTGGAACGCTTATTGATTCAATCGATTACGTCTTTAAAAAAGGTGCAACCGATGTCACGTGCATATGCCTTCTAGGAGCACCAGAAGGTGTGGCGGCTGTTGAACAGCACGTAGGAGACAGAGACGTGAGGATAGTTCTGGGAGCACTAGATGAAAAACTCAACGAACTTGGGTACATTGTCCCAGGCTTGGGTGACGCTGGTGACAGGTTATATGGTTTGGCAGATTAGGTCTTTCCTAATCTAAAAAGCTCCACTTCCGCGAAACACATAAACCACAGTCTTGAAAATGATTGAAATATCTGTCAGCACAGACCAGTTCTCAACGTAGTTGAGATCTATGGCTACTGTTTCTTCCCAGGTTAGAAGTGATCTTCCACCTATTTGCCATGGACCTGTTACTCCTGGTTTAACTAGCAGTCTTCTGTTTTCGTGGCCTTTCCACTGTTCTACTTCTGAAAGCAGCGGTGGTCTTGGTCCTACTAGGCTCATGTCTCCCTTGAGTACGTTCAAGAACTGAGGAAGCTCATCAATTGAGTACTTTCTTATGAACTTGCCCACTTTGGTAACTCTAGGATCTTCTGGGTCTTTGTACATGTTGGAGTTAGTTAGTTTGCTTGCTGCAGCTTGCTGTCTTTCGGCATGTTCTAGTTCTGCTCCAACTTTCATACTGCGGAGTTTATACATAGTGAAGTGTTGTCCGTTGAGACCAACTCTGGTCTGTGTGAAAAATGCTGGGCCTTTATCTTCCAGCTTCACGAATATGGCTGTTACGAGTACAACAGGTAAAGAAATAATGAGAGCCAGGATGCTTCCAATAAGGTCCATGACTGTCTTGAAGAAGTACTGAGGGCCAGAGAACTTAGTAGAGGTGATCTTAATTAGTGGTGTTCCTGCGATAACTCTGGTCGTAAGCCTTGAGCTTGATACACCTGTAATTGCAGGCGAGACAACAAAGCCGATGTCCCATCCGTCTAGTGCCCACTGTAGCTTCTTATGCATCTTGGCTGAGCTTGGTCCTGATCCAACTACTTGAAGCAGTTCTATGTTCTCTTCTGCTAAAACTTCAGCTAGGTGGCTGATGTCGGTGCTTGTGGTTTGATCTGAACCGATACGTTTCACAACTAGGCCACCTTTATCTTCAATGGTCAAATAAGGTTCAAACTCATAGTCTTTGTGAGCTGCATATCTTTGGAGTTCTGGCTCTATGTCCTCAATAGGGCCGTAAATAGCAACTCTTCTGGTGTAGTTACCGGCTTTGCGGTGCTTGTTCAACCAGGTTCGGCCAGATCTTCTAGCAATTAGCAGGGCTGCTATTCCGATGACTATTACTTCGGTCACGTACACACGAGACACGTCAACCTTGAAATACATAGTGACTAAAGCCAACAGTCCAAGAACTACGATTCCGGAGTTTAGAACTCTTTGGTATTCGACGTTATCTGAGCCAACAATCTTGGGGTCACGGCTACGAAACAGGGTAAGTATTAGTAACCAGCTGAAGCCAATTCCTAGACCTACAAACTGTGGGCTAACAGTTAGATCTAGTAGACCTTCGTCGTAGATGTTGTCTGTGTTCTCAAGTGATCCATAGTTGATTACATAAGCAATCATTGTGGTTGCTATAAGAACCAGAGCATCAACCAGCATTACTCCTCTGGAGTAATCACGCATGTTTTTTCTTCTCATGCGTTTAGCCATTCAATAATTATTTCTAGTCTTCTGTCAATGTGCTCAGCTACTTGGTTATAGACCTTCATGCTCTCCATGTATGGGTCAATCACATCTATCGGGTCAAGGCTGGTTGGAACCATACCTCTAAGTAATACAGCTTCGTGCAGTGCTCTTTTGAGATATTGCTCTCTGGTTTCTTTAGGTTTCTTCTTAAATTCATCTTGGAATTCAGGATCTGCCATTAGGAAAGATGTAAGCCTTGCAAACTCATCGATTGTGAAAGAGTACTTGCTGGCCTTAGGCAGCATCCTGGCTAGTTCACTTCTGTGATCTAAGGTCGCTGTGAGGACTAGATCGGCGTCTTCAAGCATCTTTGGGGTTAGGTCTTGTGAAACGTGCTTAGTGGGTGTGTAGCCTCTGAGAGTCATAGCCTCAGCTGACTGAGGAGTCATAGGATCTCCAGTCATGGCCATTACTCCTGCGGATAGGACCTTGATTGGAAGTTTGTTTTTAGCTGCTTGTTGCTCAAGCATCTGCTCAGCCATAGGTGATCTACAGATATTGCCTGTGCAGACAAAAACGATATTGAAAGCGGCCTTTGGGGCTGGCATGGTTAGGCCTTTTTATTGGATTTACGAGGTTTGTTTGCCTCTGGCTTTGCTTCAACTTTTGCAATCGCTTCGGCTTCCTCACCATAGGCCTGAGTGTAAGTTCCGTATGCACCGCCATATGCACCACCGTAGTTACCATACTTGCCGTAAGAGCCGTAGTTGCCATATGAACCGTACTTGTATGAGTAGCGGTAACGGTAAGCATCCACGCCCTTGGTTGGGATCTTGTTCATGATGAAACCTAGAACACGACCGCCAACATTATCAATGTGACCAATAGCAGCAGCAAGTTGCGGCTTAGTTGTTTTGCCAACGGCAACAACAAGTGCAACACCACCGGTCATCTTTGAAAGAATCGCAGCATCGGTAACAGGAAGTAGCGGGGCAGAGTCAAGAAGAACTACGTCGTATTCTTTCTCAGCATTTGCTAGGAACTTCTTCATAGCATCGCTACCTAGAAGCTCTGATGGGTTAGGTGGGACCTGCCCTGCTGGAAGCAGGTCTAGGTGCTTTCTACCCCAACGCTGAATAACATCATCTGCTTCTACTTGACCGATAAGCAGGTTAGTAAGACCCACTGCACCTTCAATGGTGAAGTACTTGTGCATCTTAGGTTTACGAAGGTCACAGTCGATGAGCAGAACTTTTAGTCCAGCGTCGGCCATAGCGATAGCTAGGTTGGCAATCGTTGAAGACTTTCCTTCTGAAGGAATAGAAGATGTCATAACAATTGACTTTCTACCCTCGGCAACTTCAACGAATTGAATGTTTGTTCTTAACTGTCTAAAGGCTTCTGCTCTAGTGCTCTTTGGGCTGGTGTGGACAATAAGAGGATTTGATTCAGCGTTAGGGTCAAAGACAATTCCACCCAGAACGTTGATGACGCCATCGTTATCTGGCACATCTTCAATGCTTCTCACTCTTAGATCTAGTGATTCTCTAAGTAGAGCTGCACCAAAACCTAGTGCTAAACCAATTAGAGCTCCAAGAGCAAGGTTTAGAAGAGGTCTCGGAGCTGCAGGGGAAGTTGCTGCCGAGCCAGGTTGAATAACGCTTAGCTTCACCGGGGATGCAAGGGTAGGGTCAACGGTTTCTAGGTTGGTGACTACCTGCTCCAAAGACATAGCAACTGCGTTGGCTATGTTGGCTGCTCTATATGGTGATGGGTCAGTCACTGTGATCTCTAGGATGACTGTATTTAGAGGAACGGTCGCAGTGATGTTACCTGGCAGCTGCTCAGCAAACTCCTGAAGGTTCAATTCGGCTACTACAGAGTCCAAAACTGCAGGGGAAGTCACGATATCGGCGTAAGACTTCACTCTTTGCTGGGTAAACGAGTTTCCGGTCAGTAGATCAGCTGCTGACTCATTGCCACTGGTTGACACAAATAGGCGTGTGGTTGACTCATAGGTAGGGGTAGTAAGTGCGGTCACGGTGAATGCTGCGAGGACTGAGACTATGAAAATAGACGCAAACAGGACGAAGCGCTTGCGTACTACAAGAATGTACTCGTTAAATTTCAATGGAGATCCCTAAATTATGTTCAAAACACTAAACTAGCCCAAATTCTAAGGTTCTCTTGGGGTTGAATACATATTGTTCGCTTTTATGTATATTCTAAGGTCTTTCCTGAACTTTAACCAAATTATTGAAATTTATGTGAAAAACCGTTTCCAAAGGGACTCAAATCCTTGTAAACTGGGCCAAGACATAAACCTTAAAAAGAGGAACGATGAATAAACCATTCTTGACTATATCTGCGATAGCAGCTCTGGCAATTGGATCTGTGGCTCCGGCTTTGGCGTACCCTGCTGGGCAAGCTCCAACACTTAGCCTTTCTTCTGTAAGCCGTCTCACTCCTGGTGACAACGTTTCTGTTGTTGTTGCTCGTGTCAAAAAGGACTGTTCAGTTTCTGTTAGCTGGACTGGTGGACAGGGTGTCACCCCAGTTTCATCAACAGTGAAGAGCTCAGGTAAAACTTCAGTGATGACTATTGCAACACCTGCGACTGCTGGTGTTTACACTCTTACTACTTCATCAATTTCTTCTTTGTGCTCAGGTGGTTCTGCAACTACTCTTTCTCGTTCAATCAACGTTGGAAAGCTAGCAAGCATTGTTTCAAAGCTTTCAACCTCAAGCGGTTACGTTTCCAAGACCCCAACAGTTACAGTTTCTGGAACAGTTAAGTCTGGTTCTGTGGCAGTAGCCAACAAGGTAGTTTCAATTACCTTGAAGCGTGGCGCAACTACAGTTTCAACCACTACTGCATCTACAAACGGTTCCGGTGTTTTCTCTAAGGGAATTTCAGAAACTTTCACTGCAGGTGACTACATCGCTGTTGTTTCAATCGTTGCTGACTCTACTTTTGCTGCGAAGAGCACAACAACTGCGATTCTAAAACTTAGATAATAGGTAGCTTTGCAACTATCGAAAAATAAACGAAATGCCATCGCTCTTGGAGTGGTGGCATTAGTTTTATTTATTGTCTACGCAATCATCCGTGTTGTTCTTATGGTGGTTTCTCTTCAAGGAACTATGGGTGAAGTTGAAAACCTAAGAACTGCAACTGCTAACAAAGATCTGGGTGCAATAAGTGTTGGCCTTGGTAAGGCTTCCAATGCAATGGCGATGGCCGAATCATCTGCAAATGATCCAATCGTTCAGCTATTTAGTTACGCACCAATCATCGGTAGTGACATTAGAGCAGCATCCATCGTCTCTAAAGATGGACGTCTAGTTATCCAGGCAGCTGAGCAAGTTACTTCAGTTGCTAACCAGTTGATTAAATCTGGAATCGGTAAAAAGCAACTTACTGACAGTGCTCTTGTTGCATCTCTAAGAGATGGCATGAGCCAAATGGATGACGCTGTTCAGAAGCTCAATGCAGATCTTGCCACCATAGATGTAACCCAATTGCACTTTGGTTTAGATTCAAAGGTCAGCTCTGCTAAAGAATTAGTTTCGTCTTTCGCTACTGCAAGTTCAAGACTTACTCCCCTAGTCCAGGTTGGCACAACTCTTCTAGAGCAGCCAGGTAAGAAGCGTTGGTTCATTTCCATTCAGAACCTAGCTGAACTTCGTGGTACTGGTGGTATTACTGGTGCTTATGCGGTTATCGAAACGAACAACGGCAAGCTAAAGCTTGATGAGTATGGGTCTGATAAGCGTCTTCTAAAGCTGGGTCGAATCAACTACAAGAACTTCCCGGAAGAGCTTAGAGATCTTTGGGGTGTTGACCTTGCTGACTGGAGAGATATAAACGCTTCTGCTCACGCTCCTTACGCTGCAGAGTTACTCGCTGATGGTTGGCAGCAACTGAGAGGCCAAAAGGTTGATGGAGTTCTATTCATCGGTCAAGGTGTGGTTAGCCAACTCTCTGGCGCTGTTGGTCCTATTGAAGTTCGCGGTGTGACCGTTGATAAAGATAACGCTGTTGACTTCTTTGCTAAAGATATTTATGCGAAGTTCACAGATGTTGTGGCCAAGGATGCTGTTGTTGGAGAAATCTCTTCCGAAATGTTCAAGCGTCTAATTGCAGGCAAAGTTAGCGGTGGTGGCTTATTTGCAGCTGCTGCTAACGATAAGACCGGTGACCGAGTTATGGCTTGGTCCAGAGATAAAGCTACACAGCAGATCTTTACTAAGTACCAGGTAGCCGGAGCAGTTAGCAGTTCATTTGGACCTCGAGTTGATGTTTCTGTGAACAACGCTGGTGGAAACAAGCTAGATGCATACACAACGCTAAAGGCAGATTACATTCTTGGTATTTGTAATGTTGATACCTTCACCGGCTACCAGGGTCGTAAGAGCAGGGTAAGCATTGAAATATCAAACAGCTCTCCAAAGGGATTACCTGCTTATGTTGATATGAGGCTAGATGACAGTTTCGGTGAAGCAAGGCCTAAGGGCTCTAACCGTGATATTGTCACCATCTATGGCCCTGTTGGTTCTGAAGCTGAATCAATTACCGTTGATGGGGTTGAAGAATTTGTCATCAATGGAATGGATAGAAACAGGCCACTTTGGATATTCGACCTTCAGATGCTTGCTGGCACAACCAAGAAGATTGTTGTAGATCTTGTTGAACCAATCAACGACGATAACGCAGAGAAGGTTTCAGCTAAGCAAGTTCTTACTGGTCCTGTGATGCTAAATGCTCCTACTTTGAGCTCTTCATCTTCCGGCGAATGCTCGCTGCGATAAATACTCCCAGCACTCCCCCTAGAGCGTTATAAAACACATCGTTTACTGTCGCGTACCGATCTGGCAGGAATAGTCTCTGCGATCCTTCTGCACTTAGAGAGACCAGTAATGGCAGTAGGCATAGAACCCAAAGCTTTGTCTTGTGTAAGAGCAGGACTAGGAAGATGCCTAGTGGAATGTATAGGACCACATTGGCTATGGCTTCAAGCTGGTTGTATTGAATCCAGCTGAGCCAGGAGACAGTGCTGGCAAACTTCAAAAGCTCACTGGTAATGATGGCTAAGAGTCCTTGGCCATCAACTGGTTTAGGCCAAAGTGAGGTTGCAGTTAGCAGAATGAGATATCCAGCTAGAGCAATAACTAAGAGGGGTTTCCTCAATTTGGCCACCTTGGTGTTTCGCAACTTGACGAAAGTTGCATTTAGACCTAGAGTTTACGTCATGACTAACACCGCTATTTCAAACACCATGTCGGAGGCGACCTTTGTTCGCCCTGCCATGATGAGCGTTGTTATGTGTATGCGAATGTGTCGCTAACTCTCACAGCCGGCTAAGCCCGCTTCCAAACGAGTTACGACACCAACACCCCAGCAAAAGTCCTAATTAGGCATACCCTCCCGCATACACAATCAAAAGGATTAAAAAATGACTATCGCAGTAAACCCATTTGTAAGGAAGACCCAAACAGAAACAGAAGCCCGTGGCTTCGCACTATACGTAGGCATCGATGAGGCAACAGCTGAGGCTAATGGCACATCACTAAGCGCTATCGTTGCAGCTCTCAGGAACACTCTTGAAGAGATTGCTCCTGGGCTAGCAGCAGAGACTTTTGCCTCTGTTGCCCTAGCTAAGGCTGGATCTGGCGGCAGACACGTAGATGTTGTTAGAGCTGCTTTATCTGACCCTAGAGCTCTAGAGCGCTTACAGGAGAAAGATTCAGAGAATGCTGCTAAGGGTGTAGTAATTGATCTTCAGCGTAGAAAAGTATTTATTGATGGTTTGAAAGCTGAACTGACTGGCAAGGAATTCTGCTTGTTGGAATACCTTGTAAAGCACCAAGGAATCACAATTTCCAGAGATGAATTAATAAACACTCTTTGGGATTGCGCAGGTGGCCCAGAAGTCAACGGTAGAACCATAGACGTTCACATCAGAAGACTGCGTGCTGGTCTAATTGGTAATGAGGACATTGTTAGAACTATTCGTGGTGTTGGCTATCGTTTCGACAAGCACCCGGATGTTCTGATTGAAGGCATATAAAAAGTAGGCTTGCCTCATGCCTGAAACTCTTGACTACAACGAGCTGATAGCTCGTCTAACCGATGAGACCTTCAAGCTCTTAGACCGTGGAATAGCAATGCCAATCATTGTCATCGATGGTCGAGCTGGAGCAGGCAAGTCTACTCTTGCTCTTGATTTGCAGAATGAACTATTCCGGGCTGGTGAATCGATGCCAAGAGTTATTCATATGGATGATCTCTTTGAAGGCTGGACTGGTTTGGCTCAGGGAGCAGACTATCTGCAGCGTGTTGTTTTAGGGCCTCTGTTAGCTAACGGCACATCCTCATGGCAGGAGTACAACTGGGAGTTAGAAACTAGAGAACGCTGGCGTGAGTTCTCTGGTGGCACACCTTTGATTATTGAAGGTTGCGGATCGCTCAATAGATATACAAGCACTGTGGCACACCTAACAGTTTGGTTAGATGTTTCAGTTGAAATTAGAAAGCAGCGTTGGTTAGAAAGAGATGGTCACATCTTTGATAAATACTTTGACTCATGGGTCGCTCAGGAACTTGACTTTATTGCTAGGGAGAAGTCCCCTGAGTTTGCTCAGTTTGGTTTAGCTAGTTCTTCTGTTCAATAGCCAGATGCGCAAGCCTGCTATCAGGCTTGCAGTAATAAAGAAACCAGCAATCAGGTAAGAAGCGCTCTTCACAGCAGGAATGCTCGCAGAATAGTAACCAGCCAGTGTTAGTCCTGTGCCCCAGGCTAGAGCGCCAACAAGGTTTGCACTAAAGAATTTGTAGTAGTTCATCTTGGCAATACCTGCCACCACTGGAACAAATACTCTTGCCCAAGGCATGAATCTAGCAATCACAACGGCCCACCAACCCCAGGCATTGAATAGAGCTTCGCTCTTTTCAATTCCAGTTTTGATCCATTTGCCTTTTCTTTTATCTAAATAAGGTCTGCCATAGTGTCTGCCTAGTGTGAAGCCAACCTGATCACCTAACCAGGCTGCTATGCCAACACCGGTTGCCATCACAACAATGTTTACTTCACTGGCATGCGCTGCTGCTATTAGACCAGCTGCAAAGACTAGAGAGTCTCCAGTGATGAAAGGAATGAACGCACCAATTAGTAAGCCGGTTCCTGCAAAGACTAGTCCCCAGACTGCAAGGTAAAACAGAGTTGCACCTAGATTTGGAAACCAACCTGCAATCTCATTGCTGATTGATGAATGAATAAGAATTTGCAATTACGG
>Ga0304730_1002727_pt1 | contig 12369 bp, 9 predicted proteins | sample M_130628_MF_Meta_FD_190474 | JGI IMG/M metagenome (GOLD analysis project Ga0304730, IMG submission 190474) | Freshwater microbial communities from Lake Montjoie, Canada to study carbon cycling - M_130628_MF_MetaG (v2) (version 2) | ecosystem: Environmental > Aquatic > Freshwater > Lake | place...
AAAGCTGATCCAAGTGTGTCAATGACAGCAAAAGAGAGTAAAACTACAGAGGTTGAGACTTATAAAACCTACGTTGATATTTCTTGTGCAAAGGGTTACTAAAAACATTTAACGTGTTAAAGAGTTTTAATCCTCTTAATTTCTACTAGTTAAGAAATGTGAGATAGATGTTAGTTACATTAGCAATAGTACTTTCAATTCTCACTATTTTAATTGCACTTGGCTACCCAATAATTGCAAATTTCTTTGGAAAAGAAGACTCTACTTGGAAACCAGATTCAATTACAACACTGGCACTGTCACTATTAGTGGGACTTGGTATTTCTGCATTTTTAAGCGCAACTTCCTATGGAATCACTGGCATCAACACATACTTTCCAATTTTGTTAATCATTTTGGTGATTAACTGGGTGATATTTTTAGTGACTAAAACTCCAAAATTCACACTCCTACGCCGGTTTCGATTGTTAGATTTACTAATATTTTTCCCAGTTTTCCTAGCAGTTTATTTAAGTAGTTCTCAATGGGCTGACCTTACAAAGCCAATCATTAAAGTAGGTGCCGGGCCAGATGTAAGTCAAAATCTAATGGCTGCTCAAAATGCAGACCAAATAGGGTCAACCTGGTTTAGCGCGATTAAATCAATTAAAGAATTCTTGAATGTAGATTCATTTGATCAGGCAGCCATTAACCAATTCAGAGTTCCTTCAGTGAGGGACCTTGCATCATACGATTACTTAGTTTTTGGAGGCCGTTGGGGGCTTACAGTTCCATTCAACCAGCTTTCTAAAATCTTTAGCCCACAATTAATACTCTGGGAAACTTCAATAGTTTTACTACTTACTTTACTCTCATTAGCTCTTATATTTTTTGCGATTGGGAAATTGCACAGTAAATCATATTTACTTCCAACTTTGCTTTCTGCAAGCCTAATTTCAAACCCAGCGTTTATTTATCAATTTATAAATGGTGGTTTATCACAGGTAGTTGGCACAATTTCCTTATCTGGGTTGCTCTTTTCCTATCTGCTGATTATTAAGAAAAAGGAAATTGAATTGAGTAATCGTGAACAGATTGGAATCTTTATAGTAGCTCTGTCATCATGGTTAGGTTCATTGGTTACATACATTGACTCGCTATTTGTGATTACTTTAGCTCTGTTAATTAGTACATTAATAATACTATTCATCAATAGGTCGGAATTAAAGAAACTGATTATAATTTTCTACTCACCTGGTTTGTTAGCACTTGCACTTGCACCAATTTTCACATATTCGAATATCCTCAGCTTTAGATTGAGAATTAAAGCAGCAAGTGGTACTGGTTATTTCAGTGAAAGATGGAATATTCCATCCGAACAATTTGGTTTTATAAATAGTTTTTCTTCAGTAAAAATATCCTCTGTTTCAAGAGTCACTTCAATAGTTGTGTTTTTAATAATTCTGACAGTACTTGTAATAACTTTTTACAGGTCAAAATTAGATAGAAACATATCATCGATCGCGGTAGGGTCGTTGATAGTTATCGGAGTCGGTTACTACGCATCGATTTCAAGCAATCAAAAGTCTTCATATATTTACGAAAAAGTTTCATTGTATTTAGCGCCACTGGTAGTTACCGTAATTTATGTGGTTATAACCAACTTAAAATCTGCACTTAAATTCAATTCAAGCCCCTTACTATTCATAGGCCTAGCTTCAATTAGCTTATTTTCTGGTATTCATTTTCAAGAAACTTACTATAAAAAATTTCAGACAACCGCTATTCCATATGGTTTAGGTGATTTGTTGAAAGATGAATCACTGCAAAAAGAGTTAGCAGCAAATAATTACTTAATTCCTTACAAAGCAGAGTACAACTACATGGGATTATTGGGGGCTTCTAATTGGATTTCTAAGGCTCCAAATGATTTTATTTTAAAGAATAGATTAAATAACCAATTGAGGTTAATTTGTTTTGCACTAGACACTAGCTGTAAACCTACTACTGCGAGAATTACAAATCCCAGATTAGAATTTTACGGAATTTATGAGTATGTAAGTCCGATAACTACAGAGCAGTTTAGTAAATTGAGTATTGACGACAGATTTAATACAAATTTTGATGTATTCGGTCTTCCGAGAGAAATAGTGCCGGAAAAGTTTAAAGGTGGTAATCCTTATTTCCAGTAAACCAATAGAAGTTATATAAATTCATGGTCAATGATAATTGGTTAATTAGGACTTGCCCATCTTGTAATTCTACTAACCTTTCTGAGGCTGCCATTACTTGCAGTTCACCAAAAGCCGAAGAGTTAAGTTTTGAAGAGGTAAAAAACTATTTTATAGGCATTCGAGAAAATCAGATTTTTTTCTCATACTATCGATGTGGCGATTGTTATCTCCTTTACTGCCCATGGTATTTCTCAGAACCACAGCTTCAAATTCTATATTCAAATATGCCTGATAATTTATTTGGTGAAGATAAATCAGTTATTTCTAGAACTCAGTCTGGATATGTTAAGCAAATTGGTAAAAAAATTGTTCGCACAAACACATACTTAGAGGTTGGTCCTGATATTGGGCTAGTGACAAATGAAGTTGTTAGAAGATTTTCACCTGAAACAGTATTATTAATTGAACCCAACTTGAGTATTCATAGTCAACTAAAGGAAAGCGCTAAGCCAACAAAGAGTATTAATATTTATACGAGTCACACAAATATTGAGCCACATAAACCAGATCTATGTGTGGGAGTTCATGTTTATGACCACCTTTTAACACCGTTAGTTGAGCTTGAAGATTTATTTAGCTCATCGGCGCCAGGAGCAAAAATTGCCATCGTAGTTCATAATGAAAAATCCCTTTTGCGAAAGGTTTTAAGCAAAAAGTGGCCACCTTTTTGCTTGCAGCATCCCCAGCTTTATAACAAAAAATCGCTTATTAACATCCTTAACAAGGCTGGCTGGGTCACCATCAGTGTTAAACCAACTACAAACTGGTTCTCGCTTGACCACTTTGTTAAAATGGGCGCTTCAGTCCTAGGGCTTAATCCAAAATACTTCTTTTTTGTCCCTAAAATTCAAATTCCATTTAGACTCGGGAATATGATTTGTATTGCTGAAAAACCAAACAGGTAAGGGTAAAAATGGCTAAAATAAAGCGAGACTTTACCAATACTGTTAAATCAAGTCCATTAGATTTTGCATTATTAGTTATTGGAGTGATCAGCACATCATCGGTGATTACTTGGATACTTACAGGGCTCTCTAAGCGAAGCGAGACTTCTGACAAGTTAACTTACCTTGCAAGTGGCGTTGCAACACTCGTAGTGGGAATTATTGCACTTCGTCGCCCAATTAATTCAAGCTTTATTACTATTTTTTCAATAGTATCTTGGGCTTCCATATTTATAGGCGTTACCGCAGTTGAGCACTTTGACATGTCTAAAGAGCACCCAATGGGATTTGGTTGGAAGGTTACATTGGTAATGGTTTGTCTTTTACCATTCACATACTTTTACCTTAAATCACCTGATAAATTTAAGAAAGTTGCTTTACTGCTTTGGATTCCAGCAGTATTTGTTACGACATCTCTTGCGCTAGCATTTTGGCAAACCTCGACTACTTTGCTTGAGTCTGGTCACTCAGAGTATGTAATCAATGAGATCCTGTCACCCGCCGCTGGTTATAACACCTATCAAGATTTTGTGCCTCAGTATTCTTTCTTACTTGGCTGGTTAATCAAACCTATTCTGGTTTCTATGGGTGCGGTAAGCGGAACTGCCTTCCTAGTGAATTTACTAACAGTACTTGGATTTTTATCACTTTTGATTATGGTATTTCTAGCAAAAAGTGCTTGGCCCAAGTTACCTTGGCCAATTTTGTTACTTGCCGTAATTCCATTTTGTTCTCCAACGCCAAGCTGGAACCGAGTCTCATTTATTGGCCCGGCAAGCACATTACTCTCTGGCCCAGCTATCCGAATCTTTGGTGGAATGTTAGTTGGACTTACCACTGTATATGTAGCAAGAAAAATCTTATTTAAGCAAACCAATAAAGTTATAATTGTTTTGGTAGGCACTTTATGCTCAATAATTGTTTGGAACAACCTTGATTTTGGACTAGCCGCAACTGTTGCATCAACTTTAGTAATTTCAGCATCTGGCTTTGTGAGTAACTATAAAAACAAATTAGCATTAATTTTCCATCTACTTGGCCAGCTTATTGGTCATTTACTTGTGCTCATTTTCTTAAAGAGCCAAGGCGGGGTTCCTAATTGGGGATTATTTGGGTGGTTTGCTCGTCAGTTTGGCGGTGGTTTTGGTTCGGTAACTATCGAGATGCCAGGGGCCGTTAATTTAGATTTCCCACTGATAATGGGCGCAGCCGCGGTAGGTATCTACTTCATTTTAAGTAGAGGGAAAATTGATTTTGAAGTTGCTGATGAAAAAATAAAAGAGCAGGCAAACGCTGCGATTATTGCAGCTTACTTCGGATTATTTAGTGGTTTTGCACTTCCATACTATGTAAATCGTTCTTACCATGCTGGTCAGATGTCAATGCTTTATGTTCCGTTGGCGACAGCATTGATTGCAGCATGCTCTCTGATGGTTAGCTCAACACCTAAAATTCAAATAAGTAACTTGCGGAATACATTTCCCGCATTGATTCTTGCTTTTATGATGGCGACTGTAATTTTACTTCCTAATCCAAGCATTGAGATAGACAGAATTACCGGCGGTAACCCCAATGGTACTTTTCCAAGGCCACCGTTGGTTGCTGCGATTAATGAAATACCAGCCTCAGAAAAATATGCGAATGAAAATGGCAAAACAATTGCATTTTATGGCGAGGGTGGAAATTATGTTCACATGCTAAATGGTATTGACTCCGTTAATATCTTTAATTCACCTCTTGATATGTTTCAAAGTGATGCATCCATAAAGTTAAGTTGCGATAACTTAAAGAAGTTAAAAAAGGATTTACTAGTTATGACTGATTCCGCAGAGCAGACTTTTGCTTGGAATGATGGTTCCTTATGTGAGGGCTTATATGTTAAAGAAGAGATTGCTGGAGTTGGGGTTTTGGGAGTGCGCAAAAAGTAGGGTTTAAGGCTAAACTAGCCAAATGAAGGTTGCAATATTAGCCGGCGGACTAGGCACAAGGCTTAGGGAAGAAACTGATCTATTGCCTAAGCCAATGGTGCAAATTGGTCGCAAGCCAATTATTTGGCACATTATGAAAACCTATGCGCAAGCCAATCTTAAGGATTTTGTAGTTTGTGCGGGATATAAAGGCAACGCAATCAAAGAGTACTTTAGGGAGTTTCAATCCTTAAATTCTGATTTCACAGTTACTTTAGGTAGCAAAACTAATATTGAATACCACGATAATTTTGAAGAAGAGAAATGGCGAGTAACTGTTGCTGAAACTGGTTTAAATACCATGACTGGTGGCAGATTATTCAAAGCCAGAAAACATTTATCAGGTGGAACATTTATGTGCACTTACGGTGATGGTGTTGCCAATATTGATGTTAAAAAACTTTTAGATTTTCATAAATCCCATGGGAAGATTGCCACAATCTCAACCGTAAGGCCAGAAACACGATTTGGAGTATTAGATATTAATCCTGACAACTCTGTTAAAAGCTTTAGAGAAAAACCACAATCTGACAACTGGGTAAATGCTGGGTATTTCGTATTTGAAGAGAAGATATTTGATTATTTAAATGAGAATTCAGTATTAGAGAATGAACCATTTGCTCAGCTGGCAAAAGATAATCAAATGCATGCTTTCCGGCATGAAGGATTTTGGCAGCCGATGGACACATATCGTGAGTTTAAGTTGCTAAATGATTTATGGGATTCTGATAAAGCTCCTTGGAAGGCTTGGAAATGAGTTATTGGAAGGGCCGCAGAGTATTAGTTACCGGTGCAACTGGTTTAGTTGGATCGTGGCTGGTAAAAAGACTTTTAACACTTGAAGCCGATGTTCATGGCTTAGTTTTAGATGCAGATCCAGATTCTGAGTTAATTCGTAGCGGTGACATTAGCCGAATTACCGTTACAAACGGTGATTTAAGAATTCCAATGGATGTAAGCCGCGCGGTAAAGAACAGTAACTGTGAAGTTATATTTCATTTAGGTGCACAAACAATTGTTGGCACTGCTCTCAATGATCCAATGTGGACCTTTGAATCAAATATTGCTGGCACCTGGAACTTGCTTGAGGCGGTAAGGCAGTCTGGAAGTCACGTTAAATCAGTGGTGGTCGCCTCAAGTGATAAGGCTTATGGCACCTCAGATGTATTGCCATATCTGGAAGGCTTTAGTCTGCATGGAGAGGGCCCATACGACGTTTCAAAGTCCTGTACAGACCTAATAGCCCAGTCATATGGCAAGACTTACAAACTTCCAGTAACTGTGGCCAGATGCGGAAATATCTATGGTGGTGGGGATTTAAATTGGAGCCGGATTATTCCAGGAACTATCCGTAGCTTAATTCAAGGGGTTCAACCAGAAATTCGCAGTGATGGCAGCTTCATCAGAGATTATGTTTATGTAATGGATATTGTCGATGCTTACATCCATTTGGCGGTTGAAACTGAAAAAGGCAGAATTAATGGCGAAGCATTTAACTTCTCACGGGATGAACCACTTTCTGTAATGGATCTATATAAGCAAATATGCCAAGCTTTTAATAATTCATATGTGGAGCCAAAAATACTTAACTCTGCTAAGAATGAGATTAAGGACCAGCACCTAGATAGCAGCAAAGCTAAGAAAGTGCTGGGTTGGAAATCTAATTTTACTCTCACCGATGGTCTTACTGAGACTATTAATTGGTATAAAACAAATCTAACAAAAGTTTCAATATGAAAAAACTAATTAGCATAATTATTCCAGCATATAACGAAGAGGAATGTGTCGATGAGCTAGCTGCAAGACTTAAAACACTCTTCGTTACTGAGTCACAGTATGATTTTGAGGCAATCATTGTTGAGAATGGCTCCATTGATTCCACCTGGGAAAAACTACAGAAAATAGCGGCTTCTGATCCAAGATTTAAAATCTTAAAGTTGTCAAGGAACTTTCGCATGGATGGCGGCTTAACCGCAGGCCTTGATTACATCAAGGGTGATGCTTGTGTACTTATGACAGCTGATCTACAGGATCCACCAGAGTTGATTTCAGAGTTTTTGCGTAAGTGGGAGTCTGGCTGGGAAAACATTTACGGTGTAGTTACAAAGCGTGGCGGTACCGGTCCGATTCGTACTTTTAACTCAAAAATGTTTTACTTTGTTGCTGACAAATTAACTGATGGTCGTATACCCAAAAACGCATCAGATTTTAGACTCGTAGATAAAAAAGTTTATTTAGCGATTAAAAGCATGGCGGAACGAAATCGATTTGTAAGAGGTTTATTTGCATGGGCTGGGTTTAAATCAATTGGAATCCCGATGGAGCGACCACCAAGATTTGGTGGGGTATCAAATGCGCACTCCTTAAAGGTTATCGATCTTGCATTTAAAGGGATATTTGCCCATTCATATAAACCATTGAGGCTTATTACGGTGTTCGGCATTGTTTTATCTGCCATCTCATTTTTAACAATTATTCCCTTGGCAATTATCTGGATTACCTCAGGTGTGCCATTTGCTGGTTTCGGAACAATAGTAAGTTTATTCTTATTTGTTTTAGGTATCCTGTCATTAATGATTGGAATATTAAGTGAGTACATTGGTTTAATCTACGAAGAGGTTAAAGCAAGACCAAATTATGTTGTATCAGAGTTTATCTCCAACTAAAAATCAAGATATTTATGAAATCTATTGAACAGCTAACTATAAAATCTTCAAATAGCAAATATAAAGTATTATTAAAAAAGTCACACTCTCTAGACTTTAGTAAAAGATATGTAATTATATTTGATAAAAACCTACAAAATTATGCAACTGAATATAAAACACCTGATTCGCTTTTACTTCCGGTTTTAATCTCTGAAAAAGATAAAAGCCTAGAAACCTGCGGCAAACTACTCAGAGAAATGGCTGCAAAAAATGTAAACAAAGATTTTGAAATAATTGCAATTGGTGGAGGTGCAATTCAAGACATGGCTACTTTGGTAGCTTCAATTTATATGCGAGGACTGAACTGGACCTATATACCAACTACTACGATGTCAATGATGGATTCATGTATTGGCGGAAAAAGCTCAATCAATATTGATAACTATAAAAACATTATTGGGAATTTTTATCCCCCAACCACTATTTTAATTGATGATAAGTGTGTTAAAACTTTGGACTCAGTTGGAATCTCATCTGGAATAGCAGAAGCATTAAAAATTTGTTTTGCTCGTGGTCCTAAATACTTTAATGATTTTGCTACAAGTATTAAAAATTGGCGTGCTTTTAAAACTGATGACTATCTAAATGAATCAATTATGTTATCGCTAGATGCCAAAAAATATTTTATTGAAGTCGATGAATTTGATAAAAAAGAGCGCAAACTATTAAATTTCGGCCATTCTTTCGGGCACGCACTTGAAGCCTCAACAAACTTTGCTATCCCACACGGAATTGGTGTATTACTAGGGATGCAGGCGGCAATACTTCATTCAAAAAACAAAGAATCATGCAGCCAGTTAACTGCAGCGATTATTGATGAATTTCAACTCTCCGCATTCCCAAAGACACATTTTGTTATAGACAAAGACATGTTTATCAAGGCCTTAAAATTTGATAAGAAAAACTCATCTGATCTACTAAGGTTGGTGCTTCCTGATCGCAAGGGAAGACTTAATTTGAATGAGTTTGGTCTTACTAAAGATAGTCTTAACGCAGCTTTTGAAAGCTTAATTGAAAGTTGCCAAATGTTAGGGGCAGATTTTGAAGTACTCTGATTACTTTATTGATTCACTTGTTAAATTAGGGTATACCCATTGTTTTTTTGTTAATGGCGGAAACGTTATGCACTTAATCGAGTCAGCAAGAACCCGTATGAAATGTATAGCAGTAGTAAATGAGGTGAGCGCGGGAATCGCCGCAGAGTATTTTAATGTCACAAATCGTGAAAATAATAAGAGAGCAATCGTAATTGTTACCGCAGGTCCTGGAATTACAAATGTTGTAACAGCTGTTGCTGGTGCTTGGCTTGAAAGTAGAGAGTTACTGGTAATTGGCGGGCAGGCAAGAACTGAGTTTTTATCAAGAGGAACTGTAAGGCAGATGGGACATCAAGAGATTGATGGTGTTTCAATATTGGGCTCATTAACAAATAAATCTGTCCGCGTTGAAACCCCATTAAAGTTTGATGAAATTGCTAAGCTCGCAGCTATTTCAAAGAATGGACGCAAAGGTCCAGTCTTTATGGAGATGTGTTTAGATGTAACAGCAACTGAGGTAAATTTTGAATTACCAAGTAATATTCAAAATAATAATTCTAAAGTTAAAGGTAATTCTTTCCATAAAGAAGTTAAAAAACTTTCAGAGTTAATCAATAAGAGCTCACGGCCAATGTTTCTAGTCGGCGGCGGCTTAGATTACAATGTTTTTAAAGAGTCTTTGCCTGTACTTAGGAAATTGGGTATACCAATTGCTACAACCTGGAATACAGTTGATTACCTAGATTATGATGATGGATTATTTGCTGGTAGACCAAATACCTATGGAATGCGTTGGTCAAATATTGCTATTCAACAATCAGACCTTCTAATTTCTATTGGCGCAAGGCTTGGATTACAGCAAACTGGTTTTGCTTGGGATGAATTTGTGCCAAATGGCAAAGTTGTTCAAGTTGATATTGATAAATTTGAATTAAGTAAGGCTAATCCAGGTATTGACCTTAAAATACTTGCTGATGCTGGAGAATTTTTAAATGAATTTGTGCTTGGTTACGAAAAAAATAGCGAAGTAAATTTCACTCCATGGATAAATTTCATTTCAGAAATTAAAGGCTCACTCCCGATAGTTGATCCGGGAAATCAGCTTTTTGATGGACATGCAAACCCATTTAAGGTTGTTTATGAGTTGGGAACATTGCTTAATTCGAACGATCAGGTTACGTGCTGCAGTAGTGGTGGCTCCTACACCTCAATGATGCAGGCATTTCCACAACAAACTGGCCAGTTGCTTACTAATAACAAAGCGCTAGCAAGCATGGGATATGGCTTAGCTGGTGCAATCGGCACATCATTAGCATTTCCGGAGAAAAGAACTGTTTTGGTAGAAGGTGATGGTGGGTTTTCACAAAATCTGTCCGAGATAGGAACAGTTGTAAATAATAAACTTAATCTTAAAATGTTCATTTTTTCAAATGGGGGTTATGCATCGATTAGAATTTCTCAAAAAGCTTATTTTGATGGTAAATATATTGGTTGCGATGTTACCTCCGGCTTACAACTCCCAAGCTGGCCAGAGATTTTTGACGCTTACGGGATACCTTCAGTTGAAATTTCTGATTTAATTACAAATAATAATAAAGCTTTAGATTTATTAGATGCCCCAGGGCCTGCTGCATTTATAGTTAAAATTCATGAAGACCAACCATTCCTGCCTAAAGTAACTAGCACATTAAGCTCTGATGGCAGCATGAAATCAAATCCAATTCACCTGATGAATCCACCATTAGATAGCGCACTTCAATCTAGGTTATTTAAATATATTTAAAAAGATGAATAAAAAAATTGTAATTACTGGCGCCTCAGGCTGGTTAGGCAAGGAAACTATTTCAGTTCTCAGCAACACTGATTACGATTTAAGATTATTTGCTTCTAAAAAGAAGAGTATAAATCTCCTTGATAATGTAAGTGTTGAAGCAAACTCTTTGGACTCGATTGATTTAACTGAAAGTTGTGAAGGTTTTATTCACTTAGCTCACTTGACTAGAGAGAAAGTTCCAAAATTAGGTCAGCAAAATTTCATATATGAAAACCTACTCTTAACTTCAAAGGCTGCACAGATAATTCAGAGCACAAAACCTAAGTGGGTTGTCCTGGTATCTTCTGGAGCAATTTTTGATCCAAGCAACAATAAAATTGATCCAAATATAGTTACAAATCCATATGGGTTTGGAAAGCGAGTTGAGGAGTTAATTGTAAGGAATGCTTGTGAAATAGCTGGTGCAAATCTTGTAATTGGAAGGTTATGGGGAGCATCTGGTAAATTAATGGTTCCAAATAACGCCTATGCGTTGAGTGATTTTATAGAAAGTGCGATTACTCACAAGGAGATTAAAATCAATTCTCCATATGATGTTTTTCGAAAGTATGTAAACGCTGGGCAGTTTATGGAGGTTCTTGTTAAGTCGGCTCAGAATGGGCGAAATCTAACAATTAACTCTGGGGGCTTTCTTGCCGAGATTGGAGAGATCGCAAAGTTAGTTGCAGCCAGTATTAATAAAACTAAAATTATCAGACCAAAGTACGACGGGTCACAGGCAAATACCTATTTTCCAAAAGATGAAGATTTTAATGCTCTAGCTACTGAAATGGGTGTAAACCTTTTGAGCATAAATGATCAAATAGATTTGACAATAAGTGGGCATAAGCAACAATTGGCCATATAGAAATTTTAAGATTACTGGAGGATTAAATGAATAAGACCGAACGCACCATGGTTGAGATTCTTTCCCGTGGTAAGGCTGAATTTGGAGTAGTAAGTGTTAAAGCTGAGTTTGAGGCAGAAGGCACAAGACTAGAAGAGTTGTTACGCCTTGTAGATGTATCTAGAGCAGCTGGATTGCCCGTAACCGTAAAGATCGGCGGTTGTGAGGCAATTAGAGATTTACTTGAGGCAAAGCAAATTGGCGTGCGTTATGTAGTAGCACCGATGGTTGAGACAGCGTATGCAGCGAGTAAATATGTTGCTGCTAAAAATATTGTTTATACCCAAGATGAGCAAAAAGATACTGACTTTTTATTTAATATGGAAACCATAACTGGATTTGATAACCGTGAAAGCTTAATTACCGAAATTTGCAAAAAAGATGGCGCTGATGGTGTTGTATTTGGCAGAGTAGATTTTGTTGGTTCAATGGCCTGGGCTAGAGACACAATCAACCTTCAAAAAACTACAGATTACGCTCTTGAGGTTGCCAAACTTTGCAAAAAAGCGGATAAGCAACTTGTCATGGGCGGCGGTGTTTCGATTGAGTCAATCGACGCTATTCGCCAGGTTCATGCTATTCGCTTAGATAGATTTGAAACACGCAAAGTTGTATTCGATACCGGTAAGGCACTTGGCTCAGATATTGAGCAAGGCTTAGTAGACGCGGTTCATTTTGAAATGCTTTGGCTATTGAACAAGCGTGATTACTACACCGGTATTGCTCATGAGGATGAGAAGCGAATTGGCATGCTTGAAGCAAGATGGGAAGAGTTAAAAA
>Ga0304730_1002735_pt1 | contig 12336 bp, 7 predicted proteins | sample M_130628_MF_Meta_FD_190474 | JGI IMG/M metagenome (GOLD analysis project Ga0304730, IMG submission 190474) | Freshwater microbial communities from Lake Montjoie, Canada to study carbon cycling - M_130628_MF_MetaG (v2) (version 2) | ecosystem: Environmental > Aquatic > Freshwater > Lake | place...
CGATGCTGAAGGCCGCCACAGTGAGTTGGGCACCGCGGGCCGGATTGCCGCCGCCGAAGGTGACGATGAGCGAGAGAAAGCTGGTGTTGGCGATGATTCCGCCGATCTGGGCCAGCGACATCCGGTAGGAGTTGAGACTGGTTCGCTCAAGCGGGTCGTCGGTCATCACGCCGGAGAGCGCGCCGTAAGGAATATTGATGGCCGAATACGTGAGCATCAGGAGGTTGTAGGTCACCCACGCCCAGACGAGTTTCCGGGCCGGAGATAGGTCGGGCGTCGTGAAGGCGAGTACGAACACGATCGCCAGCGGCACGCAGAGCCAGAGCAGCCACGGACGGAAGCGGCCCCAGCGAGACTGCGTGCGGTCGGCCACGGCGCCGACGAAGAAGTCGAAGAAGCCGTCGGTCGAGCGGGCGAACAGGAGCATCGTGCCCGCCGCCGCCGCAGTGATCCCGAAGATATCGGTGTAGTAATACATGATGAAGTTCATCATCAGCGCCCAGACGAAGTTGCTCGCCGTGTCGCCGAGGCCGTAGCCGAACTTTTCGACAAACGAGAGCTTCATGCCCTCGCGGGTGGTGGTCATCGAACGGGCTCCTTGGTCTTTCGCACGAGGCCGACGCGGACTGTCGCGATCCGGCCGCTGCGGGACAAAATATCCTGACTTGCCTGGGTAGGCAGGCGGTCGCCGGAGTGCACCTCCACCCGCCCGTCGGTGCGTTCAACCGTGACGCTCGGCTCAGCGGCCGGGCCGTAGACGACAGGCACCTGGCAGAACGTGAAGGCGAGGCCGCCATCTGGCACCGCGACGGCCCGCTCGAGTCCATCCTGCCCCAGCATGGTGAACTCGTGCGATGCACCCAACTCGGTGTCGTCGAGAAGTTGCGGATCGAATCGAAGGCAGCCGGCGTCGATGACGACGCCCAACTCGCCAAACCGGGTCAGGATCTCCTCCTTCACCTGCCCGGTCATGCCCGGCTGCTGGGCCCCGAGGTGCCGCGGCGTGTGCGAATAGGCGTCGGTCGGAAACGCGCCGTATTCCTCCGGTGTCTTCCGGAACCCGAGGCCGTCACGGATCGCCGTGTAGGCGGCCTGCAATCGCGGCTTCGCAGTAGACGAAGCCCGGGCGTGGCACTCCTGAACTGCGAGCATCAGTTTCGCCACCATGTGCCAGTAGATGCTGCCGAGCCCTTCAAAGGCGAAGAACGTGCTGCTGCGGCCTGTGAACGAGGCGTGGTCGAACACCTTCTCCCAGAGCTCTTGGACGCGGGGCCATTCCGATTGGGGATGGCCCTCGGCGGCGAGCGCTGCCTGCAGGTCGCGATCGTTCGTCAAATCGCCGCTGAAGTGCGCGTCGCCCCTCGTATCCACGACCACCAGGTGTGTCGTGCCGGCGGCAACCCGGGCGGCGATTCCAGGGCACCGTTCCCGCCAGTCGGCCGGCAGGCGGTTGCGGTCCAGGAACGGCTGCAACTCGCGGTCAGCCTGCAGGAGATAGCTCCGCTGATCCGCACGGTAGAGCGGGCCCTGTCGCAGGGCATCGAGCAGGGCGATCGCCGCGTCGTCGTCGAGCAGTCCGCTCGACAGTGCCGCCACTTGCCCCTCCAGCATCAGATCCAGATGCCGGACCTCGAGCTTCTTATCCCCGATGACCAGCCGGTTGTAGGAGTGGACCATGCCGTCGTCGCGACGATTCGCCGCGATCGTTTCATCGACGACTCGCCGGGCAGCCTGGAGCAGGCCGCGTACGGAGCCGCACGCCGCGGCCGTCCGCTCCACCGACCCACCAGCGTAGACCGCAGCCCGATGGCGTTCGCCCGCCCTGCCGAGGGCCTCAAACATGGCGAATGGTTCGGCACCCTCGGGCATGGCGAGCGCCCCTGCCACCGCCTCCACCAGATCGGCAGTGGGACGCGTGAGATGCACATCGCCATCGTGTGCCGCGAAGAGCGTGTCGAGGAATCCAAGGTGCCGTCGGAGGTAGCAGACGGTGACGACCGACAGCCCCCAGCCAGCCAGCGCGTTGTTGGCGTCGTTCCACTCCGGCCGCTGGGTGTTGAGCCAGATGCCACCGCCTGGCACGAGGTTCGTGAGTTTCACGAGCGCGGGCACGAGCAGCTTCTCGGCCAGGGAGGTGAGCCGCGGCATGCCGTCGGCGTCCGCGACCGCCGCCCCGTCGGCCCCGACCTCCGCCATCCGCTGCCGCAGGCGGCGGTGCTCGGCCGAATCGAAGTCGATGGTATGACGTGGGTCGCGGAGGAGTTCGTCGAACCCCTTGATCCGATACGGGACGTTCACCGAGGCGTAGGCGGGTTCGTCGAGCCGCGCGGCAAGTTCGCCCGGCCGCAGCCGTTCGTGCAACTCGAGCAACCGCAGCAGGTAGACGATCTGGTGGTCACCCCAGTAGCCGATGTGGCTCCATGCATCGTGCGGATCCTCGACCTCCCAATCGACCCCGTCGCGGGTGATCCGGTACGGGTTGTAGCCGTCGGCGGTGGAGGCATTGAGAAACACCGCGATCATGGCGGGCAGGCAGGCTGGATGGCTCCAGGCGAGGGCCTCCCAGTTCTGGAAGATGTCCCGCCAGTTACCGGCGTACGAGAGCGTGGGCCGGCCGTCGCGGCCGCGGGTCGCGATCGTGAACCGATTCCAGGGGCGGCTCGGGTCGCCGTGCCGCCGGCTGAAGCAGATCGGGAGATACTCGCCAACGATCCTCGTCAGGTGCAGGTCGTTCCGCCCGGCAGCCGCCGCGACGAGTGCGTCGCGGTCGAGGTCGCCGAGCGAGCCGAGCCACTCGCGATGGCGGGCATGCACTCCGGCGTTCCGCACGGCGACGTAGCGGGCGACGTCGTGGCCGGGGCAGACGTGCCCCGCGACGGGGATGCCGCCGCGCATGATGTTGAAGAGCGTGTTGGAGAAGTGGTGGGCGGTGACGGTGCGGTCGGCTGAATCCTGGAGCCCGTCGGCGGCCGCGACTCGTTTTCGAATGCCCTCCGCCTCGGCCCGCAGGCTCTCCACGAGGGAATCGCGGAGGCTCTTGCCGCCGCTGAGTCGCTCGTGCAGGGCGACGACGGCCGCATGGTCGAGGCCCGTGTCGGCCACCGTGAACCACTCGATCGATTCGCCGGGTACGATGGTCGCCGAGTCCTCGACGAGAAAGCACCCAAAGGTTCCGCGGATCACGCCTGCGGCCGGTTGCACCGGATCACCGGACCGAAAGCGGTCGATGCACCGGGGCGACCCCGACCGCGTCGGTTCGCGATGCCCGACTGACCAGGCGACCGCGGCGCGGAGCGACTCGGCTGGTTGGGGACGGTCGCTGATCGCGGCGTTGAGGCACGACACGAGCAGGCCGCTACCGGCGAGGAACTCGTGCCGCATGTAGGCCGCGGCGAGGTAGCTGTACCGCTCGTAGGTATGCTGACCGACGCCCGGCGTGAGCATCTGGTGCCAGCCGTCGAGCACGCGGATCGACATCGGCCGGCGGCCCAGGTTCTTGAGCGTGCACCGGCGAACGACGCCAAACTCATCGCTGGCCGCGATCTGCCAGCGAAGCCTCAACCCGAGCGGTTCGTGCATCTCCTCGAACACGACGCCGGTGCCACAGACATGCTTGTGCAGATGGCGGCCACCGGCGGCCACGCCGCGACCCGGTTCCCAGAGCGTACCCTCCGCCTCCACGAGGCAGACGGGGCCGCTCGCCTCCGGCACGGCGAGGAGCTTGTCGACCGTCTGGTAGGGAAAGATCGCGAGATCGGGGTCGCGACGGCCAGCGGTCACGCCGCCGTTGCTGCCGAGAAACATCCACAGGTCGCCGTTGCCGACGATGTTCATCAGGAACGGCGGCAGCCTGTCGACGTCGCGAATGCTGACGTACGGCTCCCCGGCGATCGACGTGATCGCCGTTCCCGAGGTGGCGGGCGATCGTGATGGCGCGTGAGGTGGTACGAGCAGCATGCCAAAACTCTTCGTCAAGGACGTACGAGGAACGGCCAGTTGTCCACCGCCCCCGAGCCGTGTGCGTCGGTGACGGTGACGAAGAGCCGGTAGGCCCCGGGTTTCTCGGGAATGCGAATGTCAGCGGTCCCACGATCATCCGATCGCACAACCGCACCGGGAACAGACGGCGGCGGCTGCTCCGCGTCGCCCCCCTCGCGTCGATCGCGGCTCTCCTCGCGGACTTCCCAGCGGAAGGAGAGCGGGTCGTTCTCCGGGTCGCTGTAGCGGACGCTCACGTGATGCGACTCACCGGCGGCGAGTTCGCGGCCGGCGAATGGCACCTCCGCCGCGTCGAGGAGCGGGGCACGATTGGCGGGCCAGTCGCCCGTCCATGCCCGCGCCATCACATCGACCCGTGCCGTCTTCTCGCCAGACGGCAGGAACATCCCGAACCAGCTCGCAGTCGCCTCCTGCTTCTGCCCCCAGAGAAAGGCGTAGCTGCCAAGGCAGCGAGGATCTGCGGTGATCGCAGCCTGTGCCGTGGCGGTGCTCTCCGTCTTCTCGCGGCTGGTGGGTTCGATCGGCGCCTTCCAGGGCGTGTGTGGCGACTCCCACGGTCCGGGCAGGCCAAACTCGGTGATGCAGTAGGGCCTCGTCCAGTTCTCGGCGCGGAGCCTGTCGGCCATTTCCGCCACGCCTGCATAGGCGTTGATGCCGAGGATGTCGATATCGGGGGCGTGTTCCTTGATGGCGGCCAGTTTCGCAGGGCTCACATTCGCCACCACCGTCATGACGGGATGCTTTGGATCGAGTTCCTTGATCCTCCGGGCGAGCCAGTTCACTTCCCGCCAGATGACGGCTTTGTCGCCGACACCCTCCATCTCGTTTCCAAGCCCCCAGGAAAGCACGGCGGGATGGTCCCGGTAGGCGACGACGGCGTCTTCGACCATCTTCCGCTGGCGGGCGATTGCGGCGGGGTCGTTCCAATCGAAGCCGTGCCGTTCGTGGCCAAGCCACAAGCCGACGGTCACGGCGAGCCCGGCCAGATGGGCTCGGTCGATCATCCGCGCGCCGTCGATCGACTTTTCCACATCCTCGACGCCCCAGGTGCGGATCACGTTTCCACCGCAGGCGGAGAGCGCCTCGAGCGACCCCGGGCCGCCGGCACCCCGGATCGGAAACGGCGTGCCGTCTCGCGTCAACCGCCACCCCGACGACGGATCGCCCTCCACCGCCACAGTCGCGCCGCTGCAGACGTCCGGGCCCAGGAGATCTGAACCAACGACACTCAGGGCGATCATGGCGATCATGGCGCAGACCAATCTGCGAACCACGTCCATGGCTGGAACTCCGGATCGCTCCACTACGGCACGCTCACGGCCTGGCCGTCCGAGCGGTGTCCGAGGCAGTTGAAGATCTCCGGGGCGACTTCGTAGCTGATCATGGCAACCGACCCGTCGGCGAATACCGCATTGATGCCGGCTGAATGCGCCGAGCCGGGCGTCATGAAGGAAGCCTGTTTCGGATCGGCGGCGGTTGTGGCGACGAAACTCGGGGAATCCTGGACCGGCGTGCAGAGCGTAGTGCGAATCGTGTCATAATCCCAGCCGGCCGACCACCCCTCGTCATCGTCGTTGTCTCCGGTCAAGTACGGCGAAATGAGCCGCTTCTCAAGGACCGTCATCGTCTTGCTCAAGCCATCTGAGATGTCCTTGGTCTTGCAGTTTGGCTTGTAGCCGAGTTGTTTGGCCGAACCACTCGTCACGAGGTAACTGCTGCGGACGATCACGCCTCCGAAGCCGGTGTAACTGCTGGCCCCAATTTCCGAAACACTTCGCGGGTTAAAGTCCATGGTCGCAGGTCCGATGCCCCAGTAACCATGCCCGATTGAGCAGCCGTAGGTGTTGGCCACCTCGCCCGTCTTGGGAGTGGCGCCTGCGATCAGCCTGTCGAAGGTGCCCGGCCTGGTGGCGTCGGCCTCGCTGCGGCTTTGCCCCGGCTGCACGGCGGCGTAGTCGGTGAGCCAATACGTAACGGGGCCGCTGATTGCTTGAGCGGTACTACGGGAACTCTTGGTGTTCACGTAGCTCGTCGCCCCGCGTCTCGACGGACAGTTGAACGTGGGCACTGACGAGTTCGCGATCTGCTGGGTGTTCGTGATCGTGGCGATGCTGCCCCCCTCCATGAACGGCAGAATCTGATAGCCCCACGAAAGTCCCTGCTTGTTTGGCCCGAACGGCTTGCCTCCGCTGGAGTAGTCCTCAATCTTCGGATAGGGCGCAATCCCACCGCTGGGAAACACCCGCGAGGCGCTCTCCGTCTGCAGGATGGCGAGGCCGGTCTGCTTGAGCTGATTGGCGCACTGCGTTCGCCGGGCAGCCTCTCGGGCCGACTGCACGGCCGGCAGGAGCAGCCCGATGAGTGTCGCGATAATCGCGATCACGACCAGGAGTTCCACAAGCGTAAAGCCCTGCGGTGCGACCCGCATGCCCACCGCGCCGCGAACTCTTTTCAAGCGATTCATACTTAAAGACTCCTCGAGAAGAACCCCTACTCCCTGCGCCCTCGACACCAGCGATGCCTCAACCCGCGAAGGACTGTGACCGTCGACGGACACGACGCACGACCAACAGTCCCACACCAATCGCCACGGCCGCGAACGATGCCGGCTCCGGCACGGCAGCCACGGACCCAGCTCCGCCGACTCCATTGTTGTAGTTCCCGGTGTCGTAGAGGCCCGTGCCGAAAAACTCGGCGGCGTCTTGAATGTCCACGATGCCGTCGTAGTTGAAGTCGCCATCCAGCCAGGACGATGGAAGCCCGGTGTCGTACTTGCCAAGCGTCAGGAAGTTACCCGCGTCGAGGATGTCGACTTGCCAGTCGATGTTGGTGTCGCCCGGGGCGGCAAAGGCGAAGCTCACCGAGCCGTTGCCGTTGTCGAGCCAGCCGACTGACCGCGGAACGCTTGCGGCCACAGCCGCCGCCGCCGCGGTCGAGGTAATACCGGTTGTTCCCGTCCACGAGCCGCCGGCCCGGCCGGCGACGATCGCCGTCACAAGGTCGACCGCGGTGAGGCCGGAGGCGACCGTGACAATGCCCCGACCCACATCAACCTTGCCCCCTTCGGCGGCGGCCGGCAGTGCATTGACGACCACATTGCCCTTCGAGGGCAGATCCGTGATCCAGACGTTCGGGCCGGTCGTCTGCAGGCCCCACTGAACGTGACGGGTGGGATCGCTGCTCGTCGCCAGGCTCACCGAGAAGGCGCCGGTGCCGGAGATGGGCACCACCGACTGCGTGACGGAAGAGTAATCGGCACTGAAGTCCCGCACGAAAGCGTTCACGGTCCAGTTACCAGAGCCGCTCAACAGCGAGTAACTGGGCACGGTGCCACTGAACTTCACGGTCTTGCCGGCGAGCGTGCCATCGGCCTGGCCGTAGAGGTTGGCCTCCATGATCTTGTTGCCGGTGGCACCGGGCTGGCCACTGGGCGTGTACCAGAACGAACTGGTGTCGGTAACGAAGCACGGCGCGAGCGTCACGCTCGTGCCGCTGGTGAAGTTGGCCCGAAGATCGGGCACGGCCCACGGACTGCCGAACTGATAGGCCCCGCCGGCGGACGGCAGGTTGGACACGTTCATGAAGCCGTTCGTCATGGTCCCAGAGTCCACCGACAGCTGCACGACCGACTTGATCGCCAGCGACTGCAGGTTGACCGTCTGTGCGACATCGCTCCGCAGCGTCATCGCCCCGCCCACGTCGACGGTGACATTGGCCAGGCTCGTGGGGTTCGCGGCGGCGATCGCCAGCGTTCCCCCGGCGTTGACGGTCACCGGGCTGGCCGTCAGGCCGGCGGTGTTGGACACCCGCAGCGTTCCGCCATTGATATTGGTGGGGCCCGTGTAGGGATTGGCGGCGTCGAAGACCACCGTGCCGGAGCCCGTCTTCGTGACCACGATCGCGGACGGGATCGACGGATATCCAGCCTGGGCCTGCGTGCGGGTCGTGCCCGACCCGACGTTGATGAGAATGACGCTCCCGCCGCTGGGCTGCGTGATCACTTGAAACGACCCGTTCGCAACAGCGGCCGCTGGATTCGCATTCGTGCCGGATACCATGAAGCCCGACTGGACGCGGTAGCCCTGGTAAAAGAACGTGTCCAGCGACAGCGAGAAGTTGCCCTGGCCCGTCAAGGGCTGGGACTGCGTGCCAACGAGATTGTAGTTGCTGTCGAAGAGTTTGATGAACGCCTGTGCCCTGAACTCAGAAGCCAGTGAATAGGCGCTGACCGTGCCGGAGAAGACCGCGGTGTCGGTCGCTACCGTCGACTCGACGTAGGTATTGGCTTCCATCCACTTGTTGCCCCGCGGACCGGCGCCACCGTTGTTTCGCCAGAATGAGTTGCCCGGATTGTCCGCGTAGGCGTTGTAGTTGGGGTACAGGTCGAGCACGTTGTCAACGATGTTCGCGCCAGTGCCGCTGCCGTTCACCACCACGGTCTTGAGATCGCTGACGCCCCACCCGCTGCCGAAGACATACGCTCCAGTCCCAGAGGTAGGTGGCTCCGCACTCCACACATTCATGTAGCCCGTCCAGCTACCGGCGGTTGCCAGCGACGACGACACGCTGGCGATCGCCAGCAACACCCACATAAAACGCGCCCCACGCATGACTGCCTCCATTTGAGAAGTTGATAATGACATGTTTGATCTCTTGAACGTGTTGGCGACGAACATCGCCGCATGCAGAGCCCGCCGCCCCTTTATTCTCGTGCCGATCTGTTCCGCCCGCGACCAATCGGTAGGCAGGCAATCTCAGGCCTCCACCTCCTGCGCCATCTCCTCGACCTGTTCTTCCCGCAGCATCCGCGGCCCGACCACTCGGCCCCCCTTGGCGGCCAGCGGAGCGGTCGTGCCATTCACCTCGAAACTGGTGGCGATCGTCCGCCGGCAGACGGCGTCGCGATCGCCTCTGGAAATCATGGTCGTCAGCCAGTGGGCCGCCTCGAGCCCGAGCGCCGAGGCGTCTTGCGTCACGGCGCTGAGCCGCGGCCAGACGTGGAGCCGGACATCGCTGTCATCCACGCCCACCAGCGACAGATCCCGGGGCACCAGGATGCCCCGCTCCTGAGCCCGCCGCATGATGCCGAGCGTGGTCATCGGGTTCGTGGCGAAGATCGCCGTTACCGGATCCGGCAGGCCGAGCATCGCGTCGAGCACCTGCTCGCCGGCGGAGAACCCGGACGGCAACTCCATCACGAGCGACGGATCGAGCGTCAGGCCGGCCTCGGCGAGCGCGTCGGCGTAGCCGCGTCGGCGATCGGCGTGGTCGCTATCGGCCACATTGTGCATCGCGAGGCCGATGCGGCGATGGCCGAGGCCGATCAGGTGCTCTACGGCTCTGCGGCTGCTGGGATACGAGTCGGCACGGAGGAAGTTCACCTCGGACTCCTCGAACCGCTCCGCGATCACGACGCTGGGAAACTTTTCCGCGGCGATGTTTGTGATCATCGCCCGGTTATGTCGAAAGCAGCGGAGCACCACGCCGCGGATGCCCTTCCGCATGAAAAACTGCGTGTAGCTCTCGTCGGGCGACTTGTCGCGACGGATGCTCAGGAGTTTGAGGTCGAAGTGATGCTCACCGAGCCCCCGCATGATGCCGCTGAGCAGTGCCGGCTCGAACGAGCCGTATTCGTTGCGAACCGGCTCGTCGGGATATGCCAGCGCGATCACGTTGGTGAGCCGGCGGCCAAACCGGGGCACGTAGCCAACCTCGTTGATCCGCGCGAGCACCCGCTCCCGCGTAGCATCATCCACATCGGGATGGCTGTTGAGCACCCGCGACACCGTGGCCGGTGACAGGTTCAACTGCTTCGCGATGGCTCGCACGCTGGGCATGACCCCTCCCCTCAGTCCGGGGCGACCAGCAGCGAAAACGCCGCCGGAACGCACCCGAAACTGTTTCATACAAGATCCTATGCCTGTCACCGGTTTCCGTCAACGTCCTGACTGGCGGCTGTCGTAAAATAATTCATGCTCATGAATGAGCATGACAGGTATCCAGCGTTATTTGGCAAGAATCGCAGGATCCGGTCGGTGCGACTGGGGGCTCTTGTGGCCCCGCTGAGAGGATGATCTCGCTCGGATCTCAGGCAGGAACTGTTCCGGTACAAATCAGAAACGCATCGCCGGATGGCCGGCGATGCGTTTTGTTAAGTCGTAAACCTCACCGCGACAACCGCGGCAGCACAGTTCCCCGCCCGGGGCCAGGGGGATATTGGCCCAGGGGCAGGGAACCAGCGGGGTTTCAGGCGTTGGCCCGACGGATCCGCCGCCGCAGGGCGGCAGCCGCACATCCGCCGAAGGCGAGCAGGGCGTAGGTCGAGGGCTCCGGGACGATCGAGACGCCAACCGATCCATACGAGACCGCATCGGCCGGGTTGGCGTTCAGCCCGTTCATGCTGAAGCCGACCTGCAGGAGCATGCCCTGATACAGAGACAGGTTGGACGTCACCACGAACGGACCCGAGGCTGGCAGGGTGACCTCATCGTTAAGCTCTGTGGAATACCCATTATTGGGATCGAGCACCTTGATGAAGGCCTTTGCGGTGTAGAGGCTCGTGTTGAGCGAATTCGAGGTCACGGTGCCAGCGAGCGTGTAGCTCGGCACGGCAAGGTTTGCCGTCTCAACGAACGTGTTGGCATTCATCCACTTGTTGCCCAAGGGTCCGGGTGTTGCGCCACCGTCGGAGCTATTCGTCCAATAGGCACGGTCCACATTGGTGCCGCCCAGCGAGTCCGTGTAGGTGTTGAAGTTTGGCCGCAGGACGAGTTCATCACCGTTGATCGTGCCCGGGTTGGAGGTCACAACGGTCGTCGCGAGATCGCTCACGCCCCATCCGCTACCGAAGAGGTACGCTCCCTCAGTTCCCGAAGCGTTTTGAAAGACGTTCATGTAGCCGACCCAATTGCCGGCAGATGCGGTGGTGGCGGCGATCGCAAGAACCGCAGCGATGGCGAGAGATGAGGCCGCTCGGAAGAAACGTGCGCACGAAATAGCCATGAAAAACCCCTTGAAAAAATCTAGGAAACGTGTCGCAGTGGCGGCGTGCCGCAAGGCACGATCCCCCGACCACTTCGACACTCCCATGCACATGCAAGCGGCGTGCCACGGCTCACAAAAATTGTGAGGCCGCCCTCGAGGCCACCCATCAAACGAATCGTAAAGTGATTTCTCGTAATGCTTTACGAACAAAAGATCAGGCTTTTCTGCGACGCACGCACCCCCTCATCCTGGGACTGTTTCCCACACTGTTTCGCAATCTTTTCGAAATGGTTTCGCAGGAATGGCGAAATGGTTTCGCAATAATGGCGAAATTGTTTCTCAGAAATGGGGAAACTCGTTGCGTCTGACGTTTGCAACCCCCACCCTCATCCGCCGTTGAAAGGCCATGAGCAAATCTCTTCCACGCTCCCGCGTCACTTGCCCGCCCATCATGGGGTTCGTGGCACTGCTCCTCACCCTGCCCTGGGCATACGAAGCCCAGGGAGCCGAACAGCGGCCGGGCCCGCCGCGAAAGCCGACGATCACCGACACGGTCCGGGCGAACGTCTACGCCGACAACACGTTTTCGCTGTACGTGAACGGGGAGCTCGTGGCTGTCGATTCGATCGCCTTCATCCCCCACAACGTAGTTTCGGTCGACATCCTGCCGGCCTACCCCATGACCATCGCCGTGATGGCGAAGGACAACGCCGACCCGAAGACCGGCATGGAATACGCGAACACGAACATTGGCGACGCGGGGTTCATCCTGAAGTTTGGAGACGGCACCGTCACCAACGGGTCCTGGAAGGCCAAGTGTTTTTCCCGCGGCCCTGTAAACGGCGACACGCGAAACCCCCGGGTTGAAAACTCGCCGATTCCCGACAACTGGTTCGCCGCCGACTTTGACGACGGCAACTGGGGCCGGGCCCGGGAATACTCCGAGGCCGACGTCGATCCCAAACAGCCTTATTACGATGCTGACTTCATCGGGGCGAAGTTCATCTGGACCGACGACCTGAAGCTCGACAACACCGTGATCTTTCGGAAGACCGTCACGGCTGCCCCTGACGGTAAGCAGCGGCCCGACTTTCGCGGCCTGAACGACGTGGTGCCCGAAGGGCCGCCCAAGGGGGGCGGCCGCCGGCCACGGGTCCCGCCTCCCCCGGATCGACGCCCGCAGCGATGACGTCACCCCGCGCGATCGCCGCCGCCTTCATCACGCTGCTTGCGACCATCGCGACAGCGGCCGATCGCGACTCGCGGCCCAACATCGTGTTCATGCTCGCCGACGACCAGGGCTGGAATGGCCTCTCGGTGGCCATGCACCCCGAGATCGCCGCCTCACGGGGC
>Ga0304730_1002736_pt1 | contig 12336 bp, 14 predicted proteins | sample M_130628_MF_Meta_FD_190474 | JGI IMG/M metagenome (GOLD analysis project Ga0304730, IMG submission 190474) | Freshwater microbial communities from Lake Montjoie, Canada to study carbon cycling - M_130628_MF_MetaG (v2) (version 2) | ecosystem: Environmental > Aquatic > Freshwater > Lake | place...
TGCGCCGGACATCAGTGGGGTGTGAAGTGTTGTTGAAACTTTAGAGACAACTTCAAAGCCTACGAAGACTGAGAGAATAAAGATTGTCAGAATTGCCATATTTGTCATTTCTTGCCCTCCGGTGTGCGACGAGCGCCGCCATGTGTAAGTGTTGCGGCATCAATAATTTCATCAGAGAAATCTGGGATTACATCACCAGTTGGTTTTCCATCAACACTCTTTGTCATAAGCAAGAGAAGATTTACAACGTTTCGGGAGAACAACATTGATGCGTGATACGGCAATTGGCTTGGAACATCTTTTCCACCCCATATAACTACGCCATTTGCAGTTGTAATTGTTTCTCCTGGCTTACTTCCTTCAACGTTTCCACCAGTTTCGGCTGCAAGATCAACAATCACTGCGCCAGATTTCATAGCTGAAACCATCTGGCCGGTAACAAGTCTTGGAGCAGGCCTTCCCGGAACAGCTGCGGTTGTGATTACAACATCTGCCGCGGCTAGATAAGGAGTAAGAAGTTCACGTTGTTTTGCTGCGCGCTCTTCAGTCATTTCGCGGGCGTAGCCGCCAGCACCTTCGAGTGCTTCAAGTTCAAGGGTAATAAATTTTGCGCCCATTGATTTAACTTCATCCGCAGAAGATGGGCGAACATCGTAAGCACTAACAACTGCGCCAAGACGTTTTGCAGTAGCAATTGCTTGAAGTCCAGCAACACCAGCGCCTAAAACAACAACTTGTGCCGGTGTAACGGTTCCAGCTGCGGTCATAAGTAATGGGAAAAATCTTGGCGAAAGTTCGGCTGCCACAAGTGAAGCACGATATCCAGCACACAAAGCTTGCGAAGTTAAGGCATCCATAGATTGCGCACGTGAAATTCTAGGAACCAGTTCAAGTGAAAGCGCGGTTACACCAGCACTAGCCGCCGCTTCAATTGAATCAACAGAAGTTGTTGGGGATAGGAAAGAGATTGTGAGCGCACCCTTTTTGAGTGATTTCATTTGATCTGGAGTAAGCGCGGTAACCGAGGCAACTACATCGGCATCACTTATTACATTGCCACTTTTAACTATGGCACCAGCAGCGGTGAACTCGCTATCTTGGAAACCAGAAGCAATTCCTGCTCCGGCTTCGATAACAACTTCAAGACCAGCTTTGGTTAATTTAGAGATGATGTCTGGAACGAGTGCTACACGAGCTTCACCAGACCGGATTTCTTTAGCTACGGCTATTCGCATGCCAGAAGATTAGTGCCTCGAGCGGGGTGTGTCCTATTATTTTTAGTGATTACCCATTAATTACCAGTTAATTCACCGCGGACCAAGTGGTAGAGAGCGGCTTGAATTGTTGTGCGACGGTGATAGGCCTCACGCCAAACGACCGACTTAGGCCCATCGATTACCTCGGCCTCAACTTCCTCACCGCGATGTGCAGGTAAGCAGTGCATAAAAATTGAATCAGATGATGAGACTGACATTAAATCTTTGGTAACTGCAAATGGTGCCAAAGCCTTTAACTTCTCACTTCGCACTTCTTCGGGATCGCCCATAGACATCCAAACATCCGTATATACAACGCTTGCATCTTTAGCAGCGGCGCGTGGATCAGTAGTGATTTCAAGTTTGGCACCGGTTTTGCTTGCAATTTCTCGGGCAGCTTTAATTTCAGATTCTGACGGCGCCCACTTACCACTCGGTGTGGCAACAACAACATGCGCACCCATGATGGCGCCCATTGTTAACCAGGCATTAGACATATTGTTTCCGTCACCAACGTAAGCAAATTTACGGCCAGAGATATCAGAACCAAACACTTCGCGAATTGTTAGCCAATCTGCAAGCAATTGAGTTGGATGATCAGTATCGGTTAATCCATTTAATACTGGAATAGTTGCGTGGGCACCAAGTTCATCTACATCTGATTGGGCGAATGTTCGAACAATTAAGGCGCTCGCAAAACCACTGATGATTTTTGCAGTATCTGAAATCGTTTCGCCTCGACCAATTTGTAGGTCGTCACCACGTAAGAAAATTGGAGTTCCACCAAGATGGGCCACAGCAGTTTCTGATGCAAGTCTCGTACGAGTAGAAGATTTGGTCATATAGATTGCGACAGTTTGATTAGCTAAGGCATCTTTAGATCGCAATGGTTTACTTGCAAATTGCGCGGCGGTATCAAGGATTAGTTCGACATCTTCCCGAGATAAGTGCTCGGTGCGCAATAGGTCTTTCATCGCTGAATAATACCCAATAAAGGAGGTGGTCTCGGTAGAATTTAATACATGGGAATCTTTACCCGAACACCAAAATCAGCGCCAGGCTTGAGTGATCTGCAGCCATTTACTGATGTCTTGGAGAAAGAAGATACTCGGCATTCAAATGAAGATGGCGATCACGAAAAATTCGCACACTACGTCCGCAAAGAAAAAATTGTTGAATCTGCCGTAACTGGTAAGGCGGTTCGGGCGTTATGTGGAAAAAAATGGGTTCCAAGTCGTGACCCTGAAAAATTTCCTATCTGTCCAACTTGTAAGAAAATTTTTGACGGCTTAAAGAAGGAATGAAAAAACCACGCGCTGGGCTTCTGGTCTTTGGCCTACTCATTTCAATTATTACTAACTTAGTTGTCGCACCTCAAGCTTCGGCTGAAGATAAAGCGCTACGTAAAATTTTCTCTGGTTGGATGACGGACTACAGCACATATGGCGATACAACTAAGGGACAGATTCAGGCGATGGATTATGTTGTCGCACATGCTGAAATGTTTAATCAGATTTTACCGTTCTGGTATTCAATAACAGGTGCCGCAACAATCAAAGATAAGTATGTAACCCAGAATTCGATTGATAAAGCTATTCCGGTTTCGACACTTCAGAGCCTTGGAATTAAAGTCCTGCCAACAATTACTGACAGCACAAAAGAGGGTGAACTCTCAAAAATATTAGGAAATGATGCCAACCGAGCGACTCTTATAAAAACAATTACAGATTTAGTAGCTGCAAATAAATTTGATGGAATTGATTTAAATTTTGAGGGCTTTGCCTATGTTGACAAGATTGCGACCTGGCCGACAATTCAAACCAGGTGGGTTAAATTTGTTTCTGAATTATCGACGGCCCTACATTCGCAGAATAAATTATTATCAGTAACAACGCCTTATCTTTTAGATCCTGCAACTGGCAAGAAAGGTTATTACCAATATGCCTGGCCGGAGATATCCAACTACATAGATAGATTAAATATTATGTATTACGACTATCACAAATACGATACTGCAGAGGGACCGATAGGCCCAATAAGTTGGTTTGAACCATCGTTAATTTATGCGCTGAAATATGTAGCGCCCTATAAAATTTATATTGGGACTCCAAACTACGGATACAACTGGGTAACAAAAGTAACTGGAGTCTGTCCAACTAATACTCCTAGCTCTGAAAAGAAGAGTTCTAATGCTGCAATTATTCATCAATTAAAGGCGCAAGCGATCCTAGATAAACCTGGTGCGGTTGCTACTTACAATGAAAAATATGGCGAAACTAATGTGCTTTACGTAGCAGAATTCAATGGCGTTAATACCGCAGGAACACCAACAAGTTGCAAGGTAAACCATTCGGCTTGGTATGTAGATGCGCGTGGGTATTTTGCTAGAGCAAAAATTGTTGAAAAATATCGGCTCGGTGGAATTTCAGAGTGGGAGATTGGATACGGCGATAATTTAGCAATTGAAGAAGTAAAGAAAGTTGCAATCGCAATGGGGCAAGACAAAGTTGTAGGTGAAGTAGTTGCAAGTGCCGATACCTTACTTTATGGCGAGAGCATTGCCTTTAACGGTAAATTTAAATTGGCTGATGGCAGACCGGTTGCGAGCGTTCCAGTGTTTATTGAAATAAAGCGTTCGAGCGGCAATTCTCGTAAGCAAATTACGCAGACTGGGGTCGACGGAAGTTTCCAAACAAAAGTCTTGCTAGGTGAATCTTCTAAAATTTCTTTCACGACTGATGAAACTTGGGATCGCACACTTGGAACAACTCCAGAGAAATCCATCGGAATTTCAAGGCTTATTTCTTGGAACTTGCCAGCGTCAATGAAGCACGGTGTGAGTTATAAAATAACTGGACAGATTCAACCAAGAGTTGCCGGTATTAAAGTCGCCTTGGATGATGGCAAGGTTCAAATCGCCACTACTTCAATAGTTGACGGAAGATTTGAATTTGAATTTACCCCGACTAAAATTGGAGTGAAGCAATTTAGAATCGTAACCGAGTCAGAGCCAGGTTTTATTGGTTCAGCGAGTGCATTTGCTTCAGTATTGGTGCGATAGATAATGGAAATTACAAATATGGTAAAAACTCTTTCAAAGGGCGAAGTGAGCGTGAGCGAACTCGTAGATCGTCCTTGGATAACGATTGTTTGGGATGATCCAGTAAATCTAATGAATTATGTAACTCATGTTTTCATAAAGCTATTTGGATTTTCAAAGGAGCGGGCTCACGAATTAATGATGCAGGTCCATAATGAAGGACGGGCAGTAGTTTCATCCGGGTCTCGTGAGGAAATGGAACGTGATGTGCAGCGTTTGCATGAACATGGTTTGTGGGCGACTTTGCAACGTGATGACAAAATCTGATGTCTAGCTTTGAAAAGTTAGGCGACGGCTATTCATTAGATCTAACTCTTGATGAGGCTCAGATCCTAATTAATCTGGTCGAACAGTTACTGGAATTACTTGGTGAAGGCGATTTCTTCCATCATTACGATTCGAGTGATCCGCTGGCGCAATTACTCGCAATGCCAGCTGAGATTGTTACACCAGATGATCCGGTATTGCTAAGACTTCTGCCAAACGCATATGCCGATCCAGAAGCTGCATCTGATTTTCGTAGGTATACCGAACCACAATTGCGTGGCGCGAAACAGAAAAATTTAAGGTTAGTGCGGGAAGAACTAACAGTTTTAGTTGATGAGAATATGGGCGGCGTAATTGAGGAGCTGGATGCGGACATTTGGTTAAAAGCAATAAATGATTTGCGTATAGCACTTTCAGTTCGACTAGAAATAAGTGAAACAAGTTTTGAGACTTTCGAATTATTACCGGATGAAGATCCACAGAAGCCGGTCTATGCCGTTTACTTCTGGTTGGGTTGGTTACAGGAAAATTTGTTAGAGTTGCTCCTATGACACTTCGCATTCATGCAGATCTTGTTGCAAAAATTTTGGAACAGTCACGTGTGGAATATCCAGATGAGTGCTGCGGGGTAATTCTTGGACCAGAAGGCAGCGACAATCCGTTGGAATTAAAGCCCATGATAAATGCCGCGCATTCACCAACTTTCTATGAATTTGATTCTAAAGATTTACTCGCTCTCTATCGCGAGCTAGATGAGAAATCTATGGAGATTGTCGTTGTCTACCATTCGCACACCGAAACCGAGGCCTATCCGTCTCGCACAGATATTGCCTATGCCTCCGAACCAAATGCGCATTACGTATTAGTTTCTACCCGCAAAGAGATTGCACCTGAGAGTGAATTTCGCTCATATCGAATAATTGATGGCGAAGTTACCGAAGAGCCGGTCGAAATAATTTCCGCTTAATCCTCGATTGGCAAGTAACGGGCGCTTCTAGGATACTTAGTCCCATGTCCGCAGCAAATATTGAAGTCCGTATCCCAACAATCCTTCGCCCCTACACAAATGGCGAAAAAGTTGTTTCAGCTGAAGCAAATAATTTAGGTGAGTTGATTACAGCTCTTAATATTAAATATGTTGGACTTGGTGAACGATTGCTGGAAAATAATGAGCTTCGAAGATTTATAAATATCTATATCAATGATGAAGATGTTCGTTTTATGGGTTCACTCGCTGCAGCACTTAAAGCTGGTGATTCTGTAACAATCTTGCCTGCCGTCGCCGGTGGTTGCAAGTGACACGATATGAATCGCTAGAGGCATCTCTCGGTCATACACCGCTAATTGGATTACCAAAACTTTCACCAAAATCTCAGTCAGGTAAGCCAGCAGTTCGGCTTTGGGCGAAGATGGAAGATCGCAATCCAACTGGTTCGATTAAAGATCGCACTGCAATGGCAATGATTGATGATGCCGAAAAAACTGGAAGATTAAAACCAGGTGCAACAATCCTTGAGCCAACAAGTGGCAACACTGGAATTTCACTTGCCATGGTTGCAAAAGTTCGTGGTTATAACTTGATCTGTGTAATGCCAGAAAATACAAGTGTCGAACGCACTCAGATTTTGGAGATGTGGGGCGCAAAAATTATTTACTCACCAGCAGCTGGTGGTTCAAATGAAGCAGTACGAGTTGCAAAGGAAATAGCAGAACAGAATCCAGATTGGGTTTTTCTATATCAATATGGAAATCCAGCGAATACCTTGGCGCATTACCAAACAACTGGTCCAGAAGTTTATGAAGATTTACCGACTGTTACGCACTTTGTTGCGGGATTAGGAACTACCGGAACTCTAATGGGCGCTGGAAAATATTTGCGCGAGAAGAATCCTGATATCGCAATCATTGCAGCGGAACCAAGATATGGCGAAGTTGTTTATGGCTTACGCAATTTAGATGCCGGCTTTGTTCCAGAACTTTATGATGCATCTGTAATCACTCGTAGATTTTCAGTTGGTGCCGAAGATTCAGTTCGAAGAGTTCGCGAATTACTTGAGGTCGAGGGAATTTTTGCTGGAATCTCGACCGGTGCGATTCTCCATGCCGCCCTAGGTATTGCCAAGGAATGTGTTGATGCGGGAGTAGGCGCAGATATTGCTTTCATCGTCTGCGATGCGGGATGGAAGTATTTATCTACCGGTGTTTACGGAAAAGATAGCGACCCTGAAGTTCTAGATGGCCAACTTTGGGCTTAATTCTTTACTGAAGGTAGGCTTGGCTATATGTCGGCCGCAAAATTATCTGAAAACTCACCAATCGGAATTTTCGATTCAGGTGTTGGCGGTTTAACTGTTGCAAGATCGATCATCGATCAGTTACCTGGCGAATCAATTCTTTATGTTGGTGATACCGCTCGTGGTCCATATGGTCCAAGACCACTTGCCGAAGTTCGAACTTTCGCGCTGGAAATTCTTGACGAACTCGTTGAAGCTGGAGTTAAAGCAATTGTTATTGCTTGCAATACTGCAAGTGCAGCGATGTTACGTGATGCGCGCGAACGCTATTCAGTTCCAGTTGTAGAAGTAATCCAACCAGCTGTTCGTCGTGCAGTTTCGGCCACTAGAAGCGGTCGTATTGGTGTAATCGGAACAAATGCAACAATCGATTCTGGTGCATACCTAGATGCCTTTGCTGCGGCCCCACAACTTGAAATCACATCCGTAGCCTGCCCATTATTTGTTGAATATGTTGAACGCGGCGAAACATCGGGCACCGCAATTACAAAAGTAGCTAGAGATTATTTGAAGCCACTTATCGAGAAAGATATTGATACTTTAGTTTTAGGTTGCACCCACTACCCACTTCTTACCGGTGTAATTTCTTATGTAATGGGAAATGATGTAACACTGGTTTCAAGCGCCGAAGAAACCGCAAAAGATTTGTATCGAATTCTAGTTGAGAAAGATATGTTGAATAGTTCTGGGAAGCCTTCCTATAAATTTGTTTCGACTGGTGAAAGTGAATTGTTTAGCAAATTAGCTAGACGTTTTCTTGGGCCAGAAGTCACAAGAGTCGAAACGAGGATCTAAATGTCAGCAGCGAACAATCAAGATAAGTCGAACAGTCCAAGAATTGACGGCAGATCTCCCGAACAATTACGGCCAATTAAATTTACGCGTAATTGGTTAAACAATGCTGAAGGTTCGGTATTAGTTGAATTTGGAAATACTCGCGTTCTCTGTGTTGCCTCATTTACACCTGGAGTTCCACGTTGGTTAGTTGGAAAAGGTGGTGGTTGGGTTACAAGTGAATACGCAATGTTGCCTCGCGCTACTCACACTAGATCTGATCGCGAAAGTGTAAAAGGAAAACTTGGCGGTCGGACTCAAGAAATATCTCGGTTAGTTGGACGTTCACTTCGCGCAGTTGTTGACACCACTGCACTTGGTGAAAACACAATTGTTATTGATTGCGATGTTCTACAAGCAGATGGCGGAACAAGAACTGCTGCAATTACTGGTGCATATGTTGCGCTACAAGATGCAATCACTTGGGCTAAAGGAAAAGGTCACATTCCAGCATCGCGTAACCCAATTACTCAGGGAGTTTCTGCAGTAAGCGTTGGAATTATTGGCGGAGTCCCAATGTTGGATCTCTGTTATGAAGAAGACGTTACCGCTGATACTGATATGAATATTGTCTGCACTGCAGATGGAAATTTTGTTGAAGTTCAAGGAACCGCCGAAGGTAAGCCCTTTGATCGTGCACTTCTAAATAGTTTATTGGACCTCGGGGTTTCTGGATGTAGTCAGCTTTCAAAATTGCAGCAGAGCGCGCTCAACCAATAAATAATGCGAAAGCTAGTTCTAGCAACTCAAAACAATGGAAAGATAAAAGAGTTCGAAAGATTGCTCGCCGAATTTGTAAGCGATGTTCAAGTATTAGGGCTTCGAGATTTTCCTGATATGCCTGATATTGCCGAGACCGGTGAAAGCTTTATTGAGAATTCTTTATTGAAGGCGCGTGGAATTTGCGAATTTACGCAATTGCCAACGCTGGCAGATGACAGTGGGCTCTGCATCGATTATTTAAATGGGGATCCGGGAATATATTCCGCCCGATGGTCCGGTGTTCATGGCGATGATGCCGCAAATATTTCAAAGGTATTGTTGCAACTAGAAGGAATTCCAGCGAGTGATCGCGGTGCACAATTCGTTTGCGAGGTCGCGCTAGTTTTTCCAATAGGACATAAACATCAAGGGACCGAGCTAATTGAAAGTGGCAAGTTATCTGGATTTATCACCCTTTCACCCCGTGGAACTGCCGGCTTTGGGTATGACCCAATTTTTCAACCATTGGGGGCCGATTTAACATTGGGCGAATTCGCTCATGGTGAGAAGGACAAAATCAGCCATCGTGGAATTGCAATGCGGGCAATCGCACCGCGGATTTTAGAATTGCTCTAGAAATCTTAGTTTTGTTCGGCCCTAAGGTATCCTTCTGCTATTGAGTTTTAAATCTGGATTTCAATCTCAAACCAAGGAGCAAAACTGTGGCAGTTAAGAAAGCAGCTAAGAAGTCAACAAAAAAACCAGTAAAGAAAGCAGCCAAGAAAACTTCAGCTAAAAAGAGCGCGAAGAAGAGTGTTGTAAAGAAGACAGCTAAGAAAGCTGTTAAGAAGAGTGCTAAAAAAATTGTAAAGAAGAGCGCGAAGAAAACTGCAAAGAAAGCATCATCAACCTTTGTAGTTCCATCAAGTCGTTCTACATATCAGAGCACTTCAGTAGTTAATCGTCCTGCTAAGACTCCAGGAGCAAGCCTTCCTTCAGCAATCAAAAATTCACCAAATGATGCTTCATCCAAGCGAGTAGTAATTGCAGTCGTTATCGCTGTTGTTTTGATTGCACTTGTTGTTGTTTCTCGTAACGGTTCGACAAAAAATGAGAACGCAGCACCAGAAGCAACTGCAAATGCGATGGCATCACAAGGCACAGCTGAAGAAGAGTCAGCCGAACCGGCTACAGAAGCATCTGCTGAAGCGTCCACCGTTATTGATGGCGGCGGAAGTGAGCCAGTAGGAATCGTTGCTCAATACACAACGCCAGGTGCAACTATTTTCTGGAAGACTCCACTAGATGGTGCAAAAGTTGCGAACTACAATGTCGAAATTCGCGCTAATGGCGGAACTTGGAAATTGATTTCGACAGTTCCTGCAGATCAATATTCAATCGATATAACTAAAGGTGAAGCCTCAGGTTGGGCCTCTTTTAGAGTTTCATCAGTTCTAGAAGATGGAACAGTCGTTGGCGGAAAAGTCTTCGGACTTCCTGGTCAATGGTCTTAAAGTTAAGGTCCTAAATATAAATTAATTTAAATTAAGTGCTTCAAGTATTGATGCAACATAAACATCACTACCAGCTTCAATTAAGTGGACACCATCCGGAGCGAAAAACTCCGGGTGGTTTTCTGCTGTAGTAGCCCAATCAACTAGAACTGCATTCGGATATCTTGATACAACTTCACTAATAATTTTGTTGTTGCCATCTCGCCAGGTTCTAGGGACCGAAGTATTTACTACCACTATCTTCGGTTGATCTTTTAGAAGTTCCATCAATCTGACCATATCTTCGCGGGATACCGAGTTGTTGTTACCCACATTTAAAACGACAGAAGACTTACCAACCTTGGGCTTATCCTCTTCAACCGCCTTAATTAACTCTTGAATTTGGCGCCCTACTCTTGCATTAATGAGAGCTATTTCCTCTTGCTGAGCCAATTTATTTCGAATGCCCAAAATTACTGAATCTCCAGTTACCCATAACCCAGTTTTGTTTACAGCCATGATGGTATCCGGCAATTCAAGCTCTGGTTTAATTTCAACGATGATTGATTGATCTCGTTGCCAGGCAAAGGCAACTGAGCTTCCTGAAATCACGACGATAAATGCGGTTACCGAAGCTACAAAAATTCGTTGGCGCTTCTGCATTATTTTGGTGCGATATTTCATTCCTCTAAACCAGTTTTGAACAAGACCTTTACGAATTGGAATCTCAATTGCTCGTAGTGAAATATCTGCAAGTGCTAAAACTATTAAAACTCTGGCAACATTTAGTGCTAGTAGATTGCCAGTTAAGTCTGCGCCTGGTCTGGTCACTTGGAAAACTACCCAATGCCATAAATAAATTCCATACGATCTCTGACCAATCCAGATGAAGATTTTGTTACTTAAGATTGGCGAAAATCTCGATGCCGGGTGGACGATTGAAACAATAGTTGCGCAGCCAAAGAGTCCGGCCAGCGGAAAAGCTAATTGATAAAGCGTGGCATTCGTTTCATCAATAAATAAGAAAATGCAAAGCAAACCAATAAATCCAAAGACGCCAATTCCATCAATAAAATCTTGTGCGCGTTGGGAAATATTTGGAGTTAAATTTCGTGGAATCCAACTTACGGCTAGCGCGGAACCTAAAAATAATCCAAGACTGTGGGTATCGGTTCCAAAGTAGATATGGCTAATTCGTCCTGCGGTTGCATTATCTGCCTGTAGCGAGAAGAGAAATAGTGCAGTTCCCGAGAAGGTTGCGATCGCAAGGGCGGCTCGTCTTACAACGCGTTTTCCAAATCTACGCCAGACAAAAAGCAGAATAATTGGCCAAATTAGATAAAACTGAAATTCCACTGCAAGTGACCAAGTGTGCTGAAGAAGAGGTGGGCGCCCAATTGCTTGGAAATAATCTTGATGAAGCGCTACTAAATGCCAGTTATTCGTACCTGAAAGAACAAATGGAACATCGTTAACAAACCTACGGATTGCATCGGGTGCAAAAAGCGCGATTGCTATAGCTGTAACGATAAGGAGAACTACGAGTCCTGGGAATAATCTTCTTACTCTGGCTGCATAAAATTCTTTAATATCTAAACCGTTGGCACTTTCAATTGAATCCAAAATAAGCCGGGTAATTACATATCCTGAGATTACAAAGAAGAGATCGACTCCGAGAAAGCCTCCCGGGATCCAAGCAATTCCTAAGTGATAAAGAACTACCGCAAAAACTGCAAGCGCACGCAACCCATCAATTGCAGGAATGTGTGTCGAAGAAATTGATGCGCGCTGCATCGAACTTACTTACGTTTTTTAGTTGTGCTCTTCTTTGCAGCTTTTCTAGCAGGCGCAGCAACAGATTTCTTTACATCGGTATTTGAATTGTCTACAGGATCTGCTGAAACTCTGCCACCTTGACGCACAAATGTTTTTTCTCTTGGACGATTGTCAGCATCGATATTGGCATCAATATCTCCTTGCAGAGCGGCAAGTCTTTCGAAAGCCTGCTTCAAGCGACTTCTAGTTTCACCAATTGCTTGTTCTGCTGCGTTGAGTGATTGAGTTTGAACTCTATAAAGTCGTTCTGATTCTGAAATTGCACTTGTGAGCCAAGAACGGAATTCGCCAACAGCGACAGTTGCCTCAGAGATAATCTTTTCAGCTTCGCGCTTTGCAGCTCCTGAAAGTGCATTCGCTTCTCGACGACTCTCAGTTAATAAATGCTCTGCGCTACGAGTTGCCTTTTCGCGTAATTCTTCTGCTTCAGATTCTGCAGCTGCTAAATATTTACGGCCACGAGATTCAGCGCCAGACAGAATTGCCTTCGCTTTGTTCTCTGAAGACTCTAGGCGTTCCTTTGTGACTCGAGTTGCTTCTGCAACCATTTGCTC
>Ga0304730_1002737_pt1 | contig 12335 bp, 12 predicted proteins | sample M_130628_MF_Meta_FD_190474 | JGI IMG/M metagenome (GOLD analysis project Ga0304730, IMG submission 190474) | Freshwater microbial communities from Lake Montjoie, Canada to study carbon cycling - M_130628_MF_MetaG (v2) (version 2) | ecosystem: Environmental > Aquatic > Freshwater > Lake | place...
CTCGCTCCCATGCTCTATTTAAAAAGTGAGGTTTTTCAAGTACTGGTATTAAATGAGTTGTGATTGCTACTCGACCACCGGGTAGTTCCCGCAAAGTTGAAATATCTAAATCACCAAAGACTGTCATAGCAACAGTTCGAGGAATTGGCGTTGCAGTCATTACAAGTAAATGAGGTGGTTGCTTTGCTTTCATGCGCAGGGCATCTCGTTGTTCAACACCAAATCTATGTTGCTCATCAACAATTACTAATCCAAGATCATCAAAGGTAACACCATCGGAGATAAGTGCATGAGTACCGATAACAATTCCAGTTTGTCCACTTGCAAGTTTTGTGTGGATTTCTTTTTTAGCATTTGCAGATAGTGAACCTGTCAATAATTCAACTTGCATGCCGATTGCACCTGCTTGTAACGTTCCGGCTTGAGCTAATTCACCAAGTAATTTTGTGATTGTTCGATAATGTTGCTGTGCTAAAACCTCAGTAGGTGCAAGTAGTGCTGCCTGACCAGATGAGTCAACAACAGACAACATTGCACGAAGTGCAACGACAGTTTTTCCAGAACCTACTTCACCTTGCAAAAGCCGGTGCATTGGGTATTTATTTGATAAATCCTTTTCAATCTCCTGATTTACCTCGATTTGTCCAGCTGTGTACTTGAAGGGCAATTTTGCTTCAAAGGCAGCAACTAAGACTGGCGTATTAGGGGTGCGTGATTTAGTACTTAGTTTAAGAATTTCATTTCGACGTTGCCCAAGTAATAATTGCAGTAAAAGTGCCTCATCAAATGTAAGCCGCTGCCTCGCATTTTCAGCTGCCTCTAAATCTGGTGGTTGATGAATATCAAGAAAAGCCTTTTCTAAACTTGGATACTTAAACTCTTGTGCTATTTCAATTGGCAGATAATCTGGTAAATAATCAATTGAGTTAAGCGCTAAATTTACGCACTGCATTACTTTCCAAGAAGGCAATTTTGAAGTAGCCGGATATACCGGTAAAAACTTTCCAGCAAATTCGGCAACAGCTGCATCAACATCGTTTCCATCTGGAATCAATTGATAATCTGGATGAGATAGTTGACGTTTACCTTTAAAAACTCCTACTTTGCCCGCAAAGAGCCCAACCCGACCAACTTTTAGATCTTTCTCGCGCCAGGCTTGGTTAAAAAAAGTTAATGATAATTTTGCGCTTCCATCTGTAACTACTACTTCAAGAATATTTTTACCATTTGCTCGCCTTAAATTAACTGCTTGAATCTCAGCCAAGATAGTTACTTCATCATCGGCCAGTAGTGTTGAAATATCAGTTAACTCACCTCTGATCACATATCTGCGCGGATAATGGCGAAGCAGCTCATTAATTGTGGTAATTCCAAATGATTTCTCCAATACCTGCGCGGTGCGATCACCGACGATATTTGTTAATCGGGTAGAGAGGGAGGCCATGGTGGAAGTATCCAAGACCAACTAGCCAACTGCGCGTAATTACCCACCGGATTAGCCATTTAATACCTTTGCGAGGTAACCTTTCGCCTCTAAATAAGTAATCCAGCGAATTAAAGGGAGTTTTAAAGTGTCTTCAGTATGCGATCTATGTGGAAAAGCGCCAAGCTTTGGCAACAACGTCTCCCACTCAAAGCGTGCTACTCGCCGTCGTTGGAATCCAAACATTCAAAGAATTCGTACAATTATTAACGGCCAAACAAAGCGCAAAAATGTTTGTGCATCATGTCTTAAGGCAGGTAAAGCAGTTCGTTAATTAAAAGTGCTGATACCCAGCCTTTTGAATAATTTCACCATCAATTGTTATCTGGCTTTTACCTTCTTTTACAACACCAATTTGAATTCCTAGTTCATTCTTAGCATTTTTAGGGTCAACTGTTGCTAAAAAGAAGTGATCCTCTCCGCCAGAAAGAATCCAATCAAATACATCTTCACCAAGCTCATTTGCCAGTTCTAATAAATCTTTAAACGCATCTGCATTCGATATTAACTGCTTGCTCAAATCTATATTCACCCCAGATGCGCTAGCAATATTAGCGCCATCTGTTGCAATTCCATCGCTGATATCACACATTGAAGTTGAGACCGAGATTAATTCATTAGGGGCGGTAAGTTTTGGGTTTAAATGTGCTTCAACTACATACCTAGGCCTATCTAAACCTCTGCTTAAAATTGCAAGGCCAGCAGCTGATAAACCCGGAAGTGCTGACACATAAACAAGATCACCAACTTTTGCCCCACTTCGCAAGATTGGATTCTTTTTCAATTGACCAAGGGCTGTAATGCTAAGACTCATTTTTTCACTCTTACTTAAATCCCCACCAATTACTGTAACTTCAAACTTATCAGCAACAGATTTAATCCCTTTTGCTAATTCAGTAACTACCTCAAGGTTATTAACCTCTGTGATTGCAGCAGCTACCAGCAAGTATTTTGGGACCGCTCCCATTGCAAATATATCTGCCAGATTTGCAGTAGTTAATTTTGCGCCAATTTGAAACGGGGTTGACCAGTCTCTACGAAAATGCACATCTTCAATCGCCATGTCTACTGTTGCAACTAACTTACTATTCGAAGAGGAAAAAACGGCAGCATCATCCCCGATGCCTACTTCAATGCCGGTTTGCAGTCCGGTGTGAAATAGCTCGCGTAGCCGCTGGATCAGCGTTGCTTCAGATTCAATCAATGGCACTCCCCAATTAACTCGCTATAGGCTACTCTTTAATATCGCTTTGGTTCATTGCTGAACACGAGGCTATAAATTGAAAGGCTAGAAATGTCTGTACAGGCTTACATTCTGATTCAAACTGAAGTTGGCAAGGCTTCCAGTGTTGCTAAAGCTATCTCTGCGATACCTGGCGTAACCATCGCCGATGGCGTCACTGGTCCATACGATGTAATTATGAGAGCTGAATCTGCAAGCATGGAGGATCTAGGCCGTACTGTATTAGCTAAAGTGCAAGCAGTGCCTGGAATTACTAGAACACTTACCTGCCCAGTTACAACTTTTTAATTCTAAGGATTGCTCTTTTAAACTAAATTTATTAGCAAAAAGAGCAATCTGAATTAATTCAAATTACTAAAACCAGCGAATCATGCCAATGATTCCAGCTGTTGCATAAAAGAACTGAAGGAAGAGAATTCCTTTATGCTTTCCAAGATATGCCCAAATTCCAATGAAAGCTGAAGAAGCTAATAAAAGTGAGAACCCTATGAACTCAGCACCAATATTTACTGCAACTAATAATGAGTAAACAATTGCTGTAACTACACCTAGCCACTCAAATATATTTGCCTTTGTAATCTTCATTAGTCTCCTACTTTCATCGCTTGCGCATTAGTTGATTTAATTAATTCTTCATAAGTAGTTGGAAAAACTGCGTGTGGATGTCCAGCAGCTGCCCAAACCACCTGATAATCATTTAAGGCTAAATCAATCAAAGTGATCGCAGGTGGATTTATCCAGCCCAGAGGTGCAACTCCGCCAATTGAAAATCCAGATAACTCTTTAACATAATCTGCATCAACTCGAGCAAGATTATCAACTGATAATTCCTTAGCAACTAACTCGGTATCTACTCGATGCCGGCCAGAGGTAATGACTAACAATGGAGATTCATTAGGCAGTTTAAAAATAATTGATGAAGCAATCTGACCAACCTCAATTCCAAGGGCCGCAGCAGCTTCGGCGGCGCTTCGAGCGCTTTCAGACAGAACCTTTATTTGGCCAGGGATTCCTTTACTTTTAAGTGCATCACTAACTCGCTTAACCGCACTTTTTTCTAACACACCTTCCATTATTTACCGAGTAATACTTGCTGATCTAGTTTGGGCAGTTTTAATTAGTTTAGTTATTAATTGCTGATAATTTATGCCGCTTTTTTCAATTAACTTTGGATAGACCGAAAGTGGTGTAAAGCCAGGCATGGTATTAATTTCATTTATTACTACTTCCCCTGAATCAGAGTAGAAGAAATCAACCCTAGCTAAACCTTCACATCCTGCAGCATTAAATGCAATTAGAGCTGCTGCTTGTATTTTATCTTCAACACCTGCTGGTAACTCTGGAAAAATTAACTGCATTGAGTCATCAAGATACTTTGCTTGAAAATCATAAAACTCATACTTACTTGAAACAACTATTTGTCCTACTGGTGAAACAATTGTTTTGCCCTCAGATTGCAATACAGCGCACTCAATCTCTTTACCAGCAACTGCTTGTTCAATAATGACTTTTGTATCAAAAGCTAAAGCAGATTCAACCGCTGCCTTTAGCTCTGAGACCTGTTTAACCTTGGTTGTTCCACGGCTTGAACCACTTCGTACCGGTTTTACAAATAGTGGATATTTAAGATTACTTGGCAGATCAAAACTAGTTGATGTTACAACTGTGCCAGGTGCAACTTTTAATCCAGCGGCAGCAAAAATTGGTTTTGCATATGACTTATCCATACTTACCGCGCTAGCTAACACGCCAGAGCCAACATAACGTAAACCGATCATTTCAAATAAACCTTGAATTGTTCCATCTTCACCATATGGCCCATGAAGAATTGGAAAGGCTATGTCGATTGCTAAATTCTTTCCACCGGAAAATAATCCATGGCTAGTAACACTGACCTCAAGTCCTGACTCTGGCACAGTAGGAAGTGCGCCATTTTGAATAATAAAACTTGTGTCCTCTGGTAGAAGTAACCATTTACCGCTTTTTGTGATTCCAATTAATACTGGTTCAAAGGTACTTCGATCAATTGCATTAAGTATTCCATTTGCAGAGATGCATGAGATCTCATGCTCACTACTTTTGCCACCACAAATTATCGCAACTCTCACCTTACTCATTAAATTTCAGCCTTAATACTTACTTTCATCAAATTCGCCATTGCATCCTTAGGCGTTAACGTGCCAGCAACAACATCTGATACAGCTTCAATAATTGGAGCCTCCACCCCAACTCGATGCGCTAGTTCTAGCATTGCACCAGCTGAGTAAACACCTTCAACAGTTTTAACTACTTGTGCTCTAGCTTTTACGATTGAGCCAGATTTACCAAGAACTTCACCAAAACTTCTATTACGAGATAGTGGTGATTGAGCACTTGCAACTAAGTCGCCAATTCCTGCAAGTCCTAAGAAAGTTAATGGGTTAGCTCCGTATGCCTCACCAAGACGGGCAACCTCAGAAAGCCCACGAGTGATCATTAGGCCTTGGGTATTTTCACCATAACCCATACCAACTGCGATACCAACCGCTAAGGCAATTACGCTTTTAGCAGCACCGGCAAATTCGCAACCAATTAAATCTGAAGATGGATAAATTCTAAAATAGTCTGTTGAAAAAATTTCTTGCATTACCTTAATAATTTCAGGATTTTCAGAAGCAACTACAGCCCCAGCTGGTTGTCTAGTTATTATTTCATTAGCTAAATTTGGTCCAGTAATTAAGCCAAATCTAGATTTATCTACGCCTAGTATCTCTTGGGCAATTTCAGTCATTCTAAGTTGTGTGTGGACTTCAATACCTTTTAAGGTACTAATTATTGGTAAATCAGTTGGAAAAAATCCTTTCCAACTCTCTAAATTTTCACGCAAAGTCTGAGCAGGAATTGCTAATACAATTACATCGGCAAACTCTAAAACTGCCTTGATATCTGTGGTTGCCTTTAACTCTTTTGGTAAATCAATTCCTTTTAAAAATCTACGATTAGAGTGTCTGCGGTTTATTTCCCGAACAACCTTTTTATTTCTACCCCAAATTAATACCTGTTGACCTGAATCAATCAAAACCTGACCTAGGGTAGTTCCCCAAGCACCAGAACCTAAGATCGCAACTTTTTTCATTTTTGCTCTCGCTTAAAATTTCCAGTTCGAGGCAGTTGCGACTTCTTTGGATCAAATATCTCTGTTGGTGCTTTCTCGCCCCTTAAATCTTCTAGCAATCTTGTAATCGCACTCATTACAAAAACTGTTGCCTCCTCCAGTGCAACTGGATCCTCACCTCTGCCATACCACTTAGAAAAATCAAGTGGCTTACCAGCAACAACAATTACCTTAGTTCGTGGAAATAGCTTTGGTTTTTTGCCATAAGCCGGCAAAATCTTTTGCGCACCCCACTGTGCACATGGGATCACCGGTGACTGCGTCAGAATTGCAAGGCGAGCAATTCCAGTCTTTGCCTTCATCGGCCAGTAATTCTCATCCCTGGTCAGGGTTCCTTCTGGGTAAACACCGAGCAGATGACCTGCCTTTAAAAATGCAATTGCATGTTGCAAAGATTGCGAGGCAACACTGGTCTCACGTTCTACTGGAATTTGGCCAGCGCCAAGTAAGACTCGTCCAATAATAGGTAACTTAAAAAGTGAGGCTTTGCCTAAATACCGAGGCGCTCTGCCGTTTTCATATAAAAAATGAGTAAATAAAAGTGGGTCTACATAGGAGATGTGATTGCAGACTGCAATTGCAGCTCCGCTTTTTGGAATATTCTCTGCTCCACGCCAATCCCGCTTAGCGATTAAATTTAAAAGTGGGCGGACTACGTTCGCACCAAAGTGAAACCAACCTGTTGCGCCTAATGGTTTACCCGATGGTGGGGCGTAGGAAATCTTTAGATCGGTAGACACTGCGTAATTCTACGACTATTCATGATCTTGGCTATAAATGAGCGTAAAAAAGCGGGATCTCACGCATGAGATCCCGCTAATTTACAGCTTTTGTTACTTACGACGCTTTGCCTTCTTTACTTTCTTAGCAGGTTTACGTGCAACCTTCTTTGCCTTGCCAGCTTTCTTAACAGCCTTTGCAGGTACTGCCTTTGCTGGTGGTGTTGGTGCTGCACCTAATTTACGTGCGCCAGAGATAACCTCTTTCAATCCCTTTGCAGGTAGAAAGCGAACCTTCTTGCTGGCTTTAATTTGAATTGATTCACCGGTAAATGGATTACGTCCCTTACGTGCTGGACGGTCTACCTTCTTAAACTTACCGAAATCATTAATCATTACATCATCACCCTTTGAGATGTTGCGAATAATCGCATCAAAAACAACCTCAACGGCGCGTGCAGCTTCTTTCTTACTATCACCAAATTGTGGTGCTAGATAAGCGATGAACTGGGCCTTGTTCATTTAATCCCCTTATTTACGCATAAACATTAAGCGTTTGCTTAACTAGGGTTAATCTATGGGGTGATTAGAAATACTTTGATTAATTAATTCGGTGTGTCGCAAGCAAATTCTTAATATAAATCAAGGGTTTTAGAACAAAAAAGATAACTCTAAATAATTACTTTAGAGTTTCTAGTTAGCGAATAGGTAGTGTTTTAGGCTTAAAACTCGCTCTTTTTTCTTCAAACTTTGTAACCTCATCAATTTTAGTAAAGGTAAGGCCAATATCATCTAGCCCCTCCATAAGGCGCCAGCGGGTGTAATCATCGATTGAAAAGTTAAGAGTCATCCCTTGGTATGAAACAGTTTTACTCTCTAAATCAACAGTTATCTGCGTCTCTGGCTCACTTTCAATTATCTGCCAGATGTTTTCGATTTCATCTTGGCTTAAAATGACCGTTAATAAGCCCATCTTTTGCGAGTTACCACGGAAGATATCTGCAAAACGACTAGATAAGACAACTTTAAAGCCGTAATTTTGAAGCGCCCAAACTGCATGCTCTCGGGATGAGCCAGTTCCAAAATCTGGGCCAGCAACTAGCACAGTTGCACTTTTATACTGCGGTTGATTTAACACAAAGGTTGGATCATTGCGCCAGGCAGCAAAAAGTCCATCTTCAAAGCCGCTCTTTGTGATTCGCTTTAAGTAAACCGCTGGAATTATTTGATCAGTATCAACATTGGCACGGCGAAGTGGCAATGCACTGCCGGTATGTTTTATGAATTTTTCCATGTTATAAATCCGCCGGTGAAGCTAAGGTGCCCTTTAAAGCAGTTGCAGCAGCCACTAATGGGCTAACTAGGTGGGTCCGGCCGCCCTTTCCTTGTCTTCCTTCAAAGTTTCTATTGCTAGTAGAGGCTGCCCGCTCACCAGGCTTTAATTGATCTGGATTCATTCCTAAACACATTGAACAACCAGCACTTCGCCACTCAGCTCCAGCATCAATAAAAACTTTATCTAGTCCTTCAGACTCTGCTTGCAAACGCACTCTGGCTGAGCCAGGAACAACTAATAACCTAAGTGATTGGGCAATCTTTTTTCCCTTAATAACCTCAGCTGCTGATCGTAAATCTTCAATCCGACCATTTGTGCAAGAGCCTAGAAAAACTGTATCTACCTTGATTGATTTAAGTGGAGTTCCTGGTTTTAAATCCATATATTCAAGAGCACGTTCGGCTGCTCCGCGATCTTCAGCATTAGTAAGATCAGCAGGGTTTGGCACAGAGGCACTAAGTGGAAGTCCTTGGCCAGGGTTTGTTCCCCAGGTTACAAATGGTGCCAAATGATCAGCATTTAAATTTATCTCTTTATCAAACTTAGCATCAGAATCAGTCGTTAAAGTCTTCCAATAAGTAATGGCTAAATCCCAATCAGCACCAGTAGGTGCATGAGGCTTGCTCTTTACATAATCAAAAGTAGTTTGATCTGGTGCAATTAATCCAGCTCTTGCTCCTGCTTCAATTGACATGTTACAGATTGTCATTCGAGCCTCCATTGAAAGGGCTCTAATTGCACTGCCGCGGTACTCAAGAATGTAACCCTGACCACCGCCAGTACCAATTTTTGCAATAACTGCCAAGATAATATCTTTACTAGTAACGCCAGATTTTAAAGTTCCTTCAACATTTATCGCCATTGTTTTAGGACGAACTAATGGCAAGGTTTGAGTGGCAAGCACATGCTCAACCTCACTTGTACCAATTCCAAATGCAAGCGCACCGAATGCGCCGTGAGTTGAGGTGTGAGAATCTCCGCAAACAATTGTCATGCCAGGCTGGGTAATTCCAAGTTGAGGACCAACCACATGCACAATTCCCTGCTCTACATCTCCTAGTGAGTGAAGCCGGACACCAAACTCTTCACAATTTTTGCGCAAGGTATCCACCTGCAATTTTGATACTGGGTCAGCAATCGGTTTATCAATATTAAGAGTTGGTACGTTGTGATCTTCAGTAGCAATTGTTAGATCTGGGCGGCGAACTTTTCGATTAGCAAGACGTAAACCATCAAATGCTTGTGGACTAGTTACCTCATGAATTAGGTGCAGGTCTATATAAAGTAAATCTGGCTCACCTGTGGCAGAGCTAACTACATGCTCTGACCAAATCTTTTCTGCCAGCGTCTTACCCATTTGCACCTATCTCCTAACTTTAAAAAATATATACAACTAGATTTGCTTCTCACCTATTGAGATGGCATTATCAGAGTGTGGACAAGAAGAATAGCGGAGTTGGCGTATTAGATAAAGCCGTAAAGATTCTCGCCGCGTTAGAGGCAGGACCACAATCATTAAGTGATCTTGTATCCACCACCGGGATTGCTCGCCCAACTGCGCACCGATTAGCGGTGGCTCTTGAACACCATCGATTAGTAAGTAGAGATTTTTCAGGCCGATTTGTACTTGGTTCTCGCTCTTCTGAATTAGCAGCAGCAGCTGGTGAGGACAAATTACTTGCCATCGCAGTACCTGCTCTTACGGCATTACGCGATGCAACAAGTGAAAGTTCTCAGTTATACCGCCGCCAAGGTGATTTAAGAATTTGTGTTGCAACTGCAGAAAGATTGACTGGATTACGAGATTCAGTTCCAGTTGGTACCGCCTTAACAATGCAAGCCGGTTCAGCTGCACAAATACTTCTTGCCTGGGAGGAGCCAGAAAAACTCCACCGCGGTTTAACAAATGCAAAATTTACCGCAGCAAACCTTTCAGCTGTCCGACGCCGTGGCTGGGCACAATCAGTTGGTGAGCGAGAAGCAGGAGTTGCATCAGTTTCAGCGCCAGTTCGTGGACCAAATAATAAAGTTATTGCAGCAGTAAGTATTAGTGGACCAATAGAAAGATTAAGCAGACAACCTGGTCGAATTCATGCCGCAGCTGTTGTTGCAACTGCAGCTAGATTGAGTGATTACTTACTTAAAAACAGTAAGTAATTAAAGTAGCTCCGAGGGGATTCGAACCCCCGTAGCTGGCTTGAGAAGCCAGAGTCCTAGGCCACTAGACGACGGAGCCGTACGGTAAAACATTAAATAAATCGCTGGGGTACCAGGACTCGAACCTAGACAAGCTGAACCAGAATCAGCTGGGCTGCCAATTACCCCATACCCCAATATTTAATTTTAAAGCAAGGATAAGAATACCCTGCGCAACAATTTATTTGGAAATTGCCGCCTTTATTCGCGAGATTGAACGCTCTTTTCCTAGTAGCTCCAATGACTCAAATAATGGTGGTGAGATATGTGATCCAGTCACCGCAATTCGCAATGCACTAAAGGCAATTCTTGGCTTAAGTCCCATCTCATCAATTAAAGCAGCTCTAAGTACGCCTTCGATACTTGCGTGATCCCATGAAGACAGTGAATCAACTTTAGTTAAAGCAACCTTTAAAACCTCTTGAGATGAAGCATCTAAAACCTTGGGCAGCTCATCTGCTTCTATTTTAAAATCTTTTATAAACAAAAAATTAAGCATTTGAGGTATTTCAGATAGCTTTACAATTCGCTCCTGAATAATTGGAAGTGCTGACTTAACAACTGCAACCTCCTCCGGGCTTCCAGAAATAACCTTTGAGTTAAGTAGAAAAGGTAATGACCACTCTAAGAATTTATCTAAGGTCAGTGCTCTAATTTTGTCACCATTAATTGCCTCTAGCTTTTTCATATCAAACCTAGCAGGGCTGCTATTTACCCGCTCAACTGTAAATAAGGAAACTAGCTCATCCATTGTAATATTTTCTTTGTCATCTCCTGGTGACCAACCCAGTAATGCCAAATAGTTACAAATTGCCTCTGGCAAATAACCTTGCTCGCGATACCAAGCAATTGAAACCTCACCATTTCGCTTTGAAAGCTTTGTATTATCTTGACCCATTACGAATGGTAAATGTGCAAATAATGGGTATTGCTCTTTTGTAACACCCATTGCTTGATAAACCCTGATTTGTCTTGGAGTAGAGGAAAGAAGATCCTCACCTCGTAGAACATGAGTAATCTTCATTAAAATATCATCTACAGCTACAGCGAGTGTATAAAGTGGTGACCCATCTGCACGCGCTAATACAAAATCTGGTACAAACTCATGATCAAACTTAACCTCACCACGAATTTGATCCACAAATATTGTCTCTCCTTGTGGCATCCGCATTCTTACAACTGGTTTTCTTCCCGCTGATTTATACTCATCAATTTGAGTATTTGAAAGATCACGGCACTTTCCGTCATAACCAGGAGCTTTGTTATTTTTCATTTGAATCTGCCTGCGCTCTTCAAGCTCTTCAGAACTGCAATAACAGTGATAAGCATCGCCTTGATCTAGAAATTTTTGTGCCCAATCGGCGTAAATCTGTAATCTTTGAGATTGCAGGTATGGTCCAAACTCACCGCCAACTTCAGGACCCTCATCCCAATTAAGCCCTAACCACTTTAAGGTATCAATAGCAGCTTGGATATATTGATCTGTAACTCGCTCTGTATCAGTATCTTCAATTCTAAAAATTAATTTTCCACCTGTATGACGGGCATAAGCCCAACCAAAAAGAGCGGTACGGATATTTCCGACATGTAAATCACCAGTTGGTGAAGGTGCAAACCGGACTCTGACTTGTGATTTATTGGACACGAGCAGAAACCTTATTAGTAAGTGTGCCTAAACCTTCAATTGCAACTGAAATTGAAGCCCCTGCTGGCATAGGACCAATTCCAGCAGGCGTACCAGTCAAAATAACATCACCTGGTAAGAGCGTCATTACATTTGTTACAAACTCAATAATTTGTGGGATTTTAAAGATCATTTCAGATAAGACTGAGGATTGCTTAATTTCACCATTTAATGTTGCAGTAATTTTCTGATCCTTTGGCACGAACTCAGTTTCAATCCATGGTCCAAGTGGGCAGAAAGTATCAAAGCCCTTTGCACGACTCCACTGTCCATCCTTTTTTTGTAAATCTCTGGCAGTTACATCATTAGCAATTGTGTAGCCATAAATGACATCACTTGCCTTTGCAGCCGGAACCTCTTTGCATATTCGACCTATCACAATCGCCAATTCAACCTCATGGTCAACTCGTTCACTCATACTTGGCCAAATTATTGTTTCATTTGGTCCTATTACAGAGGTATTAGGTTTGATAAAAATTATTGGTTCAGTAGGCACTACTGAACCCATTTCCGCAGCATG
>Ga0304730_1002746_pt1 | contig 12289 bp, 15 predicted proteins | sample M_130628_MF_Meta_FD_190474 | JGI IMG/M metagenome (GOLD analysis project Ga0304730, IMG submission 190474) | Freshwater microbial communities from Lake Montjoie, Canada to study carbon cycling - M_130628_MF_MetaG (v2) (version 2) | ecosystem: Environmental > Aquatic > Freshwater > Lake | place...
TTTAAAAAAAAAAAATATATATATATATATATATATATATATATATATATAATATGTCAAATAATTATTATGCAAAATACCAAAAATATAAAACAAAATTTTTAAATTTAAATTTAAAAATTAAAAATCTTTATAATCAATCCGGTGGAATGGAAGAAGCTGATAAACAACAGGTTAAAGATATGGCATCCACATCTCCTCAATCTTCTGAAAAATGTATACAATTACTTAAATATGATGGAATGATTAGATATTATATGGATAAAGATAAAAAGACACAGCAACAGTCAATTGATAAGATAAAAAGAAAATGGGGTCAAATTTATGGGAATAGATTTCGATTGGAATTATTTACAAATACTGAAACTAATATGGATACACAATATAATACACCATATAGTGCAAGAGAAATTATGAAACAAGTAATTTCTGACCAATTACATGCATATAAAATTGAAACAAACACATTGACAATTTTAGATGCTAATTCTAATATTGGGATGGATGCGTTAACTTTTTGTGAATATTTTAAACATGTAATATGTATTGAAAAAGATATAAATTTTTTTTGTGCTCTTCAAGAAAATATGAAATTGCCAAAAGAACGAAAAGCATCTATTTATAATGGTAGTTGTTTAGATTTTCTAAAAATAGGTCCATCTTATGATAAATCTTTGAGTGCATCATCGAGTCAACAATCAGTCGATCTACTTTCATCTTCCAGTGCTGCATCGAGTCAACAATCAGTCGATCTAACCCCATTTTCTAGCGTTGCATTCAGTGAACCATCAGTTGATCAACTTTCATCTTCTAGCGCTGCATCGAGTCAATCTCAAACCATTGCAAATACTATTGATGTTATTTATTTTGATCCACCATGGGCTTCTGGAGGACGTAATTATAGAACGTTCGGAATGTTAAATTTAGACGGTATACCAATGGATCAAATTGTAAATTCTTGTTTTTTAAATTATAACACCTTAAAAGCGATTTATTTAAAATTTCCGTGTCATAGACTTCATGGAACCCCAAATAATGATAAAATAATAAGTTCTTTGTTTAATACAGTTGCAAAACAGTTAGGACTAATATTTGGGACTCTGGAAATCAGGTATCTATCAGATAACCACTATTATACATTTAACCTGCATTATTTTCTTAAGATTAACTCTTAAATCTAATAACAAATAATGGTTCCTGTAATTTGTTAACAGGAAAAATATATTCGATCGTCCGACCAATTTCTATAAAATCAAATTTACCACATTGTTCAATACCTTGTTTAATATAAATATCAGAAATTTTTTTAAAATCTTCTATAAAAGAAATATCATTTTTATAAAGATCAATAATCTGACCATTCTTACCTTCAAATTTTTTTAATTTTTTTGCAATATCTAATATTATGTTTAGTCTTTCCACATAATTGTAAGTTGACATTTTAATATATATATTTAATATATATATATATATATATATTAAAAATTTAAATCTTTTATATTAGTATGTGCTTTAATGCAGATGTTTCTATTTCGACATATTTTGCTGGTATAATTGGATCTTTCTTTCTATATAATAAAGGTTATCAAAAAGAAGCTCTTTTTTATTTTTTCGTTATACAAATGCAGCTTGTTGAATACTTTTTATGGAAAGATCAAACGTGCAGTGAGTTTAATAAATTTATTACTAAAATTGCAATTATTTTAAATCATTTACAACCTGTTATTTTATATATTTTAATTAAATATTTTAATGATGGAAGAACCTTTATTTTGCCTAAATGGACTGATATATTAGTTCTGATTTATTCTATTGCTACTATTTATTATACTAAACAAGCTATGACCAATGATTGCTCTCTTATTACTCCTGAAAGTAGTCCTCATATTGAATGGTTATGGAATAATACTAAATATTGTGAAATTTATTATACTATCTTTCTAATTACAGTATTATCATTGATATATTTTGGTCTATCTAATGGACAATTACATGCATCTATTATTTTTGTTGGATATTTAGTTTCTTTTTTTGTTTACTATAAAAAAAAAAGTGTTGGATCATTATGGTGTTTTTATGCTGCTTTTGCTCCATGGCTCCTCCTCTACATATATAAATAATTTATTATTTTTATTTATTATATAAATACATATACATATATTTATATATATTTATGTCAGACATACAAAACATCTTTAATAATATTACTATAGACATACAAAATTTAAATATTAAAGGAATTTCTGATTTAACACCTTTACAATCCAAACAACTTTCTATTAATCCTGATTTGTTAAAATTCACTTTTGATTCTCTTACTCATAAATATGATTTCCAATCTTTAGAATTTTTTTTTAATAATTATTATAATTTTGTTTACGACCAATCTTATGACAATATTCTTTTACATAAACATAATAATATGCGCAATAAACTAATTAATTTATATACACGATGTATTATTACTGGTAAATCACATATATTGTGTGATGCTGCTCATATTTTATCATATTATGAATTATTAGATATTACTAATAATCCTATTGATTATAGATATGAAACAAATAATGGATTCTTATTATGTAAAGAGCTGTGTGTTCTTTTTACACATCCAAAACGTTATCTAAAAATCAATCCTTATTTGCTGACAATTGAATTTAATAACGATATATTAAATGATCCTGACTGTAAAGACTATCATAAATACCATAATCAGAAATTAAACATCAATATATCAGAAACAACAATTAAATATCTTATTAAAATCTATTAATGATTTAATTTTTCTTTTTAATATTATATATTATAATTATGCAAAATTAATCTGACCATAATAAAATCAATGATATTGAATTTATTGAAAAAATCATATAGATTATAAATAATCTATATGATTAATATTTTATTTATTTTGATAGATGTTTATTCCAATATACATCTATCAAAATAAAATTAGTGTCTTAATAAAAATATAAATTTATATTTAAATAATAATCAATAATTAGATTATTATATTTTATTTAATGATTATTCACATCTAAAAGATTTTTTCCATAAATTCATTGTTAATTTCTTCTTCAAATTACAATTCACTATGAAACTTTATCATTGGAACACTACATCTTATTCAAGACACAAATCTTCTGACAGTTTTATTGACTCTTTTTTAGATATTACAGATAAATTTGTTGAAGTATTTATAGGACGTTATAGAGCAAAACCTATGTTAAATTCAATAAGTACTAATATTAATATTATTAATGATATTTGTATAGTTCATCTATTAACTGAATCTGTTGACTATTTAGAAAAATTAAATGAATATATTAAAGATTCTGAACTTCTTAATATTCGTGATGAATTACTTGCACTAATTAATCAAACAATCTATCTGTTTAATCTTAAATAATTGTTTTAGAGTGGTGCGTATTTTAAATGCATGTTTTTAATCCTTATAAATTTTAGGTTTTCTGTGTTTTGTTGATTTCCTACTAACTTTATTCATATAATGTTCTTTTGTACATATAATGATCCATATTATCCATTTTATATGCAATACCATACGTTAATTAGTCTATAATCTTACTGAATTTTATATTATCTTGTTTTTTTCTTTTTTTCCTTTTTTGTGGTGAGGATAGATTGTTCATACGATGTATCTGCTAACTTATTCTTTTTTATACTTGATGTATTATTCATATATAATAATGAATTAGTTGATTAAATTTTTTTTTTATTTTTTAATTTTGGTATTAAATTAACTGCATTATAGTTACCACCTGCGTGTGGTCCATTTCCCAGATTTGCTAATATTGCGTCTAATTCTGCTTTTTTTTGAGTCGCACGCGCTATTATTGAATTTAATTGTGGACGATCCGCATCAGGAGCAAATAGTAAATAGTTTTGTGCAACTGTGCGTATTATTCCATAATTTACTGAACATTGTGTATAATATTCTACTTTTTGAGCTGCTTGATCAATACCCAATCCTATCATAATCTGAAAAAAATTATTTTTAAGAATTATTATTTCGGATAATATTGATAACTGTGTTTCTAATTGTTGTGTCGGAGATGGTACTGGATTTGGATTCGGAGGTATCGGATTCGGAGGTATCGGATTCGGAGGTATTGGATTTGGAGGTATTGGTCCTATAGCACCACCTTTTTTTAACGTAAATTTTCTCATATATATATATTGTTTTAGATTTTTTTATTTAAAATGTGATAAAATAAAATTAATATAACAATTAATTTTATGATGTAAAGTAATGCGCAATATCAGAATCGAACTGATGATGACGACGTATAAGATCGCAGTTATACCACTTAACTAATCGCGCTGATATAATGATTTTATATCAGCACTCATATATTATAATTAAAATTTTTAATATGTTAACCATAATATTATATATAATTTAATTATCAAGAAAACACCTTAATGCTCTCTTGATAATTATAGTATTACTCTATAATTGTGATTTATAGCTTTCGCTACTAATACTATATATTATATATTAATTCTTAAATGCTTTATAATTATTTTAAATAAAATCATTATTTTGAATAATATTTAAGTATCATTAAAATATGCAGGATTGTATATAAATATTTTTGAAAGAGGTAAGTTGATTAAAAATAATTTAAAAATGAATTATTAATATAGATATACAATAAATATGTTTGGTTAGGAGGTCAGATAATGAATCATCCTTATTCAATCAATCAAATTAATTATATTAAACCTTTCTCGATCCGTTCCAAAACCAGAATTTTATATAATATTAAGAATGAAACGTTTCATCTACATAATGTTCATAATTGGAATTATGATGGTGGTTCGTGTGGACAATCAAATTTATATAATTCAGATTTTTTTATATCTCCTAAAGCTCTATTTAATGATCCTTTAAGAAAAAATAGTTATATAGAATTACATCCTAAACCATTGATTTCAAATAATAAAATTAATAGTTCGGGAGCTCACACCAATTATAGCACAAATAGTTTAAGAAATCCTGACATTGAACCTCTTAATGGTAATATCATTATTAATACTTATATCGAAAAATTAGCCAAAAAACATATATATCATATGGAAAAATATGGAGAATTTAATGATTTGAGATTGATTGGTTCTTGTAATACGTCATCACTTGAAAAATTTACATACGGTATCAGTGATTGTTCTGCAAGTATTCGAATACCGAAGGAAGTAGCACAGAATGGTTATGGATAATGTAAATAATCATATACAATTTTAAAAATTTCTTATTTTTGTTGAATCAAAATTAACATATTCTACTATTAATGGCTCCTTATATTCTGGATTATTATAATCTAATAATGGACTATTTGGCTTCAATTTATTGTATCCAGATGGCAAATTATTATTATTGTTATATTTGATATTTCGAGTATATTTTGGAGGTGGTTCATATGTGAATAATTTTTCAACTTCTTTTTCTATATCTTTTATTCTTGTCTCTTTACTAACGCAACAAGTACCCATTATTATGTATGTTATAATAATAATCCAAAAAAATTTTGTAAATCAATAATATGGACAATATACAAAAACGATTTATATTATTTTTGATAGGATGTATCGGAACAAGATTTAGTTTAGTTTATTTAAGCAAGACTATAAAAAATCCTACTTTTATAACTTTATTTGGTATTTTTTTGATTACTATTGGTACAAGTTTCATGGTATTATTTTTAAATGATTGTAGAAAAACTGGACCAGAAGTTTTCGGAGGTAAAATTTGGTGGAACTCATTAAGACCTATTCATTCTATTTTATATTTCTCAGCTAGCGTGATGTGTTTAACAGGTTATTATAATAATGTATGGCAAGTTTTATTAATAGATGTCTCAATAGGATTATTTAGTTTTTTATATAATCATATTCTTTATAAATAAAATTTTTTACGACTTTAAAGATCGCATATAAAAAAATTGATATATATTTTATATAAATGATTAAGATATTGTAATCATTTATATACAGATGATTAAACTACCAACTAATATTTTCAATAAATATAAAAATATTAAAAAAAATATGTCCAGTAAAGATGTATCAGTACAAACGGATGAACTAACTGTTGACCAAACTGTTGACCAAACTGTTGACCAAACTGTTGACCAAATTATTCAACAAACAATCAAACAGGTTGAACCCTCTTATTCACTACTCCAAACTGTTGACCAAACTGTTGAACAACCAATTGACCAAACAATAAATACGGATAAATTACCTATAATTATTGGTATTACAGGTAAAAAATTTAATGGTAAAGATACATTGGGTAAATATTTGTCTAAATATGGATATAGACGATTGGCATTTGCAGATCCACTTAAAGATGTATTAAGAGATGTATTTCATTTTAATGATGAACAATTGTATGGTGAAGATAAAGAAAAAATGGATCCTTATTGGAAAGTTAGTCCTAGAACAATAATGCAATTTGTTGGAACCGACCTATTTAGACATCAAATGAAAAAAGTATTACCAGAAGTTGGTAATAATATTTGGATAGAAGTTATTAAGAGGCAAATATTAGAAATCTGGAAAACTAATCCAAATCAAAAAATTGTATTGACAGATTTAAGATTTCCAAATGAGATAGCTCTAATAAAAGAATTTGGTGGCATTATAATTCGTGTTAAACGTAATATTGATAAAAATTACAATGATTTTGTAGTGGTTCATGAATCTGAAACATATATTGACACATTAAATGTAGATTATGATTTTGATAATAATGGTTCAAGAGAGGACCTATTTATGAAATTTGATGATTTATATAGTTAGAAATATATTTGTTAATTTTTATTTATTATCTATAAAATAATTAATTAATTAATTAATTAATGGTCTCAAAATTGTCTAATACATACTCAACCAAAGAATATATTAAGTCAAATGATACTCTTTTACGTGCGATATCTTTGCTTTCTCTATAATTTGTCAAAAATAATGAATGATATTTTTGTCTCTGTCTTTCCAAATAATTGTTCACTTTAATTATCAACTGTCTTTGTTTATTCAAATCTATCGATGGTTCTATAATCAGAGTACAATATGTTCTTGCTGTTTGATTCGGCGTCTCATCCACATATTTGTCATCATCTGATACATATGATAAACCTATTTTACTATTCTCATTATCATCAATACATTTGACAAATATATTGGTATTAGATTTTGTTTTATTTTTAGTTGTAAGACGAGTAATTTTATATTGTTTATTTGTTGGTAAATTATATATCTCTCCACCTATCATATAATTATTTGTCTCATTTAATATTACTTCTAATGTACTATCTGATGGATATATATGTATATTTATTGTATTGATATCATTATTTGATCTTAAACTGAACTGAAATGAACACACTGTATACGTCGTATCATCAAATACTTGTTCCTCAAATATATTCAGTCTCTCTACATTATATTTATTTAAAAATAACTTTCTCAATTCGATATCATTTGCTCTGATTGATGACCAAAAATTTAACGGTATTATTATTATTCCTCCTAATACTACATTAATAGTTATTTCTTTAACAACACATTTATAAAGATCATTAACATCATATTTATCATATAATGTTTTGTCTGATGCCTTATTTCTCGCAAAATATGGGGGATTTGTTAACAAAAATTTATTTGTATATGTTGGTGGATTTAATATAGTGTCCCTCTTAACAATAAAGTCTTTTTTTGGGTCTATATCATAACATTCCAATATATATTTATGTTTATCTTCTATTGGTATAAATTTTAATAGATCGCCGTTTCCAGTAAATGGCTCTATAATTTGTGTTATGGTCTCTGGTATTTTCATCCCTTGCAATATATAATTATAATTTGTTGTAAAAAACTGACCATATATTTGTTTATTTGAGTCTGCTGATTGAACCAACAACTGGTTATTAATTATATTATTAATTGTCTCAATACTAGGTATCCTATTTGTTATTCGAACTCTTCTCTGTTCCATCTATATATTTATATATATTTTGTGTATCTATAGTTTAATATTTATTTATCAATTTTTTATTATAAAAAAACTTGGTTCATTATTATTTATTTCTTAAGATTGTTACTAATTATTGTAAACAAATTTATTATCACTATCGTCCATTCAACTTTATCATAATCAAGATGATTTTTTAAATCATTATATGTCTTGACGTTCGCTTCATATAATAAACTTAATAATCTACTATAATTCTGATTAAATTTTATATTTTCCTCTAATTTTATATCTAATTCAATTATGTAATCTTTCCACAGGAAAGAACCATCGTCTTTTAATGTGTCATTTAATCTATTTAATACATTTTTGCCAATATTATATAACTCTTTATGTTTCATAACATAAAGAGCCATATATATCTTGTTTATTATACAAAATATTTTATGATCATTCATATTTATATTTCTTTGTTCATCATAATGTTTGAAAAATTCGTAAATGACTTCTTCATATTCCAGATCATATTTACCTAATTTAGATATTACTTCTTTTTTAGAGTCTAAATCTAAATCTAAATCTGAATTATTTGCTCTAATAACTGAACGATTATTCCGAGCACTTGCACTGATAACTGATTTTTTTGGTTCTGGTTCTACATATCTCCATCCGTCTAAATTACTCGACTCATTATGGTCTGGCACATTTTCTTTTTCTTCATCATCATTTTCTTTGATATTATTTTTATTATCATCAATAAATTGATTAAAATCACTAATTAAAATTAAAACAATATCTTTAATAGATTCATTAATAGCTTGATCATTAATTTTGCTATTATTAAATGTGTCTAATTGAATATAATTAATAATATTCTCTTCACAAAAATTTCTAAATATATTATTATCATTCTGTATTAATTTATTTGTTTGTTCATTTATATGACCAATATAGTCCCTAAATTCTTGAACATTTAATGTATTTATTGCTCTATTAAGTTGGTCTAAATAATTGTTAATTGAAACGTTTTCTTGATTGCGGTCCATCTATATATAATTATTAGATTTATATAATAATATATAAAATAAAAATATCAATTTTTTCAATATGATAATCAGAGGTAAATATTTATGATTAATTCTTTAATATAGATATCCACAAACAGATACCTTAATAACTATACTTATTATAATATTTTATTTAGTTATCATATGGACAATTACATCTATCACATAGTCTGACCATTCTTATTGTGTTATTTTTTATAACATTTTGATAATGTGTTCCATAATATCTATTACATGGACAATAAGCATCACCATGCTTCCAATCTTTTAGTTTCACAATTGTTCCATCATCTGGAAAATATTTGTTTAAAATAGACTCAAATTTGTTATTACCATACATATTATTATAAGATGTTGGATCGACTGTTTCTTTACTGAAATCGAGATTTATTAGTTTACCACATAAATTATCTGTAAAATGAAATACCGATATTTCTAAAAATGATTCATCAAGTTTTACATCAAAATTAAACTTTTTATGGAAATAAGTCGGTTCTGCTTCATTCCATAAAGCACGCATAAGTTCTATTTTTTGTTCACAAGATAAGTGTCTGATTGAGATCATTATATATATATATACTTTATTATTTATTATTATATATACAATATAATAATAAATCAATTTTTTTCAATATATAGGTCATCTATTAATAGTCATTTATATAAAATAATATTTTAATTTAATTTAACTCATATTAAAAGGTTTCAAATATTCATACAATTTCTTTGTTGCCTCTTTACGAATTTCTTCGCTACATACTTTTATATATTTATATACGTCTTCATTATGCATTACTTGTTTGCATAACTCTTCTGTTTGTTCATTCACATATCGTAATGCATATTCTGTTTGTTTAACTGCTAAACATGATAGTTCATACGTCTTATCCATGACGTATTGTAATGCGGTACCATTTTGTTCTACTGCTATTTTACATAATTCATATGTTTGGTCTTTTACATATTGCAATGCAAGTCCATTTTGAAGCAATGCAATACGACACAATTCAAATGTCTGCACATTCACATATTGCAAAGCAGCACCATTTAGTTCAACGGCTTTTTTACAAAGTTCATATGTTTGGTCTTTCACATATTTCAATGCATTTGCGCCTTTATAATATTCTATTGATGATGTTATTGCTGCATCACATATTTTTGCTGTCTGAGTGTTTACATATTCAAGAGCATTTCCACAATGTTTTACTGCTGAATAACATATTTCTTCTGTCTGATTTAATACATGTTTTAAAGCATATCCATTCTGTTGAACTGCTAAATTACATAATTCTTCTGTCTGTTCTTGATCTAAAACAAACTGTAGAGCATTTCCATCTTTCTGAACTGCAATACGGCATATTTCAGGTGTTCGGTTTATAACAAATTCTAATGCAAGTCCATCTTTTTGAACTGCAATAAAACATATTTCATCAGTCTGATTTTTGACAAATTCTAAAGCCGAACCATTATTTCGAACTGCCATTTTACAAAGTTCATCTGTTTGTTCCTTAATATATTGTATTGATCTTCCATTGCGTTCAAGTGCTAATTTATACACATCATTTAATAATTTATTATCCCAATACATACCTATCTCTCTCCATTCTTCGACATATTTTAATAATTGTCTGTTTTTCTTAATATATTTTTTACATGCTTCTAATATCTCTTGTTTGGATTCTTCAGTTGTTTTTTCATCGTGAGAAACGGCGCATTTAAAAATACCAAGTAATTCTTCATCAACTCCTAACATCATTATATATTATTATATTTATTATTATATTAATAATAATAAATTAATCAATTTTTTTATATCCATATAATATATATGGAAGTTGCTGCACCGACGTTAAACATTGTAGATATTTATGTAAAATATAGTAATATAATACATCTAATTATATATTTAAATGATCCGTCCATATTACTTGAAAGACACTATGAACCAATAGAACTCTTTAAACCAAAATTTGAAATGTCAATGTTATTCACTAAATGTCAATCATCAGTATCTGCATTTATATGTTTGGCAACCAAAATATGTTCTTTAAACAGACAATATATGCTGGATCATGAAAAGGTATTTCATATCATTAATACTCCGTTCCAAAAACCATTTTTGTTGAATATCATTGTAGACCCTCCAGACCACACATTTGTAATATATAAAATTTCTGATGTTATACATTATCTTATTGAATCAGATATTGGTAAGTATTCTCCAAAATATACAGTTTATGATAAGTATGGTATTATAAAAGAACTTAACGAAAGATTTCAAAAGACTACAGAAAATGCTGCGGAAAAGGCTGTGGGAAAGACTGCGGCTGCAAAAGATGCCACAGAAGATGCTGCAGAAAAGGTTGCGGTAATGGCTGTGGAAAAGGCTGTGGAAAAGGCTGTGGAAAAGGCTGTGGAAAAGGCTGTGGAAAAGGCTGTGGAAAAGGCTGCGGCTGCAGAAGATGCAGCAGAAAATGTTGCTACTGACGCAGAAGATGCAGCAGAAGATGGCAAACCATTAATATCGTACATAAAATATGACGTAGACGACTCCGTATTTATAACTTATCTTTTAGATATAATTAAACAAAAAAAACAACAAATCACACATTATTTAGTCACTTTTTTAACAGTTTTTAAATATGGTGGAAATTTAGATGTATTAAATATAGACAAAATAAAATTATTTATTGATGATGGTTTGGTTTTTACGGGTTATCTAGATGAAAGTACTTATGATATAATGAAGGCATTTAATTTGAATACAAAATCGGTAAAAAAATTTATGAATATATTATGTGATTTTTTTGAATTAAATAATAAATTGATTTTATATCAAACTGGTGGTTATAAAAATAATACATCATTATGGTTCAATCATTGCTATTAAATTTTTAATTCTCAATTGTTATTTTATTTACCAATATTAATTGATCTAATATATACAGAATTAATGGAAAAAATCTTTTAGATTATTTATAATCAGTATTAATTTATATTTTATTTATTTTATAGATGTTTATTCCAATATACATCTATAAAAATAAAATATAATAATCTAAAAATTAATATTTATATTTAAATAATAATCAATTATTAGATTATTATATTTTATGAATTTATGGAAAAAATCATATAGATTATAAATAATCTATATGATTAATATTTTATTTATTTTGATAAATGTTTATTCCAATATACATCTATCAAAATAAAATTAGCGTCT
>Ga0304730_1002750_pt1 | contig 12279 bp, 5 predicted proteins | sample M_130628_MF_Meta_FD_190474 | JGI IMG/M metagenome (GOLD analysis project Ga0304730, IMG submission 190474) | Freshwater microbial communities from Lake Montjoie, Canada to study carbon cycling - M_130628_MF_MetaG (v2) (version 2) | ecosystem: Environmental > Aquatic > Freshwater > Lake | place...
TCTTTCGCAGCGTATTGCGGTTGATGCCGAGGCGGGCTGCGGCCTTGAGTTGCACACCACCGCAGGCGGCGAGCATTTGCGAGATCAGCTCGCGCTCGACGCGGCTAACGACGCGCTCGAAGAGGGTGTCGTCGTCGGGGCCGGAGGTCGTCATTCCCTGCTCGACGAGGTCGCGGGCGAGGCTGTCGAGATCGCCGCCGCGGCCGGGGAGCGAGACGCTCGGCCGGTCGCCGCGGATCGCCGCCGGGAGGAGATCGATCGTCAGTTCGTCGCCGGGGGCGAGGATCACACAGCGCTCGACGACGTTTTGAAGCTCACGGACGTTGCCCGGCCAGTGGTACTTCACCAGCGCCGCGATCGCTTCCTTCTGGATGTGGACGACGTAGCGGGCGTTGGCCTCGTTGTAAACGCGGAGGAAGTAGGTGATGAGGTGGGGGATGTCTTCGCGGCGGCCACGAAGCGGCGGGATGTAGATCGGGACGACGTTGAGCCGGTAGTAGAGATCCTCGCGGAAGTTGCCCCGGGCGACCTCGTCGAGAAGCTCGCGGTTGCTCGCCGCGATCACCCGGGTGTCGACGCGGATCGTCTCGGTGTCACCGACACGCTCAAACTCGCGCTCCTGGAGGACGCGGAGAAGCTTCACCTGGAGCTTGGCGGTCGTGGAATTGATCTCGTCGAGGAAGATCGTGCCGGTGTGGGCCGCTTCGAAGCGGCCGGCCCGGTTGGCGACCGCCCCGGTGAACGACCCGCGGACATGACCAAAGAGCTCGCTTTCGAGGAGGCTCTCGGAGAGGGCCCCGCAGTTGACCCGCACGAACGGGCCGCTCCCGCGCGGCGACAGTTCGTGGATCGCCTTGGCGATCAATTCCTTCCCCGTGCCGGTCTCGCCGACGAGCAGCACCGAGGCATTTGACGCGGCCACCCGCCGTGTCATGGCGTACACCTCCTGCATCGCCGGTGCCGTGCCGATCAGACCCTTGATCGGGGGCGCGGAGGGATCGTCACCGGGTTGGCCGGAAGGAGGCGGCATCGACAGGCGGAAGGAGGGCGGGGCGGACGCGCTTGGGGAGGAGGGCCAGGATGGTGCGGGCTGTTTCCCGCGGCCCTGCGTCCGACTTTCCAGTGTAGCTTCGGCACAGGTCCTCGACGTCATCGGCCGCCAGGAGCATGCGATAGCGGGTGACGTTTTCCCCCAGCGCCGCGAGGGCCAGGGGACGAATTTCGGCATCCGTGGCCGCCAGGGCGTGCCGGACGAGGCTCCCCTGGGCACCGGGCCTACCGATCACCGCCAGGAGCTTGAGGGCCGCCGGGATGAGCGCGGGAGTGGTCAGGGCGAGCCGGGCGTGGGCCTCCGCGGCGCTGACGTCGTGGCCGCTGCGGCCGAGGATGGCGAGGATCTCGAGCGCCTGCCGGGCCCGCTCGAGCCGTTCTGCACTCCGGGCCTGCCGCCAGGCCGGATCGGCCTGCTCGGGGCCGGCAATCATCGCCAGCTCCTCCGGGAAGCGTGGCGGCGCGACGACGTTCCCCTCGGCGTCGAGCAGCGGCCCGAAGAAGCTCGGCAGCCGGTCAACGAGCGCCACACAGCCGTGGGCCCGCGCCTGGAGAACGAGCTTCGTGAGCTTCCTGCCGCGCGGATGGTCGTCGAGCGGATCGACGACGATCATCACCGGCGGCAGATCGCCCCGCCCCGCCTGCCGCAGCCCCTGGAGCGTTTCGAAGGCACCGGGCAGCGCCAGCCGGGCACCGAGGAGGACAAGCGTCGTGTCGGCATCAGCGGTCGCGGCCTGGAGGGCCTCGTGCCCACTCCCCACGACCGTTGTCCGGAAGCCATACTTCGCGGCCGCCGCGGCCAGATCGTTGCCGACGGCGAGATCGGGATGGGCGACGACGGCATGATCGGTGCCGCGCGAGGTGGCCGCATGGAGGAGCCGCTCGACCACCCGGCTCGAGCCGCGATAGGCGGCATCACCACCGACCAGCGCCAGGGCCCTGGCGGCAGCAAAGGCGAGCCGCTCATCAGGGGCATCGACAAGCTTGACCAGCGCCTTGCGGGCGTTTGCCGGGAGGGGCGCCGCGGCGACGCGCTCCGTCGGCGTGTGCATCGCCTCGAGCTGCCAGACGGCGGCGAGGGCCGCCTCGGGCATCCCCCGCTCGATCGCCGTCTCCATCACCTCGGTGACGAGGTTTGGATCGAGACTGTCGGGACCGGTGAAGGCGGCTGCGAGCCGCTCCGGCGCGATCGCGTCGAGCGCCGACGATGACGGGCCAGAAGCAAGGAGGAGCGATTCGATCCGTGCCAGGATCACCAACCGGACGGCGAGCGGATCGCGGGCGTCGAGGGCCTCGAGATCGCGCGCCACATGGGCGGCGTCGATGCTCCTCGCCAGGCGTGGGGAAAGCTCAACCTCGTCGAACGTCCCCGCCTCGACGTTCCAGCGATAACGCCGGACCGTGGCCGGGCCTTCGGCTGGATGCGGGGGCACCTGCGGGAGCCCCTGCGGCGTGAGAGCGCAGTCGAGCCGCTGGGCGAGGAGCGTGATCGCGGTGTTCGGCCGCGGCGGCTGGAGGAGCGCCGGGTCGGGCTCGCCGGCCAACCGTGCCGCGTGGCGCTGGAGGGCTGCCAGGGCCGCGCGTTGGGCGCCCGGCGGCGTGCCGCCGACGAGGGCCGGGGCGAGGAGGAAGTCGGCCCGGTCATCGAGGCCCGCCGCCTCGAGGGCGAGGATCGCCCCCTGCCAGCGGTTGACATCGGGGCTTGCGAGGATCGCCAGCAGCGGTTGGCGGGCGTCCGGCCCCAGGTCGGCGACGATCTCCCGGGCGAGAACGCGCGCCACCCGCTTCCCCGGCGCGGTCGACGCCAGCACATCCATGAGCGCAGGGAGCCCGTCGATGCCCGCCTTGGAAAGCTCCGCGACGGCAGCCGCGCGAACGTCCGTCGCGGCGCTTGCCAGGTCGGTCGCGGCGCGCTTCATCCGCGCTGGCGACCGGCGCCGGTCGCGGGCCGCGTCGCGCATTGCATCAAGAATATTCGGCGCGTTGGCATCGAGGGGGCGGAGATGACGGGCAAGCCGAAGGAGCGCTGCCTGATCGGCCGCATCGCCGAGATCGGCGAGAAGCTCGTCACGGCCGTCGCCGGCGTCGGCCACGGCGTCGAGCATGCGGCGAAACCACTCGAGCGCTGCGGCATCGGCGTCGACATCGGCGGCGCGGATCGCGGCGTCGAGCATCTGGGGCGCCGTGTCACGCTGATCGGCGGCGAGCGAGTCGACGACCGATTGCTGAAGGGCATCGAGCGGCCGCGGTTGGGCCGTGGTGCCCGGCCGCTCTTTGCCCGAGAGTACCGAGACGGTCCCGTCGCCGTCGTGGCCGTCGTCGAAGGGAAACTCCCACTTCGTCGTCGTCAGCGGGCCGCAGTTCGGGCAGGGCTGCCCCGCCCCGGCTAGGCCGCCGAGGAACAGCCCCGCTGCCGGCACCCCGATCAGCCAGTGCCGGCTTCCCCGCGGCGCCACGGGCACCAACCGCATGCGTTCCGGTCGTCCCCTCGCTGCCACGATGCCGTCTCCCCCGGGTTCACCCGCCGCCAGCGCCGAGCCGCTGCTGCCACACCTTGATTTGGTCGACCACCCGGGCCGGCGCCGTGGATCCGAAACTCGCCATCCGTCCAACTGCCCTGGATGCCCCAAGTGCGCTCCGCAGCGTGCCGTTCCAGCCCGCGCAGTCTGCCGAAAACTCCTCATCGGCAAGCTCCTCGAGCGACACCCCCTTCCGCATCGCCCGCCGGACGAGCTTCCCGACCGTCTCGTGGGCCGTCCGCTGGGGGGTGCCGGCGGCGATGAGGGCTTCCATGAGGCTCGTGGCGTCGAGGTGCCCCCGGTCGAGCGTGGCGCCGATCCTGGCCCGGTCGAACGACGTCCCGGCGACCAGCGGCGTTGCTACGCCGAGGATCGCCTCGAGGGTGTCGATCGAATCGAAGAGCGGTTCTTTGTCTTCCTGGAGATCGCGGTTGTAGGCGGTGGGGAGCCCCTTCAAGAGCACGAGGAGCGCCTGAAGGTTGCCGATTGTCCGGGCCGACTTGCCGCGGACGAGCTCGAGGACATCGGGGTTGATCTTCTGTGGCATGATCGAGCTGCCGGTGCAGAAGTTCTCCGGGAGCTTGAGAAATCCAAACTCCTCGGTGCTCCAGATGATCCACTCCTCGGCCCACTGCGAAAGATGGATGCCGGCCAGCGCGATCACGAAGGCCAGCTCGCAGGCGAAGTCGCGGTCGCTGGCGGCGTCGAGGCTGTTGGCGGCGACCGCGGCGAACTCGAGCCCGGCGCGGACATGCTCGCGGTCGATCGGCAGGCTCGTTCCGGCCAGCGCCCCCGAGCCGAGCGGGAGGATGTTGGTGCGCCTGCGGCAATCGGCGAGCCGATCGCGATCGCGGCCGAGCTTCTCGCACCACGCCAAGAGCTGATGGGCGGCAAGGACAGGCTGCGCCCGGCGGAGATGGGTGTAGCCGGGGATAATCAAGTCGGCCTCGCGCTCGGCAAAGCCCAGGAAGGCGCGCTGGAGCGCGGCGAGGCCGGCATCGATCCGGTCGATCGCCCGGCGGCAATAGAGGCGCAGATCGGTGGCCACCTGATCGTTGCGGCTGCGGGCCGTGTGGAGCCGGCGGCCGGTGTCGCCCAGCCGCGCCGTCAGGGCCGACTCGACGTGGAGGTGGATGTCCTCCTTCGAGATCGTGTAGGCGAAGGTGCCGGCGTGGATCTCCGCCCGGATCTCCTCGAGCCCCGCCCGGATCGCCTTTGCCTCCGCCGCCGAGATGATCCCGCAGGCCGCGAGCATCGCCGAGTGGGCGATCGAGCCGTCGATGTCGTCATCGGCCAAGCGCTGGTCGAACGACACGCTCTCCGAGAAGGCCTCGACGCGGGCGTCGGTCGCCTGCTCGAACACGCCTCCCCAGGCTTTTGGTTTTCCCGTGGAGGGGGGAGCGGAGGGATCGTGCGGGGAGCGGGGGTCGGCCACGGTGGGGTCCTGTCGAGGGGGCGATGGCGATCGGGGCGTGTGGGGACTGGAAAAGTATGCACTGTGGTGGGAGCGGGTACATTGCCAGGATGATCACTCCCGGCGAATTCCTCGCACCCGGCGGCCGATTGGCAGCCCGGCTCCCAGCTTGGGAATCCCGGCCCCAGCAGCTGGAGATGGCCGAACTGGTGGCCGCCGCGATCCGCGACCGGCGCCACCTCGTCGTCGAGGCCGGCACCGGCGTCGGCAAGAGCCTCGCCTATCTCATCCCCGCGGTCCTGGCGGCCACCGCCGATCAGGAGGAGGGGGAGGCGGTGACCGGCCCGCCGGCCGGAGAGACCGACCCCGACGGCGCGGACGATTCCCCCGAGGCAGCACCGATCGGCCGGCCGCGCCGGGTCGTCATCTCTACCCACACCATCGCACTCCAGGAACAGCTTGTCGGGAAGGACATTCCGCTGGTTCAGTCGGTGATGCCGCGCGAGTTTTCGGCGGTGCTCGTCAAAGGCCGCGGCAACTACCTCTCCAAGCGCCGCCTGATGATGGCGGTGGAGCGCCGCGGCAGCCTCTTTCAGGATCAGCGCGACATTGACGAGCTCGACGCGATCCACCACTGGGCGGTGCGGACCAGCGACGGATCGCTCGCCGACCTGCCGCAGCTGCCGGGCGACGTCGTCTGGGAGGAGGTGCAAAGCGACTCGGGGAATTGCATGGGGCGCGGCTGCCCGGTCTACTCCGAATGCTTCTATTACGCCGCCCGGCGGCGGATGGCCAGGGCCCAGATCCTCGTCGTCAATCACGCCCTGTTCTTCTCCGACTTGGCCCTGCGGCGCGGCGGTGCAAGCCTCCTCCCCGACCACGACATCGTGATCTTCGACGAGGCCCACATGGTGGAGGAAGTGGCCGGCGACCACCTCGGCGTCGGCGTGTCGAGCGCCGCGGTCGAGCGCGTCCTCTCCAAGCTCTATTCGGAGCGTGGCCATCGCGGGCTCCTCGTCCATTACGGATTCGACGATCTCCAGCGCGAGGTGCTCCGCTGCCGGAGGCTGGGCGAGGATTTCTTCGCGGCGGTGAAGTGTGCCGCGGGGAGCCGTGGCGACGGGCCGTGGCGGATCGCTGAGCCGAAGATCGTTGCCGACACCCTCGGCGATCCGCTCTTGGATCTCTCCCGCCGGCTCCGCGCTGCTGCCGAGGGGATCGAGAACGAAGCCGAGCGACACGACTTCTTCTCCCTCTCCGACCGGCTCACCGGTCTGGCGGGCTCGATTGAGACGTGGCTGGAGCAAGCCGAGCCGGGGAGCGTGTGGTGGGTGGAGGGAACGCGCTCGCGGCGCGGTCGGGAGCGCGTCCGGCTGTGCGGCGCGCCGATCGACGTCGGCGCCACGCTCAAGCGCGATCTGTTCGACCGGGTGGGGACGGTGATTCTCACCAGCGCCACGCTCGCCGTGGGGGCCGGTGACGGAGGGCAGGAAGCCGGGCCCGATCCGTTTGCCTATGTCGAGAAGCGGCTCGGGCTGGCAAAGGCGACCGGTAAGCGACTCGGCAGCCCTTTCGATTACGCCGCGCAGGCCGAGCTTGTCGTCGTCGACCGGCTCCCCGATCCGAGCGAGCGGCAGGCGTATGACCGGGCGGTGGTGCGGATGATCCGCCGCTACGTCGATCAGACCTGCGGCCGGGCAATGGTGCTGTTTACGAGCTCCGCGTCGCTCGCCGCGGCAAGCGCTGAGCTCGCCGGCTGGTGCGTGCAGCGCAACTACCGGCTCGTCAGCCAGGCCGACGGGCTGCCGCGGTCGCGGATGCTCGCCGACTTCCGCGAGGGGCCGGGGAGCGTGCTCCTCGGCACCGACGGCTTCTGGCAGGGGATCGATCTCCCTGGCGACCAGCTCGTGACGGTGATCATCACGAAGCTCCCCTTCGCCGTCCCTGACCGGCCGCTGGTGGCGGCGCGGATCGAGGCGATCCGGGCTGCCGGCGGGAATCCCTTTATGGAGTATCAGGTGCCGGAGGCGACGCTCAAGCTCAAGCAGGGTTTCGGGCGGCTCGTCCGCACCGCCGAGGATCGGGGGCGCGTCGTGATCCTCGATCCCCGCGTCCTCACCAAGCCCTACGGCCGCGTCTTTCTCGACAGCCTCCCGCCGGCGAAGCTCGTTATCGAGCCGTATGCGTGACGGAGCCGAAGGCTCCGAAACCTTGCCCGGCCGCAGCGCAAGACGTACGCTGCGTTGGGTGGGGGGTGAAAGCCCCCATGGCTAAGGATGCGACGGGAGGGGGGAGCGATGGCGCGAATGATAGTGGGGCGATGGTTGCGGACGTTGGTCATGGTCCTCCAGATGATGCTTGTCCTCGCGATCGGGCCGGCGCTGGCCGCGGGGGAGATTCGCACCTGGCGCGACGAGTCGGGGAAGTTCGAGGTTCGGGCCGAACTTGTCGACTTCGACGGCGAGAAGGTCCGGCTGGCGAAGGAGGACGGCAAGGAGATTACCGTTCCCCTCTCCCGGCTGTGTGCGGCCGACAGAGCGCATGTCCGGCGCCTCATGAAGAACAACGACGGCAAGGCCGACGACCAGGACATTGACAAGAAGAGCAACGACGACAAGAGCAACGGCGGCGCGGAGAAGCCGCGGCCCGATCGGTCCGGCGAGGCCGACGATGATCCGGCTGCCGAGAAGGGGAACGGCAAGGAGCCGAAGCCGTCTGACGCCGATCTGGTGCGACTGCGCGACATCCCCGCGAAGCGAGCCGGCAGCCCCAAGGGGGTGCTCGTGTGGCCGACCAAGCTTGCCACGCCAGCGGAGCCGGTGGGGGGCTTGGTCAGCGATCCCGGCGCGGCGCTGGGGGCGATCAGGGCCACGTGCGCCGTGGAGATCAGCAAGCACTACAGCACCGAGCACGTGTCGCGCGCGGTGCCGCTCGACACGGAAGGGGGGCGTTTCCTCGTCAGCGTCATCAGGCGGGAATCGGCGGACCTGCTCTCCCGGATCTACCTCATCGATGCCTCCGCCGACACCGCGACGATGGTCCAGGAGACGAAGGAGCTCTACGAGATCCTCGACCATGACATCGAATCGGGGATGACGCTCCTCGGCGAGCGCGGGTCGAAGTACGGCATTATGGCGGCCGATAAGCCGACGCGCCTCGTGCTCGCCTCGGGCTTTCCCGAAGGGACGCCCGCATTGAAGTTCAGCCGGGATTGCCCCCGGATCGACAAGGACTTTGCTGCAGAGATCGTCGGGGCCCGGCTCCTCTCGGCCCGCCATGCGCTCGTGTCGTTCACGACCGCCGCCGGCGTCTGGGAGCTCGATACCTGCAAGGCGCTCCAGGTGTTTCCGAGCACCGGGCCGGCGGCCGCCAGCGGAGGCCTACGCTATGCGGCGATCCCCACCGCCAATCAGGTCGTGGTGATCGAACCGGCCTCACGGCGCACGGTGGTGACGGTGCCCACGGCGCTGACTGTTTCTGGTCTGGCCTTCGATCCCGCGGGGCAGAAGCTGGCGATCGTCGAGCCGGGATGGGTGTCGATCCAGGACTGTGTTGCCGGCGGGGATCCGGTCCGTTTCCAGTCGCCGGAGGCGACCGGCACGGTATCGTGGGTGGGACCGACGACGATCCTCACCGGATCGGGAGCGCTGATCGATGTCGAGCGCAAGGCGGTGCTCTGGAAATACCAGCTCAACAGTGGCTGGAGCGTATCGGGATCGACGGTGGTTGCCCGCGTGGACGATCAGCTCTGCTTCCTCACCGTGCCCCACCCGGCTGCGGAGGCCAGACGCGCCAGCTGGGTGGCCGTGGCCGATCCGATCCTGCTCCGCGCGGGGAGCGCGGTGAAGGTCGGCTGCGAGGTTTCCCAAGGGGTGCAGATCGATCAGGCGGCGCTCGAGCAGACGCTCGCCGGCCTCGCCCAACAGGCCGGCTACCAGGTCGTGGCCGAGGCGCCGACGAGGCTCGTGGCCCGACTCGATCGCCTCGCTCCTCGGACCACGGCCCTCCTGGGAGTGTTTGGCGTCGGCAGTGGCCCGGCAGGGCCGCCGACGATGGAGGCCAATCCACTCGTGACATCGATCGAGTTTCGGACGGCGGATGGTGTGGCCTGGTCGGAAAACCTCGTCTATTCGTCCAGCCCGCTCGTCAGGCTCCAGCCGAACGAGTCGCTCGAGCAGGGGATCCGCCGCCTGGAAACGCCTTCGATCGCCACGTTTGCCGCCGTGGCCCTGCCGACCATGGTCGAGAGGCCCGAAGTGGTAGCGGGACAGGGGAGGAGCGAGCCGCAGGAGTCCGGATGGAAGGACCTGCCGGTCGATGCCTCGCAGAGCAGGCACGATCAGATCGTCAACACCGACCGCAGCCTGCGGGAGACGATCGCCAATACGAACAAGATCAGGGAGCAAGCCCTCGAACAGATCCGTAATCCGGGCGCGGCGTTCGATTCGAAGAAGTTCGAGGAGGCCGTTCGAGAGGGGGCCAAGCGTGACCTGGAGCGGCAGGGAGGGGGAGCGGCAGCGCCGCGAGCTGCCGCCGGATGGGTCGTGGCGGTTTTGGGCGTAACGCTCGTCCTCGCCTTTGCCATGGCCGCCGCGGTGTGGATCATCTTTACCAAGGCCGGTCGACAGGGCTGGGAGTGCATGATCCCCTTCTATAACAATGTCGTCTTTCTCGACATCGCCGGCCTGCCCGCGTGGGTGATGGTGTTCTACTTTCTTCCCCAGATCGGAGCGGTGATCGTGTCGGCGGCCGGCCTGGCGGGGACTTTCGCCGGCTTGGCGATCATCGTCATCGGCATGCTCGCGAGCATGCTGGCCTACGCGCTCAACTGCCAGGGGCTGGCACGGAACTTCGGCAAGGGGCTCGGGTTCGCCTGTGGACTGTTCTTCCTGCCGTTTATCTTCATGCCGATTCTCGCCTTCGGCAGTGCCCGCTATAGACGCCGCTGACGGGCCGACGCCGGTGGCTGTTCGCGGCTGACGAGTCAGGCCCCGGCGAGGTCGAGCTCCATCCAGGTGGTGGGATCGCTCTCCCAGGGATACTCCGGGGGCGCTCCGTAGGGGATGCGCCCGAGGCGGCGATCGATCACCGCGGCGAAGAACCCCAGCCGCGGGATCTCCGCCGGATCCCAGCCGGGGAGGGCCGCGGCGGTGATGTGGGCTTCGACGCTCCAGCCGTCGGCGTGGAGCTTCGCCTCCATCGGCACTGAGCCCTCGGGGAGCTCGGCCGGGATCTCGCTTGTCCGTGGGATCACTGCGGCCACGGCCACCGGCTTGTCGGCGAGCTTGCCCCCGCCGGTCGGGAGGAGGGCGAGCCGGCGGCAGAATCGACCGGCCCGGTGGCTCTCGCCGGTAGGGCGGGTGGCGATCCAGAGATGGAGCCCGTCGCTGTCTTCCGGCCGCGTCGGCTGGCACCATCGCGCTGCCCCGACCCCCTTCATTTCCCCCCGCACCCGCAGGCCGCCGTCATTCCAGGCTAGCCACAGCGAGACGAGGTCGGGCACGCCGACGATCCCTGCCAGCGACGGCAGCCGATAGGCGTCGTCGAGCGCGGCCGAAGTGGGGGGCCAGAGCGTCTTCCGCTTCCGGCAGGGGAAGCGGAAGGTGAACAGGGAACCGGGGTTCACAAGCGGCACGGCACGGGCTCCGAGGAATGACCAGGGCTCCGAGGAAAGACCGGGGCCCGAGGGCAACCGGGAGGCCCGACCGGCGGGCCATACTATACTGCTGCCGTTGCCACGGGGAGCGGAATGATCGGCTGGTGAGGCCTCTTCCCGGTGGAGCGATTCACGATCCCTGAGGAGTTGCGATCATGGGGCGGTTCATTCCTGAAGTTCGGCACTCGGTTCGGCCGTCGCTCGGCGGTTGGTGGGGCGCCGCTGCCGGCATCGCGGCGATCGTCGCGTGGGCCTCCCTTCCTTCCGCCCCCGCCGCCGATCAGGCGTCGGGCTCGCAGCCGCTGTGGAGCAGCGCGCTGGTCACCGCTGCCGCGCCGACACGCTCCGTCCCCTTCGATGTCGAGCTCGGTGGTGCCACGTCGGTGTGGCTCGTCGTCGATGACGGCGGCGATGGGTTCGGGTGCGATTGGGCCGACTGGGTCGATCCGGTCTTCAAGGGAGCCGGCCTCGAGAAGCCGCTTGTCGATCTCGAATGGAAGCGCGCGAGTGCCGAGTGGGGCAAGGTGCAAAAAGGGAGGAACGCCGGAGGGGGCGAGCTGCAGCTCGACGGCAAGCTTGTGGCCCGCGGCATCGGCACGCATGCCAATTCGGTGATCGAGGTGGCGGTGCCGGCCGGAGCCACGCGGCTCGTGGGCCGGGCCGGGCTCGACGACGGCGGCGCCAACCAAGGCTCAGGATCGATCCGCTTCGCCATCCACACCAAGGCCCCTGCGCTTCGCCCCAAGCGCGCGGAGGCCGGCGGCGCTGTCGCTCCCGCTGACGGCGCTGCCACGCTCGTGGTCCCTGAGGAGCTTGCCGCGACGCTGTTCGCTGCCGAACCGCTCCTCTCAAGCCCCTCCGATATCGACATCGACGCCTCGGGGCGGGTGTGGGTGTGCGAGGTCACCAACTACCGTGGCCGCAAGGACACGCGGCCCGACGGCGATCGGATCCTCGTTCTCGAAGACACCGACGGCGACGGCATCGCCGATACGTCGAAGGTCTTTTACCAGGGGCGCGACGTCGATTCGGCCCTCGGTATTTGCGTCATCGGCGACGGGCCGGGGCGGAAGGTGATCGTGTCGTGTGCGCCGGACGTGTTCGTGTTCCACGATGACGATGGCGATCTCGTCGCCGACCGGAAGGAGTCGCTGTTCACAAAGACCGGCGACCCGCAGCACGACCACTCCGTCCATGCCTTCTCCGTCGGCCCCGACGGCCGCTGGTATTTCAATTTCGGCAACACCGGCCACGCCGTCCATGATCGTGATGGGAAGCCGGTCGTCGACCGGATGGGAAATGTCGTCAACGACAGCGGCAAGCCCTATCGGCAGGGGATGGTGTTCCGCTGCAATCCCGACGGCAGCGACTTCGAGGTTCTCGGCAACAACTTCCGCAACAACTACGAAGTCGCGGTCGATTCCTACGGCACGCTCTGGCAGAGCGACAACGACGACGACGGCAACCAGGGGGTGCGGATCAACTTCGTCATGGAGGGGGGCAACTACGGCTATGTCGACGAACGCACCGGGCAGGGCTGGCAGGTGCCGCGGACGAATCTCGAAGCGGAGGTCCCGAAGCGACACTGGCATTTGAACGATCCCGGTGTCGTCCCCAACCTCCTTCAGACCGGCGCGGGC
>Ga0304730_1002754_pt1 | contig 12270 bp, 9 predicted proteins | sample M_130628_MF_Meta_FD_190474 | JGI IMG/M metagenome (GOLD analysis project Ga0304730, IMG submission 190474) | Freshwater microbial communities from Lake Montjoie, Canada to study carbon cycling - M_130628_MF_MetaG (v2) (version 2) | ecosystem: Environmental > Aquatic > Freshwater > Lake | place...
GGATCAGGACGTGGAAGCGGCGAAGGAACTGATTCGGCAGGCGTACGAGGAAGACTACTCCGCCGGCGAACATGGGGAGTCTCGACGGCTCGTCGCGAAGCTCGTCGAGGCGGTCAAGGAAGTCGACGATCCACCTCGCAAATATGCCCTGCTTCTGGAAGCCCAGCGGCTCGCCATCGCTGCAGAAGACCTCGACACCGCAATCGATGCAGCGTCACAGCTCAGCGTGGTTTTTACGATCGACGCCGCTGAATCCAGATTGAAGGTTCTGCTGGCTGCCGCAAAAGCTGAACGAAGGGATGACGGTCTGCTGTGCGACATGCTTCTGGCACTCGTCGACCAGTCCCTGCAGCGTGGTCAAGCGGAAGTTGCGGAACGCGCCGTTGGAGAGGCGCTCTTGGCAGCCAAGCGACTCGACAAGCGCGAGAAACAGGCGGCCGCAGAGGAACGTCGGCGGACGGGCCGCAAGCAGACGGAACAGGGGCGAGCAGCGGACCTCCTGCAGCGTGCCGTTGCCCAGCAGCGGGGACTGAAGAACCTAGAAAGATCGCGGACTGAATACGACAAGGCGATGCAGGTGCTCCGCGACAGTCCTGACGACCCGGCGGCAAACACGCGTGTCGGGCGGCACCAATGTTTCGTGTTGGGTGATTGGGAGTCGGGGCTGCCGGCACTCCGCCGAGGTGATTCGGACAGGCTAAGCGACGTTGCTGCGGGGGAGATCGCTCTTCGGGAAGAAGAGCAGCCGGCGGTTGAAAAGATCTTGGCCGTGGCGGGCTCATGGTGGAAAGTTGCCGAAGCCGGCGGGCTGCCCGCGGCTGAAGTGCAGACCATCAAGCGGCATGCCGCAGAGTTTTATGAGACCGCGATCTCCAGCGTCGACGATCCCATCGATCGCAAGCTGGCAAGCAAGCGAATCACTGCGGCGAATCCCGACGGTGAAGCCATGGCGAAGGGGTCGAAGCCAACTGGAGCGGAAAAAATGGCAGTCACGTCGCGGCGTGGAGGAATCCTCAAGATACCGTGCTCTGCGATCCTTCCAGCACCGGCTGATCTATCGCCGCCACTTGTTCAGGCGTTGCCTACGGCAGAAGAAGTCGCGGCGATTCTCAACCACGTCAATGTTCCTGACCGGGATGTCACTCGGGCGAGAGACGCTTTTTTTCGCCGCGTGTACGACAACTTCGCGATGGATCAGTGGACGACCGTGGACGCTCTGTACGTCATGGAGATGAATGACAAAATCAACGAGCGGATTGGTCGTGCCACGGTGATAACTCCCAATTTCACCATGTCTGGATCACGTGAATCATGCAAGGCAGCGCTCGCCGCGACGTGGCTTCTGAAATCGAAGAATGAACAGGAATTTGTGAGACGTGCGGGTAGCCTGCCGGCAGATGTGAAGGGACAGGACTTCGACCGCCGAATCGGCGAGAGTGAGACAAAGAAATGGCTTACGAGCCTCGGCCCAGAGTACGCGACCTCGCGACGAAAACTGCAGGCTATCGAGTACCTCATGAAGCAGGGGGCGGCAACCGAGGGAATGCGCCGCTACGCGGAGGCGGTGTCGAAAGCCCCGTGAGTCAGGCGGGATAGGTGCCAGTCGCATGAACCCCTTGAAAGTCGGTGTTCCATCGACTTTGCTGCTGTATTTCACGCGGGAGGGCCGTGAACCATTGTCGTTTCAAGGTCATGCGACCCATAGATCTCTGCTGACCGAACCGGCCATGATTCCCGAGCGCCGCGTGCAGACGTTTGGGCTAGTTTTCGTCGGCAGTGTCGATGAAATCCGTCGGGCAGATTACACGAATTCCAGCATCGACCGCCGTGTCGAAGCACTGCGATACAAACGTCATATGCCGGTAGAGCCGGCTCGACTCTTCCGCAAGGATGGCGTCCCAGCGGCGGGCCTTGATGCCAGCCCAGACCTGATTGATCCCGGGCCGGTCGGCGATTTCTCCGCTGATCTCCGGTTCGCGGATGATCCCACCCCATCCGTTTGGTCATGGTGCGGGTTCCGTCACCACGCTGCTTCGACCGGCATGCGTGCCTATCGGGGCTACGTCACGAAGCAGAGGAGTCGGTGGAATCCGTCGGCTGCGGTAAACAATTCGAGTCCGTCTGACTCAAATCCTGCCTTGTGGGCCATCTCCTGAGTGGTGGCAAGCGTCTCCGGGAAGTCACGTTCTCGCACGTGCCGGCAGGTGTTTGCGAGCGATTCTCCGGTCAGCCCCCACTCGCTCCTTATCATTTCCGTATATCCGGCGACGTGCTGCTCACGCGTCTCTCCTGGCCGCCGAAAGATGTCGTAGAAAATAAGCGAACCAGCCGGGCCAAGCACTGTCCGGCAGAGGGTGAAGAACCTCTGTTTTTCGTCATTGGCGAGATGGTGTACCGAATAGCCCGCGAGAATCAGTTCATAGGCCTGGTGCCTTTGACTGGATGCAAGAGCGAGGTGCCCCAGTAGCTCTCCTTCGACGAGCTGCACGCTGAATCGTACAGCAGCGAAGTTTCGACGTGCTTCCTCCAGTGCTGCCGCTACGGCATCAACGCCCGTGTAGTGTGCGAGCTGGGTGTTCTCGAATGTCTGGCGTATGAAGCCAGCGTCGCCACACCCTAAATCAAGCAGGGAGAAACGCGTCTGGTAGTTCCATTTCACGAACGCATGGACTGCTGCATGAATTTCCCGGTGTAGCATCCAGTCCTGGTCGATGATGGATTTGTAGACCTGCCACTGGTTGAACAGCGTGGTGGCGGCCATGACGTCATGGGCAATGACTGATTCGGAAATGCCTGCCGGTCGGGGAATATTTGTCATTTACCTGCCTTTGTCTACGATCGTCGCCTCGCCACGAATACCTGATTGCAGCCTGACTGCGCAACGCGTAACACGACTTCATACTGGCTTCGCATGACCATCAACGAGAAGCCCATTCATGTCATCTATCGGGAATAAAGCACCACGCGTGAATGAAGGGGGGCCTCGTAGGCAGGCTCATTCGTGCTCGCCTTCCACATGGGCCTCACCATCTGGGTCGATATCCACGTGCAGGGTCATGGGATGGCAGCAGACAGGGCAGTCCTCAACGTAGTCTTGGTGAGCGCCCCCGGAAATATCCACCGGTACGACGATTTCCTCGCCGCAGGAATCGCAGATGTAGGTCGCCTCCAGGGTGGCGGCGAGCCTTTTGCGGCGGCGTTTGTTTCGTTTCTTAGGCATCATGCCTAAAAGTGTAGCCCCAACGAACGGTAAAATCCGCGGTCATGAACAAGTCGAACGCGTCCGCCCCAAGACGATCGGCACGCTACTGGTTCCCGGCAAAGACCTACGGCTGGGGCTGGGGGCCGCCGTGCACCTGGGAAGGCTGGCTGGTGTTATTGGCCTACTGTGCGCTCCTGCTGACGGCTGGTTTCCTCTTGATTCGTCAACAGAACGTGCCCGGCTTCCTCGTGAGCGTCTTGGGTCTCAATGGCGTTCTGATCGCGATCTGCTTCTGGAAGGGCGAGCCTCCGAAGTGGCGATGGGGCGGGAAATAGGCCAGCTCCCGGCTGTACAGGCGATGCCGAATCATTCCTGGCACGATCAGCCGTTGATAGCAGCCCCAATCGACACATCGGCTTGTCGCACGCGACTTCGTTGCCAGCCCGCTCTGCAACTCATCGTCAGCGACCGCCGCGGCCGCCGGGAGGAAGCCCCATCTTTGCGCGGGTCTCATCCATCACACGGCGATACTCGGTGTATTGAGCCCGCTGAGTCGGAGTGGTGTTGTCGATGATGCGTTTGCGCCAATCGGTGCCACCTCCTCCCGGGTTGCCAGCGCCGGCGTTCTGTCCGCCACCACCTGGCCCGCCCCGTCCGCCGCCGCCGCCAGGCCCACCGCCACCAGGCCCGCCGCCGCCAGGCCCACCGCCACCAGGCCCACCGCCACCAGGCCCACCGCCACCAGGCCCACCCCGTGCACCACCAGCTGCGGCAAAGGCCTTGCGCATCATTTCCTGCTGCTTGATCTGCTGCATGAGGACAGCCTTCCGCTCAGAGGGCGGGGCTTGGAAGTAGGCATTCATATTTTGCCGCATGGCATTTTGGAAGGCTTGCCTGCCACCTGCATCAGCCTGCCGTCGCAGTTCCTGAGGAAGCTCCTCTCGCTTTTCCCTCATCTCCCCCATTGCTGCGACAAACGCCTTGGCTTCCGCCTCGGTGGTCGGACCGCCGTTGGCCATGAACTTTGCCTGGATGTCAGCCTGCATCTTTTTGACTTCCAGCACCCGCGGATCGGTGGTGAACCTGATCCACCCGCCGCCCCAGGCGATGCCGAAGCCCAACAGCAGAAGTGCAGCCAATAGTCCCACCCAGCGTTTCCAACCACCGGACGTTTTTTCAGAAGACTTCACGGCCGCACGAGAATAGCCAGAACCAGAACGCATCGTGGCGGTGCTCATCGAGAAACTCCTCGGGCTGTGGACAGGAATCGGTCAGGCACTGCGTGGCGGGGCGTGCCGAACGCAAGCGGGGAAACTCGGTTGAATCAGAGATTTTCTGTATGGCCATCGAGATAGAGGAAGTTGCGGGCCCCTTCCGGCGGCGTCCAATCGCTGTCGAAGCCATTGCCGGCATCACTGTTGTCGAAGAACCCGCCTCCGCCATGGAAGGCCTCGTACTCGTACATGACCCAGATTTTACTGGATGCCCCTGTGGAACGGCTGGATCCGAGCACCTGCTCACGGGTTTTGTCGGCCAGTCGCCGAGACGGATATTCGTAGCTGCTCCCCTCGTAGGGGAGCGTCTGGTATTCGGCTGGTGCGTCGCTCAGCGAGCGTCCCAGTGGCGCGAGCCTTGTTTTCAGCGATTCCAGGTAGATCGTGGATCGCTGAAAGTAGCTGTTGTCTGATGGGCACTTGAAGATGTTGCGGTTGTTCTCTGAAAAGGGGCCGAGAAACGAGGCGATGCTTGGCTTGATCGGCCGAGGCGGGGTGGACGAGAGATTGAAGAGCATCAGTTCCTCGCTCGGCAGGATCGCGGCGTCGGGAAACGTGCCCCGGGTTTTCCGATCGAGAAACATGATCATCGCCAGCCCGACGTTCTTGAGATTGGATTTGCACTCGGTGCGGCGGGCCGCCTCCCGCACGCTTTGCACTGCCGGCAGCAGCATCCCGAGAAGCAGGCCGATGATGGAGATCACCACCAGCAGTTCCACGAGCGTGAAAGCCCGGCGGCTCCTCAGCAAAAACGGCGTCCACGGCTGCGGAGATCCGGTCGAAGTGCTCACTGCGAGAGAAGCAGCAGTCAGGTCCTTCACGTCGGGTGAAGAACTCGCGACAGTTCGTTGGCAGGGTTTGGTTTTCATTGGGGGAAAGACCACCATTCTACCGCGGTAAAAAAAGTGCGGGAGGCCACTTCCGGTGAGGTGGCCGATGGCGATCCCAGCCTTAGTGCCCAGGCTCCTTTTGGCTAGGGATGCCGTGGCGGGATACCATTGGTGCTTGAACGGCCGAGTCGTGAAAGAGTTGCGGCAACAAATTTTTTTGCGCGGCCGGCGAAATCCGGCGGTTCAAGGCTGCCACTATGGCAGCCCTGGGCTAGACTGGAGTTTTCATACACCGCCTGGTTCGGGATTTCGAAGGCCGCCAACATCCCGAACCGCACTCCTAAGCGATGAGCAAAAGACCAAATCACCTGGATGACGTGCAGCCCCTGCCAAGCCACAGAGCGATGTGGGAGGCCCTTGTTGGGAGCATTACCTCCTTTGTGATTGTGATCGACTGTCATTACACGATTCTGTTCATCAACCAAGTTGAAGTCGGCGACTCCATCGAGGATGCGATTGGTGCCAACGCCCTCGATTACGTGCAGCCCGAGTACAAGGAGCGTGTATCACAGGCGTACGACCTCGTCTTCGCCGGGAATGGCCCGGTTGAGTTTGAGGTCGCGAGTTGGGATCCGGCTGGCAATCCCACCTACTACACATCCCGGATCGCTCCGATTGTCGAGGATGGCAGGGTAATCGCCGGCTTGATAACGTGCATGAATGTGCAGCAGATCAAGGACACAGAGGCCTCCCTGCGGGCAGACCGCCGAGCATTACGTCACCTGATCACGATGCTGGAAAAAGAGCGTCAGTTGGTTTCGTGTGAGATTCACGATGGCTTGTCACAGTATCTGGTGGGCGCGATCATGCTGCTTGAGGCACGAGAACATCAGGCCACGAAGGATGCCAGCGTTCCCCTGAATGACTTGCGGGAAAGCATCGCACTTCTCCGAAAAGCCGCCGCTGAGTCACGGCGCCTCATCCAGTGCTTGCGTCCGACGATGCTCGACGAGATGGGGATTATTGAGGCAGTTGGGTCACTTGTCTTGGATGCACGAAGAGATATTGCCTTCGTCGAATACTCGCACCCCGGTTCGCTTCCACGGTTCGCCCCAGAAGTGGAGACTGCGATCTTTAGGATCGTGCAGGAGTCGCTTTCGAATATCAACAAGCACTCGAATGCACATAACGCCAGCGTGGTGCTTGAGCAGCGTGGAGAACATGATTTGGCGGTCACCGTGGTAGATGATGGCGCGGGTTTTGATATTTCTGCCGTGCCGGACGGTCGATTCGGGCTGGAGTCAATCCGGCAACGGAGCCGCCTTTTTCAACGAGAGGCCTTGATTTCAAGTTCCCCCGGCAAGGGATGTCGTGTCGAGGTGGTGCTGCCGATCTTTCCTGGCCTTCTGCTCTCGGCGAGTGACGCCAGCTCTTCAGCGTGAGACCATGAACAGAGGCGGAGGGCACCTGTGAAACTCCTGCTGAACCGGCTCTTTTGGACGATCGCGGGCGTCTTACTCCGGCTCCGATACCGCGTGATGCTCGAGGGAGGGGGACAGCTTCGTGACCTTGAGGGGCCAACGCTCGTTCTCCCCAATCATCCCGGCTACGTCGATCCGCCGCTGGTGCTCTCACACCTCCGGCTGGGAAGGTCGCTGCGGCCCCTCGTCTTCAGCGGCATCTACCGGCTTCTTCCGCTGCGTCCTCTGATGACGCTCGCCGACGCCTTCGAGGTTCCCGACCTTTCCGCCCAGAGCCGCGATGCTCAGGCCAAGACGCTCGGGATGATCGATGCTGTCGTCGACCGGATCCGGCAGGGGGACAGCTTTCTCATCTATCCATCGGGAAGACTCCAACGAGGCAACTCTGAGATCGTGGGATCTGCCCGCGCCGTCCACGAGATCCTCACTCGCTGCCCCGTCGTAAACGTGGTGCTCGTGCAGACACGCGGCGTGTGGGGGAGTAGTTTCAGCTGCGCGGCCACCGGCACGCTGCCGAGCCTCGTGCCGACGATTCTCCGGGATCTCGGCTGGGCTCTGGCGGCACTTCTTTTCTTTCTGCCGCGTCGCAGGGTGACAATCTGCGTGGAGGTTCTCCCCAGGGGAACGCTGCCCAAGGCGACGCGGGAACAGACCAATGCCTTCCTCGAGCGGTGGTACAACTCCGACGGCCCACAGCAGCCCCTCTTCGTCCGGTACAGCCACCTCTTCGGACCATCCGCGGGGCATTTTGCCGCCGGTGGGGCCCTCCCCGCGATCGATCCGGGCTCGATCGATCCGAAGACAAGTCACTTAGTCAACGACCTTATCCAGGGGCACCTTGGCCGCGAGATCGATCCGCGCGAGCTCACTTTCGACACGACGCTCGAGTCGCTGGGCATGGACAGCCTCGACCGCATGGATGCAACGCTCAAAGTTGAGCAGCAGTTCGGCTTCCACAACCCGGCGGTGGTCAACACACTCGGCGAGTTGTGGGCACTAGCCGATGGAAAGCTGGTTGGGGATGGCAAGGAGGAGCCGATTCCCGTGCCGGCCGCGTGGTTTGCGCGAGCGCCATCCGCGGATGCGCCTGCGGTGCTCGCGGGCACGATCGGCGAAGCCTTCGTCCGGCGTGCGTTGCTCGCACCGACGTCGACTGCTGTGGCCGATCGCATCTCCGGGGTGCTTTCCTCCCGCCGATTGCTCGTCGGGGCGATCCTGATGGCCCGCCGGTTCGCTGCCTGGCCGGAGAAGAATGTTGGCGTCATGCTGCCGGCGAGTGTTGCCGCCGACATCGCCTTCTTCGCCCTCCAGATTGCGGGAAAGACGCCGGTGATGATGAACTGGACGACCGGCCCGACGAACCTCGCCCATGGCGTGAAGGTCACCGGCACGAAAAGGATCATCACCTCGAAAAAGCTCATCGACCGGCTTGGAATCGACGTGCCGGGGGCGGAATATGAATACCTGGAGACGCTCCGTGGCGGCATCGGGAAGGGCGAGCAGGTCGCGACGCTCTTTGGCGCTGTGCTCAATCCCGGCGGGATCCTCCGCGGCCTTCCCCGACAGGATCCAGACGATCCTGCGGTGTTCCTCTTCACCTCGGGATCGGAGAGTGCCCCAAAAACGGTTCCCCTCTCGCACACCAATCTTCTTACGAACATCACAGACTCGCTCGAGGTGGTCGAGGCAACTCCGGCCGACTCGCTGCTTGGGTTTCTCCCGCCGTTCCACAGCTTCGGGCTCACCGGCAACGTCCTTCTGCCGCACCTCACCGGCATCCGCAGCGTGCGATACGCCGATCCGACCGATGCCCGTGGCCTCGTTCAGACGATTCGGGCCTTCAAGCCGACGATGCTCTTCACGACGCCGACGTTCCTGTCGTACATCCTCGCCGTCAGCAAGAAGGGGGATCTTGCCAGCCTGCGGCGAATCATCAGCGGCGCCGAAAAGTGCCCCGACGCGGTCTTTGATCAGACGCAATTACTCGCGCCCGATGCGGTGATCCTCGAGGGCTACGGGATCACGGAATGTTCCCCCGTCCTCGCGGCGAATCGGGTCGCCGACAGACGCCGAGGGTCGATTGGCAGACCCGTGAAGAATGTCGACATCCGCATCGTTGACGTCGACACAGGCACCCCCGTAGCCACGGGTGAGACGGGAATACTCCTGACGGCGGGCCCGTCGATCTTTGCCGGCTACCTCAACCATGATGGGCCGTCGCCCTTTGTCGAGTTGGAGGGGCGGCAGTGGTACCGGACCGGTGACCTCGTTGTTGCCGACGCCGACAACTGGCTTGCTTTCAAGGGACGCCTCAAGCGATTCCTGAAGGCCGGCGGCGAGATGATTTCGCTGCCGGCGCTCGAGGAGCCGTTCCTAAAACGCTATCCCCCCGACGAGAACGGGCCAAAGATCGCGGTGGAGGGTATCGAGACGCCAGGTGGTCGCCACATCACCCTCTTCGCCACCTTTCCCCTCCCGCTCCGCGAGGCGAGCCAGATCCTTCTCGAGGATGGCTTACGCGGCGTGATGCGGCTCGACGAGGTACGGCAGTTGGAAACAATCCCCGTGCTCGGTACGGGGAAAACGGATTACAAAGAGCTGCGACGGCTCGTCACGGAAGCGGTGTCGCAGGCTGGGTGACGCTTCCGCGACCGGTCCCGCGCGACAGACCTGCCGACGGTTTCACGAGAGAGCCGAGCGCCCTGTCATCAGCCGGTTCAGGACATCCGGAATCTCCGTCATCAGCGGCGAATCTCCGAGATACCGTTCGGCCATTTCCCGTCGCCCGCGGGCCAGGAGCGATGCATATACATGCAGTTCAAAATGCGAACGGAGGCGGCTCTCAGCGGCGGCATCCCCCACGAGCCTGAAGACCTCCAGGAGCGCCTCCGCGGTGGACACGTGGGCCGGCGCTTCATACTCCCGCAGCCAGTAGCGGCTTGTCCCTGGTTCCGGCAGTCGGACACATCTGCCGAGGTCTTCGACCGACCGAAGCATCTCTCGTGCCTGTCGCCACGTGCCGTCCAGCAGCAGTATCTGCGGCAGCCGCGTCTGGTTCATCAGACGTGCGGTGGATGACGACAGTGGCTCTCCATGGGGATGAAGAATCCATAGTTCGCGGTCAGTCGCGATGGCATGTGGAGACAGGCTGGAGGGAGTAATGGAGCGATTGAGGCGTTGGTAGACATGGCACGTGGCCCCCTCGACAACGCGTGCGATCAACTTGCCCGTGCTCGAGGGCTTCTGCTGTTCCTGGCGGTGGATCAGCACATGCACGGGCATGCTGGAGCGAACCGGCTCGATCGCTGCGCAGACACACCACCGCGGCGGCAGGCTACAGCAGGGACAGCGAGCTGCACCGGCACGCACGACGCTTCGCGGCATTTTCAGCTCCTCGGGATCCAATGATCGAACACCCACCCGGTAATCGATTGATCACACATCGGATCACTTCCCGCTCAGTAGTCGACTTCTCGCCAGGGCGTGGATCAGCGACCGCACGCCATACTCGGTAGGATCGGCAGCAGTGGCCCGCGCGGAGTCGACAATTCGTGTGATCTCGCGGTGGTCTGAGTAGTGAACGTCAGACCCGATCGCATACCTGGACAGATGCGTGACCAACGCCCGGGCAAGCCGCTCCTGATCTGCCGCCAACAGGGCTTTGAAGTCATCGATGTCATGAAACGAGCGGCCATCCGCCAGCCGGCCGGAGGCATCCACCGGCGGCCCGAGGCGATAGACCACACCCCAAATCGATCTGGCGGCCTCCGGGGGCACGTCTCCAGCCCCCAGTGCCCGGTAGCGGTCGCGAAACCCGCCCACGGGATCAAACGCCTCCAGGGCGAAGCCGGCTGGATCAAGCTCGGCATGGCAGGCCGCGCAGGTCGCGGATGTCTGGTGGAGCGCCAATTGCTCGCGGATCGTCGTCGCGCCACGAGTGTCAGGCTCAATTGCGGCAATCGTCGGAGGTGGTGGCGCCGGGGGAGAATTCAACAGCCGGTCCATCACCCACTTGCCACGCTTCACCGGCGACGTCGTCGTGCCGTTGGCGGTGAGCTTGAGAATCGCGGCCTGGGTGAGGAGGCCGCCGCGATGGCTGCCGGCGGGGAGCGCGACGCAGCGAACCTCCGTGCCCTCCACTCCCACAATGCCGTAGTGCTCCGCCAACCGCTGCGTCAGCATCGCAAAGTCGGCCGATACGAGCGTGCTGATCGGCAGATTGTTTGCGATCAGCTCGCGGACAAAAGCCCGCGTCTCGGCGACCATCCCCTCGTGGAGTAGGTGACTGTATTCGGGATACAGCTCGCGGTCCGGGATCGTCTCGTCGATCCGCCGCAGTTCCAGCCATTGGTCGGTGAAATCATCGATGAACTGCCCGCTCTGCGGCGCGTCGAGGAGACGGTCGACCTCGGCCCGCAGTCGCTGTGGATCATCGAGCCCGCCGGAGACCGCCGCCGATACGAGCGGTTCGTCGGGCGGGGCATTCCAGAGCCAGTAGGAGAGCCGGCAGGCCCGCGAATAGGGATCGATGGCGGTATCCGACGGGTGGTACAGAAACTCAGGTGACGTGAGAACCGCTACCAGCGCCCGCCGCATCGCATCCTCAAAGCAGTCGCCGGCGGCCAGCCTCGTTTCCACGAGGGTCGCATAGGGCTCTATGTCCGCCGGCTCCACGGGCCGGCGCAGTGCCCGCGGGAGAAACGCGGTGAGCAGCCGACGGGCGTCGACTCGGGGCTGGCTCGACCAGACGGTTTCCAACGGTGGCTCACGCTCGACGGCAGGCAGATCGACGCCGAAATCGGGCCAGATTCCCGACTGACGCTGCACTGGCACGCGCGTGGGCAGAATCACGCCGGTGCCGGCCGGCAGCGGCTGGATTGGCAGATCGCCAAACAGCCGCCGGTGACTTTCCGGGGGCCATGAGTCGTGCAGCGGTCCCTCCACATCGACCCAGTCGAGCGCCACTCCGGGGCCGACGTGCTTGTCGGTCCCCCAGCGGTCGGGGCCGCCCACATGGATCGTGCCGCCCATCCAAGGAATCGAGACGGGGTCGAGGACCAGGGTCTCATGGGCCTCAAGCCAGGGCACGATTTCGTATTCGCGCGGCTCCAGCGACGCCGCTGTCACCGTTGCCAGTGTTCTGCCGTGGCGGTTCTCAGCGCCCTCCGGATGCGCGCGAATGGCGGCGGCCTGTGGCGTGCCAAGTGCCGCTACGCGGCCCTGCTCCCACTGAAATCCCCACACCGAAAACCGCACCCGATACCGGCCGGCATGGATCGGAGAAAACTCCAGCGGGGCGAACGTATCGCCCACGTTGGCCATCAGCAGACCGACCGAACTGCTGCTTTCCGCGATAAGCTGACTTCGGAACAATTCAACGCGCTCTTCCCGGTAGGTGTCGGGGCCGGTGTAGGGCGTCTTCAGCGATGCCTCCGGCATGACCATCGGCCATGCCGCGTCGGGCTGCAGACCAGCGAGCAACA
>Ga0304730_1002756_pt1 | contig 12264 bp, 11 predicted proteins | sample M_130628_MF_Meta_FD_190474 | JGI IMG/M metagenome (GOLD analysis project Ga0304730, IMG submission 190474) | Freshwater microbial communities from Lake Montjoie, Canada to study carbon cycling - M_130628_MF_MetaG (v2) (version 2) | ecosystem: Environmental > Aquatic > Freshwater > Lake | place...
GCCTGTTTGAGGGTGAAGGCCAGACCCAGCGAGGTCTTGCTCGAGGCGCTGGATATAACGACCTGCTCGGCGCCGAAGAAGGCATTGTCCGCCAAGAAGTCGTCGATCACGAACGAGGTCATGAACAGGGGCCAGAGGATCGACTGGGCGGGCTCGGCAGAGGCCTGATGGGTCCCACCGCTCGAAACGCGCATATAGTTGTTATAGACTGCCGCCAGACCCGCGCGGTGCTCTGCCCTATCGATGAAGCTGGTCTTGCTGACCCGGTCAGCCTCGATAACGAGGTGGCTGGACATGGGCAGATAGCCATAGACCCGCTCGCCAACGCTCAGATCGGGATGGCGGCTCTCGATAATGTCGCCATAGCCCCAGACCGGAATGCGGCCCAAACCCTCTGGCGCTGGAAAGAACTTCCAATAGCCCATGGCCTCACCAAAGGCGGCATAGGTGATGTTGTTCGCGGTCAGGGCAAAGTGATCGACCTTCAGCAAGACCTCGCCATCCTTGAGCGCGGGCAGGGCGGTGGTCTGCCACTGGCCTTGGCGCAGATCACTGCGCGACACCATGAAGTCGAGGCTGGAATGGGTCATCGGGGCTCTACCTCGTCTGATGGGTCATAGAATTGGCACGGACGGTGACATAACCTTGTTGCGCTGGCAAGGGATGGACTTAGCGATAGGGGAAGACCGGCGTGCGCTTGGCCATAAAGGCGGCGCGGCCCTCGGCGAAATCGGGCCCCTCGACGGCATCGAGTTGCCAGGCGGTGGTCTCAGGCGTGTCGGTGACGGTGCCGGACAGGATCATGCCGACCACCTGCTTGACCTTGCGCACCGTCCATTGCGAGGCGCAGGCGATCTGCTCGACCTTACTGACTATGGCGGCTTCCAGCGCGTGGGGGGCGTGGAGATCATTGACCAGACCGATACGAAGCGCGCTCTCGGCCCCGACAATCTCGCCCGTATAGAGGATGTTCTTGGCCGCCGATGGGCCAACCGCATCGACCAGACGCTTGGTATCAGCGAGACTGTAAACGATCCCGAGCCGCGCCGGGGTGATGCCAAACCGGGCGTTGGTAGAGGCGATGCGCAGGTCGCAGGCCAGCGCTATGGCCATCCCGCCGCCGACGCAGACGCCGCTGATCATGGCGATGGTTGGCTTGGACAGGGTGGCCAGAGCCTCGACCCCAGCGGCGACATTGGCGCGATAGGCGGTCGCGGCCTCGCGGGTGCCATAGACGGTCTCGAACTCACTGATGTCAGCCCCGGCAGCGAAATGATCGCCCGCGCCGCGCACGACCAGAACCTTGACCTCTTGGGCTGCCTCAATCGCCGCGCAGACCTGCGGCAGTGCCATCCACATGGCCTTGGTCATGGCATTGCGCTTGGCAGGCTGGTTCAGGGTTAGGACGGCATAGTCCCCGACCAGATCGAGCTCTAGGGCGTTGTCAGCAAAGGATGAGGTCATGGCGGCGGTCTCAGAACGGCGAGGGATCGGACCGATGTAACGGCCCCAGACTTGCATTACCAATATTTCATGCAGAACCCTGCATCCGAATGGCCGGTCTCGTGTCTCTATCCATCAGAAGGCCACGATGGGTGGCGTGCTGATGTTGATTTTTTGGAGGCTTCTATGGCTGAAGTTGTGGTTCCCTTGTCTTTTTTTGCTTTGGCTGGAGTTCTGGTTCCCTTGTCTTTTTTTGCTTTCCTAGCCGCCATCATCCTCGTGCCCGGATATCTGAAATCAAAGGATCGCGGGCGGATGCATGAGACCTTGCGTATTGCCTACGACAAGGGCCAACCGGTTCCGCCGGAGTTGATCCAGGCCATTCAAAGCGGCACCGAGATCAGTAGGGATGTTAATCGTTCGGAGAAGGACCTGCGCGCCGCTGTAATTTTAATCGGCCTCAGCCTAGGTCTGGTGGCCATGAGTTTCGCCTTGGGTCAGACCGAGGGTGCCGAGGCGCAATTCAGCACCTTGGCCGCAGCCACAATCCCGGGCTTTATCGGTTTAGGCTTTCTGGTCCTTTGGTACTTCAATCGCGATAAGCCCAAAGTCTAGGCGAGGCGGCTAGGTCCAGACCGTCATGACCATCATCGGCGCACGCTCGCCGTATCAGAACCTTGAGGGGCAACACGACACCGCGTTGGCGGCGCTGGCCGCTGCCGGTGGGCGTGAGGCCTTTGGCGAACTGATCCGTCGCCACGGATCAGCGGTACGGGGTCTGTTGCGCCGGATAGGGGCCGCTCCGGACCTTGCCGATGATCTGGCGCAGGATGCGTTCCTCTTGGCCTTCGAACAGATCGCCGACTTTCGCGGGGAGGGGGCCTTTGCCGGTTGGCTCAAGCGGATCGCCATTCGCCTCTATATCCGCCGCTGGAAGCGGGATCGCCGCCTCGACCTGATGGCGCAAACGCCGGAGCCGCAAACCGCCGATGCCAACCAAGGCGACGGGGCTGTGGCAGGCCGAATGGACCTAGATGCCGCGCTCAAGCACCTCAGCCCCGCCGAGCGGACCTGCGTGACGCTCTGCTATGGCGGGGGTCTTTCCCATGCCGAGGCGGCAGAGGCCTTGAATATCCCCCTCGGAACGCTCAAATCCCACATTAAGCGCGGTCTGAAGCGGCTTAAGGATCAGATGGCCCCGCAATGTGGCCTTTCGGTCTCTTCGTCGCCCGTTCAGGCACAATCTCCAGGACGTAAAACCCATGTCTGAGAACGATCGAGAGTTCCGGGATTTTGAAGCCCAACTCGCCCAGATGTTTGAGGCTCCCCCGGTCTTTGTCGATTCCGATGGTTTCGCATCGACGGTGATGCAGCGCTTGGATCGCGGTTGGCAGGTGCGCAGCCTCGTCATTGGCGGGGCGGGCCTCATCGGCGGCCTCATCGCGGTCAGCCAGATCATGGCCACCAACCTGATTGGCAAGGTCGAGAGCCTGTCCCTTGGGGCGCAACAGCATCTGGTGGCCAACCTGATCCGGTCGGCTGAGGCACATCTGGTCTTGCCCTCCTTGCCATTTGGTGGTGAAGGCCTGTGGATGTCCGCTGGATTGGCGGGCCTTGCCCTGGTCTTTGCTCTGACGCGGGCCATCGAGGAGTATTGAGTCCTGTCTTCTCATCAAGAGGCCGCTGTTCGCCGGATCTCAGCCCCGGAAATCACGGCCCGCAAGGGCGGTGAGCCCATTGTCTGCTTAACCGCCTATAGCGCGCCGATGGCCGCGCTGCTGGACGAGCATTGCGACCTATTGCTGGTCGGGGACTCGCTGGGCATGGTCGTCCATGGCCTGCCCAATACGGTCGGCGTGACCCTAGAGATGATGATCCTGCACGGTCAGGCGGTCATGCGCACAGCCAAACGCGCGCTGGTGGTCATCGACATGCCCTTTGGCAGCTATGAGGGCTCGGCCGAGAAGGCCTATGACAATGCCGCCCGGATCATGAAGGAAACCGGCGCTCAGGCCATCAAGGTCGAGAGCGGCGAGACCGTGCCCGACACCATCGCCTATATGGTCCGGCGGGGCATTCCGGTGATGGGCCATGTGGGCCTAAGGCCGCAAGCGGTTCTGGTTGATGGCGGCTTTCGCGCTAAGGGCCGGACAGAGGATGAGGCCGCGCGGGTGATTGCCGAGGCCAAGGCGACCGCAGATGCCGGGGCCTTTTGTCTGGTCATCGAGGGGGTGGCTGAGGCTCTGGCCCGTCAGATCACCGAGGCTGTCGCCGTGCCGACCATCGGTATTGGTGCGTCGAGCGGCTGTGACGGTCAGATTCTGGTCACCGACGACATGCTGGGCCTGTTCGACTGGACCCCGAAATTTGTCCGCCGCTATGCCGATCTGCGCGGAGAAATCAGCGAAGCGGTGCGGCTCTATGCCGAAGATGTCCGTGCGAGGCGTTTTCCCGCCTCATCAGAGACATATTTTTCAAAGACATAGGCCGAACTCGTTCGCCCTGCATTGCGGGCGGACGCCACAGACGATAGGTTCCGGCCTCATTGTCCTCAGACGAGTGCGGAGCCAAAAGCCGTGACCGACGTTTTTGAAGAGGTCGAAGAGCAGCTTCGCTCCGACCAGTATATGGCTCTCGCGCGCCGGTACCTTCCTTGGGGGATCGGCATCATCGTGGGTGGCGTGCTGATCGCTGCGGCGGTCTGGGGCTATGGCGACTATCAGACCCGCCAAGCCGGTAAGGCCGCTGAGGCCTATGCCGAGGCGCTGGAGTTGGTGACCAAGGGCGACAAGGCCGGTGCCTATGCCCAGTTCGACACGGTCGTGAAGGTCGGCTCTAAGGGCTACAAGGCCCTAGCCCTTATGCAGCAAGGCGGTCTTCGCCTTGAAGAGCGCAAGACCGATGAGGCGATCAAGCTGTTCGACGCGGCTGCCGCGGTTGCACCAACCCCGGTGATTGGCGACGCTGCGAGCCTTAAATCCGCCTTCGCCTTGATGGATACCGCCGCTTACGCCGATGTGGAAAAGAGGTTGAAGCCCTTGACGGAGACCAAGCGTCCCTACCGCGCCAGTGCCCTAGAGGCCCTTGCCATTGCCAAGCTCGCAGCTGGCAAGGTCGATGAGGCCAAGAGTGATTTTGGCGTGATCAACCTTTTGCCGGACGCGCCAGCAGCCATGCGGGAACGCGCGACGGCGGCCATCAGCCTGATTGATTCGGGGACCTCCAAGTCCCTCAAAGACATTGCCAAGGCGGCAATGGCCCTTCCTGAGCCTGTGGCCCCACCTCCTGGCCTGTCGAACCCAAATCCACAAGCCGGAGCGGCCCAATGACCTTGAAGCGCAATCTCACGGTCCTTGCCCTCATCCTGGCGACCAGTGCAGGCCTCTCGGGCTGTGCGTCGGTGTCAAAACTCAACCCCTTCAAGGGTAAGGTCGGCGGCAACAAGGTACAGGCCTCTGCGGGAGAGCGTATCTCGATCATTGCCTTTGACGAGCAACTGCACATTGCCGACGCCCTCAAGGGTGTGGATTTCTACATTCCGGACGCCGTCGCGCGGACAGATTGGCCTCTGCCCGGTGGGACGCCGGAGCAATCGGTCGAACATCTTGCGGCAGGCGCTAATCTCGACATCATCTGGAAGCGTCCCATCGGAAAGGGCTCGGATCGCCGGGTTCACCTGACCGCGCCGCCGATTTCCGCTGAGGGTGTAATCTTCACAATGGACGCCGAAGCCGGTGTTTCGGCCCACAGCGCCAACGGTGGGGCAGAGGTCTGGCATGCCAATCTCGCCTCCCGTGATCGCCGCGACCGCGAAGCCTTTGGCGGCGGCTTGGCTTATGCCGATGGCAAGGTCTTCGTGACCTCAGGCTATCGCTTTGTTGCAGCCCTGAATGCCAAGACTGGCGCGCTTATCTGGAAGACTCCGGTTGAAGCGCCGATCCATGCGGCTCCGACCGTTTCGGGTGGCCGTCTGTTCGTGGTCTCGACGGACAATGAGCTGCTGACGGTGGATACAGCGACCGGGGCCTTGGGCTGGAACTATCAGGCCTTGGTTGAGCCTGCGCGCATTCTTGAAGCCACCAGTGCCGCCATTTCCGGCGATACGGTCATTGCAGGGTTTGCCTCAGGTGAACTGATCGCTCTTCGTACCGGCAATGGTAACGACATCTGGTCTGAGGTCCTGTCAAGGGCCAGCCGCACCAATGCCCTGTCTGAAATTCGCGACATTCCCGGCCGTCCAGTGATCTACAAGGGCGACGTCTTTGCCGTCAGCCATTCGGGCGTTTTTGCGGCAACCGACCTTCGTACCGGTACTGCCCGGTGGTCCTTGCCCGTCTCAGGCATCAGCACCCCCTTGCCCATCGGTGACGTGGTCTATGTGGTGTCTAAGCCCGGTGAAGTGATCTGTGTGTCGCGCGAAACCGGTCAGGTCTACTGGATCGTGGACATGAATAAGGATCGCAAGAAGAAGCAGCGCGCCGCCTGGTCCGGTCCTGTTCTGGCCTCCAACCGACTGATCGTCGTGTCGAGCACCGGAGAGCTTGTGGCCCTTAATCCAAAGACCGGCGCCCTTGAAAAGACAGTTAAGTTGGGCACGCCCGCCTTGCTGTCCCCGATTGCCGTCAATGACACGCTCTATCTGGTCGGAGACAAGGGCGTACTTCTCGCCATTCGGTGATAGACTGTCCGATTAGGGCGGTGATTTGGCCGCCCATTTACCCCTTTAGGAGACCGCGCGTTCATGGCGCTTAAAGTCGCGATCGTCGGTCGCCCAAATGTGGGCAAGTCCACGCTGTTTAATCGTTTGGCCGGAAAGAAGCTGGCCATCGTCGATGACCAGCCGGGGGTGACCCGCGACCGCCGTTTCGCCAAGGGCCGCATCGGTGACCTTGAACTGATCTTGATCGATACGGCTGGATTTGAAGATCTGACCGATGAAAGTCTGGAATCGCGTATGCGCCGCCAGACCGAATTGGCGATCGAAGAATGCGACGTCGCCCTGTTCGTCATGGATGCCAGAGAGGGCGCAACCCCTCTGGACGGCGTCTTTGCCGAGATCCTGCGCCGGACCAGCAAGGCCGTGATCCTTGCTGCCAACAAGGCTGAGGGCCGGGCCGGTGAGGCAGGAGCGCTCGAAGCCTTCCAACTGGGCCTAGGCGAGCCGATCTCCATCTCTGCCGAACATGGCGAGGGCATGGCCGACCTCTATGCCGCCTTCCGCGTCGTTTCCGATCAACTGATCGAAGAGGATGATGAGGACGAGGATGGCGAAAAACCGATCCGCATTGCCATTGTTGGCCGTCCCAATGCGGGCAAGTCGACCCTCGTCAATCGCCTGATCGGTGAAGAGCGCCTGCTGACCGGACCCGAAGCCGGGATCACCCGCGATGCCATCCCGGTTGACTGGAATTTTGAGGGTCAGCAGATCCGTCTGGTCGATACGGCGGGCCTGCGTCGCAAGGCGCGGATCCATGAAAAGTTGGAAAAGCTGTCCACGGGCGACACCATCCGGGCCATCACCTTTGCCGAGGTGGTTATTCTGGTCATGGATGCGACCCACCCGTTCGAAATCCAAGACCTACAGATCGCCGACCTGATTGAGCGCGAGGGACGGGGCCTCGTCTTTGCGCTGGCCAAGTGGGACCTTGTTGAGGATCAGCAGGCGCAGTTGGCGGCCTTTAAGGAACATGCCGAGCGGATGTTGCCTCAGGTGCGCGGTACGCCCGTCATTGCCCTTTCGGGTGAAACGGGAAAGGGCGTGGATCGCCTGATGCCCGCCGTGACCAAGGTCTATAAGGACTGGTCGACCAAGATTAAGACCCGCGACCTCAATGACTGGCTGCAGATGGCCATGCAGCGTCACTCGCCGCCTTCGGTCGGCGGGCGGCGGATCAAGCCGAAATATATGGCCCAGATCAAGGCGCGGCCTCCGACGTTCGTGCTGTTCTCGTCGCGGGCCGCAGAAATGCCCGAAAGCTATCGCCGCTATCTGGTCAACAGTTTGCGCGAAAGTTTCGACATTCCGGGCGTGCCCTTGCGGATCACCATCAAGTCTGGGGCCAATCCCTATGCTGACGGGGATGGCAAACCGACGTCACGCGCGGGCTATAAGCCAAGCCGTGAGCGCGCCGCCAAGGCCGCTGCATCGGTGGAAAAGGTCAAGGCTGCCGCCGAGGCCAAGGCGGCCCCTGCGCCTGTGCTCGAGCTTGAGGCCGTTGAGGTCTCTGCTGCGGTGAAGGCGAAGGCCAAGCCTAAGGGCACTGGCGGCGGCGTAAAGTCGCCTCGCGCCAAGGCTCGGGCTCTGGCCAAGACTGCCTCTATCATCCGCTCACGCCCCGGCGGCGCGCGCACCGGTCCAAAGCCGCCCAAGACGCGCACGGTCGCGCCCAAGAAGCCCGCCAAGCCTGCAGGGCCAAAGAAGCGTTAGGTCTTGTCAGCCAAACTGCCCGGGCGCGGCATCATATTGATGTCTGCCGTCTCGATGGCCATGGCGCGGATGGCCGGCAGGATATCCTCGACCCGAGTGACCGACCGATAGGCATCGGCAAAGGCGCGCGGCGTCAGTCGCTCTTCCATCGTGTGGGCGATCATGTGGAAAAAGGGCTGCCAATAGCCGTCTTGATCGAAAAAGATGATCGGCTTGCGGTGTAGGTCTAGCCGTCGCCACGACAAAAGCTCGACCACCTCTTCCAAGGTGCCGATCCCGCCGGGCAAGACGACAAAGGCGTCGGACTGCTCGAACATGATCATCTTGCGTTCGTGCATCGAGGTCACGACGATTGTCTCCACCTCGTCATAGAGGATTTCGCGGCTGCGCAAGAAGTCGGGCATGATCCCTAGAACCTTGCCGCCGTGATTGTGGGCGGACTTGGCCGTCGCGCCCATCAGGCCCACCCCGCCGCCGCCATAGACCAGTCGCAGGCCCTCTTGGGCTAGGATCGCGCCAAATTGTGCTGCTGCGGCCAGAAAATCGGGATTGGCGGCATTGGACGAACCGCAATAGACACAGACAGATGAGATGGATGAAGGATTATCAGCGGCCGACATATGATCAGGTCTCCCAGCGAGCCGCGCGATGGGCGTGCACCCCGCGCGGCTATGATCTATTTATGTTCGGGTTTCACGCGGACATTGCAAGGCGTCCTTTATGAAGAGTTTCGCTGAGCGGCTGGCCTTGGCTCGCGGTAGAGTTCTCCGTACATGCCAGTGGCGGATGGTCTTTGCCCTGTCGATGGTTGCCGTCCTCGTCTCCGCCTGCGCCCCCAAGGCCAATGATCCAATCCCGCCCGCCGATGTGCAAAGTGCTCAGGTGGGCTACCTGCAAGCCCCGCGCCTGACCGCGACCACCCTTTTGGACCGTTCATTCAGTGTGAAGGGCATAGCTGCGAAGGGCGCTCGCGTTCGTCTGTCTAGCCCTGAAGGGCAGGCCTTTGGAACCACCGCAGACGATGGCGGACTGTGGCAGATTGACGTGCCCCGTAACCCCTCCATGGCGCAGCAGGCCATGCTGTTTGGTCTGTCGGAGGATATCGAGGGGCGCATCATTCAGGCCGAATTCTATGTCGCGCTCTTGCCTGACCCGCAGGTTCCGGTGGTCCTGCTCAGGGCCGGCACGGGAGCGCAGACCCTGTTTAACGGGGCCGCATTTGCCATCACGACCGCAGATTTTGACGGTGCCGGGGGGCTAACCATTTCGGGCTTTGCGCCAGCCGGAAAGCCGGTCAAGGCCAGCCTAGAGGGGTCTGGTGCCATCGAGACGTTCGCCGGTCAGGATGGACGGTTTAGTCTCGGCCTAGCCCCTTCAACCCCGGCGGTTGCCCGTCAAATCGAGATCCAGTCTGGCGTTGATCATCGGACCCTTTCCCTAGATGTTTCCGCCCATAGACTGCCTGCTGTAACCTTGGCCGACACAACGCGGTTGGTAGGGGGATGGCGCATTGACTGGACGACCCCGAGCGGTGGCGTTCAGACCACCTATATTCAAAGTCCAAAGGCTGGCGTGAAGCCATGATCGGTTCCCTATGAGTTTGCGTATGTCTGCCCCATCTCGCCGCGATGCGGCACCCGGTGCCATTGCGGAGCGCCGCGCTGAGGTACCCTTGCTAGGCGTGCTGACCGATCTGTGGACGCTTGTCCTGCGGTCCAAGGCCGATCATCTAAAAACCCGCCTCAGCGTGGCCCTGATCCTGACCATCGGTGGCAAGGCCATTGGCGTCTTGGCTCCCCTGCTGCTGGGTAAGGCCGTCAATCAGCTGGCTGAAGGGCAGAGCGCGGCGGTTGGCGCACTCTATGGCTTTGTCGGCCTAGCGGTCGGATGGTCGATCATCCGCTTTCTTGCCGCCGCAGCCCCTCAAGCGCGCGACTCGATCTTCACGCCTGTGGCGCAGGCAGCGCAGCAGCGGGCGGCGACTGAGACCTTTGCCCACGCCCTGTCCCTGTCCATCGATTTCCATCAGACCAAGCGCACGGGGTCCTTGTCGCGCGTGATCGACCGGGGTGCCCGATCGATTGATTTCCTGCTGCGGACCCTCGTTTTCAATCTGGCCCCGACGGCCTTGGAATTGATCATGGCAGCGGCGGTGTTGGCCAAGGCCTATGATTGGCGATTTGCGGCCACAGCGGTGGTGACGGTCGGGATCTACGGGGTCTTGACCTTCAGCATCTCCGATTGGCGCATCGGCCATCGCCGCGCTTTGAACGAAGCCGATTCCGAGGCGGCGGGCCGCGCGGTCGACGCCCTTATGAACTATGAGACGGTCAAGACCTTTGGGGCCGAGACGCGGGCGGCAGCCACCTATGACCGGGCCCTTGCGGGCTATTCCCAGGCCTCGATCAAGGCCAATACCTCGCTGGCAGTGCTCAATGGGGTGCAGGCCTTGGTCATGAACCTTGGCCTCGGCGTCATGGCGGTTTTGGCAGGCCGGGAGGCCATGGCCGGGCGGATGGGGCCGGGCGATGTCACGGCGGCTATTTTGATCCTGATCGCGCTCTATCAGCCCCTGAACATTCTTGGCTTTGCCTATCGCGAGATCCGCCAGTCCTTCATCGACATGGAGGCCATGCTGGAACTGACCCGGCTCAAGCCCGATGTTGCCGATGCCCCTGACGCTGTTGATCTGCCGAAGACGGTGGATCGGCGCGGTGGCAAGGTCCAGTTCGAGGCCGTGTCCTATCGCCATGATGCTCGGTCAGAGGGTCTGGTCGATGTGTCGTTTGACGTCGAGCCGGGCACAACCACGGCGCTGGTTGGCCCGTCTGGCGCTGGCAAGACCACCCTCGTGCGCCTGGCCCTGCGTCTGATCGATCCACAGATTGGCGCGGTTCGGTTGGACGGTCTTGATCTTCGCAAGATCAAGCAGACGTCGCTGCGCGGTGCCGTCGCTCTGGTTCCGCAGGATGTGGCCCTGTTCAATGATAGCGTCCGCAGCAACATCGCCTTTTCACGGCCCGATGCTGATGATGCAGCAGTGTGGGCGGCGGCAGAGGCCGCTGAGCTGGGCGATTTCATTCGCGGCCTGCCCGAAGGTATGGCCACGCGGGTGGGGGAGCGCGGCTTGAAACTGTCGGGCGGTGAACGGCAAAGGGTCGGGATCGCCCGCGCGCTGATGGCCGATCCGCGCGTCCTGATCCTCGACGAGGCCACCAGCGCGCTCGATAGCCGCACCGAAGAGGCCATCCAAGCCACCCTGCGCCGGGCTCGCCAAGGTCGCACCACGCTCGTCGTGGCCCATCGCCTCTCGACCATCGCCGATGCGGACGAGATCATCGTCTTAAAGGCTGGCCGGGTCGTCGAGCGCGGCAATCACGAGGCTCTGATCGCCGCCAATGGCGAATATGCCCAACTCTGGCGCAAACAGACTCGCGAGCAGGGGGATGAGGGGTAGGGAGCAAGAAAATCAAGTCAGGCCCTCACCCAACCCTCTCCCACAGGGAGAGGGCTAAGAAAGAACTGATAAGCCCTCGCCCCCTTGGGGGAGAGGGTTGGGTGAAGGGGCATCCTCCGCCCTATCCGCGCGATAGGCCGCGCGATCAGGCAAAACCCAAAGGTGACGTTGCGATAGGCTTGTTTTTGTTGGCGTGACGCACAACAGTCATCCCAAGATCAAAATGGTCCGAGCCAAGGGTTCAGGGCCTGCCTTTGAGGAAACAAGATGAACGCGCTGGTCAAATATCCCAACCTTTTTGCGCCTTTGGATCTGGGTTTCACTCAGCTCAAGAACCGCGTTTTGATGGGCTCGATGCATACGGGCTTGGAGGACATTCCCGGCGGTATGGCGCGGCAGGCGGCCTATTTCGCAGAGCGCGCGCGCGGCGGGGTCGGAATGATCATCACCGGCGGTATTGGTCCTAACCGGGAAGCCGGTTCGGGCAAGCTGTCGACGTTGGAGGAGGCGCAGGAGCATCGGCAGGTCACCGACGCGGTTCACGCGGCTGATCCTGATGTGAAGATCTGCCTGCAAATTCTTCATGCCGGGTCCTTGGCACGGAGCGGCGAGAGCGTTGCCCCCTCGGCCATCCGGGCCCGCATCGCCGCCCATGTGCCCAATGAGCTCGACGAAGATGGCATCGAAAAGCAGCTCAGCGATTTTGCCAACTGCGCAGCCTTGGCCAAAGAGGCGGGCTATGATGGGGTCGAGATCATCGGGTCGGCGGGCTATCTTCTATCCACATTCCTCGTCGAGCGGACCAATCAACGCACCGACCAGTGGGGCGGGCCTTTCGAGAACCGCATGCGCTTCCCGGTCGAGGTCGTGCGCCGCGTACGCGAGGCGGTAGGCAAAGACTTCATCGTCATCTTCCGCATTGCCGCTATGGACATGC
>Ga0304730_1002759_pt1 | contig 12258 bp, 10 predicted proteins | sample M_130628_MF_Meta_FD_190474 | JGI IMG/M metagenome (GOLD analysis project Ga0304730, IMG submission 190474) | Freshwater microbial communities from Lake Montjoie, Canada to study carbon cycling - M_130628_MF_MetaG (v2) (version 2) | ecosystem: Environmental > Aquatic > Freshwater > Lake | place...
TAGGTTTCTGGGAGTGTACCCCTTCGACCCATCAACGATGAGCTTATCGTCCTCAATGTACCCCATATTGCCATCCTTGAAGAGATCCCTCAGGAACTGCCACTTCACACTGTCGCCCGGAAACTCATTGCGGTGAAGCACAAGTTTTCCCTTTGTCTCGGGACTGTCCGCCAACGAATTAATCCAGCCAGATAGTGTACGAAGGTGTTCGAGTTTGTCTCCAGATAGAGTGAGCGTCTGAGACGATGTTGCCATTGTATCTAGAGGCTAAAAAAAGACCGGGTTTAGATGATGTTAGATTTAGCGAGGGTTCGTGATGACGAGATTCTTGTCCTCGTCGAAGAAGAAGGCACACGCATCGCACCATGCACCTACCTCTTCGTCCATGAGTTTCAGGGAGTAGTTTACCATCTTATCGGTAATCCAGACAATATGGTTCAGTTCAGTAGTACTCAGCCCTTCCAAACACTTACGATTCCACTTCTCGAATGCGGCATAGCACTTCTCCTCATAATACTGGAGGCGGAGAGGGTACGTCCAGTACGCCTCGCCCCTCTCGCTGATTTGTTCGTCAGTGAGCGGCAGAGGGCGGTGGGTCTCGGGGGGAGGGAGGAGCTCTGAGTACAATTCCTCATACTCCATACGGATGAACCCATCAAGCCCCATAACATTCAGCATTAGTTGATCAATAAACTTGGAATTGGTTGTGTTGCTCATCTTGGGTGTTGATTGGTGATTGCTCGATTGTATGGTCTCCAAACGTCTGGGGCCGGGCGGATCCGTTTTGATCTTTTATTTCGGGTTGTCCGATCTATCGCAATCTCCAATTCCCAGAATATTGGGATCTCGGCCTTCCACGTATAACCATCGATGTTCTACCCACCATTTTCTCGCCATCCTTTCCTCTGCCTCCTCCTCAAACGTCTTTCTCTTGGTGGGTGGAGTATGTTCCGGACACCGTTGGCGAGGACTCCAGCACCATGAGGTGTTGGATTGACGGGACCCCATTCTTGTCCCGACACATACAATAATTATCTGCGTTAAAGAAAATGGCTCGTCGTGGAAAGCGCCTGACTCGTAAGCTGAAGAAGACCGCGCGCAAGACCCGCAGGGCTAGCAGGTCTAGGCGCGGCGGCGTAGATCCCGTTAGTAAGGAGAAGTACGAGGCGTACCTGAAAGCCAAGAGCGACTATGAAGAGGGTCAGAAGGAGCTTCAGAGGGTGAACGCGACCGGTACTAACGAGGAATACCGAGCGGCAAATAAGAAAGTGAATGAGCTGTATGAGGCCGTGCGCAGGGCAGAGTACGCGGCGTTTCCCCCGCATCCTAAGTACACTCCTACCACGTTCGGCACACAGATTTACTAATTAACGCTTGGCCGATCGCACCCTCTTCTCCCAATCAACTGCGCTATTCGGGTAGCGCTTGTACGTCTCGGGAATCTTGAATGCTCGCTTTTCTCCCCCCCGCGTCTTCCGCTTCTTCAGTGTTCGACGACGCGCCTTGCGAGTCTTCGACGGCATATTATGTCTTAGGCAGATTTAAACTAATCCTCCAGTTCAAAGTCGTTCTTGTGCCATCGGGCCAGACAGTTCCGTTTGTAATGTCCGACGTGTCCGCACCGGTAACAGTACAGGTTTGTATTGACTTTCAGCATTCCGTATAACTCGATGTACGCAAGAATACAGTCCGTTTCACCTTTCGGAGTGATATCGCGTATAATCTTATCCACTTTGACGACCGGCAAGGTTATAAGTTTTTTGAACCGGTCCAGCATCTCTTCCTTGCCGAGAAAGTGGTTATCCAGTTTCTCGTTGAGATCTTCCGAATCTTCGCATCGACCAATAAAGTAGTTTTTCTCGGTCAGTTCGAGAACGTAAATGTGCGGCATCCTGTGCCTTTCTTATCCTGCATCGGGAGGTAATTCGTTTTTTTGGAACCTATCCAGATTTCAAAAAAACAAACAAACCAGATACACCCGCCGGGAATCGAACACGGGTCAAAGCGTTACGCCAAGTTTGGAAGCGCCTCATTCTACCACTGAACTACAGGTGTTGGGGTTGCGGGGAGTGGGATTTGAACCCACGAGGATTACTCCAGGCGTTCTTAAGACGCCCGCATTAACCAAGCTTTGCTATCCCCGCCCACGTATGTTTGAGTCTAGATTGCCTAAATCCTTTTGGGGTATACAGATAAATGTTCGGCATCTCGTGGACCTCTATTCTACTCGGCCTTATTGGGTTCGCAGTCTTTGCGTTCACGATCTGGAAGTCCTATGTTCCCTACTTCCCCACGCCTAGCGATATGCAGACTCCAGAGGACTCCAATGCGGTAAAACCTCAATGAAGAATAAGTAAGAGTACACATAGATGCAGGCACTAGAATCGTATACTCGTCAAAATAGACCCGTGACATTCGCAGACAAGCTGGTATACGACCGAATGGTCCGCCTTCTCCTGAACTGGCTAGACGATCACAAGATCAAGGAACTCAAGGTGTTCCTGGCGCAGGAAGGGAAGGAGTATGCCGCTCTCATTGATTTCCTCGAAACTACGTTGGGCGTCGAGGATATCAAACTTGATTCAGAACTGTTTAAACTTGCCTACGCTGCTCGTCAGACGTAATCGACCTCTATTACACGCCGACCTCCCTGATGAACGGAGATGTCGATGTGTCCACCTCCCTCAGTGCGCTGTCTTTTTCTCGTTGGTTCACCCGCAATGAGGGCTGCGACCTCCCCAGCCTCTAGTCTTTCACCCTCCGGTAGAACAAGTGTATTCCTAACTCCGACTTCGACGGGAGGAGCCGGTCCACGACTACGTGTTCCCTCGTAGGGAGAAGCCGCCAACCACGCCTTCCAATCGGTTTCAGCCTCTTCAATATCCTCTTTAATGTCTTCGATGAGTGAATCATATGCATCATCTAAATTACCAAGTTCTTCGTCGCCGCCGCCCCCAAGCCGACGTTCTTCAGATTTACTTTCATTTTCTACCACAATCACTCCAGATTCAGATATCAATCCTTCGGGCCCAAGTTTATCTTTCAGTTGCTGAATAAGTTCACTGCTAATCTTACTCCGGTCTTGTTTACCAGTGTTGTCTTTTCCTCCTCGTTAAGACTCTTACCTCCTATACCATTTATCGCAGCTGTAACAATACTCGCTATTTTCTTTTTATCAAGAAGGCCGAACAGATACTTTTCTAGACTTCGTGGTGCGCGCATATTTGGGTTGTTAACTCTAAGTTTGGTAAGTATCTCATCGAAAGAAATACCTACCGTCATCGTCTTAAAGATCGCTTGAAACTTTTGTTGCAGAATTTCCGGTATCAGTAATTTTTTTAAATGTGGTCCAATTTTAGCCGCAGGATACTTTTTCTGGCTCAGTCTGATCTGTTCAAGTGCTTCTGCTGCTACCTTTGCGGCATCTCCCACACCCAAAAAAACGCTTGCTAATACTTTAGGTGTTAGTCCCGCAATAGCTTTGACCTGACGATATCGGAATTGCCCATAATATATTTCAGGGTCTGCATCCATATTTTTCATGATATTTAGGCGAAGCGGTTCTAGCACCTTTTCTGCGATAAACTCTTCTCGTCTGTCTACCCACTCCTTTGAAAGCGGTTTGTTGAACACGGCTTTACAGTCGTGTTTATCGGATCCTGCTATTTCTCGCAGTGTTTTACTTAACTCTTTCCGGTCAACAACTAAGGTTGAGGATAATTGTTTCGTAGGATCATACTTGATCCATATGGAAGCCTTTTTTATCTGATTGCAACAGCGGTGAGAATTCGCGTATTCGGATGTAAATATGGCCTTTATTTCAGGAGTTTCGGCATCTTCGTCGAAAGATTTCGTGATGAGACCACCGTGTCCTAATATCGTAAACGCGGGCAAGATATGTTCACATTCCCGTGTTTTGTGAGGTGCCTCCTCTCCCTTGAATCTGGGATTTTTATAATCTTGGATTTCAAATCCGCATATGTAGCAGTAGTCTGTGACGTTTGCTCCCAGTAGTTTGGCCTTCTCGCATTGGGCGGTATCTTTTTCCTTGTTAAAAAATTTACGCACTCTATCCTTTGACTTCTTTGATCCAGTACTTCCAGTTTTAGAACTTTTATCATCACTTCCTTCTTTTTCGTCTTCGTCTCCCTCTTCTTCCTCTTCTACTTCGTAAACTGCATCTGGTTTGGTATCTCCTTTCACACGAAGAATCGCACCGATTTCAGCAGGTCCTAGCAGGAAAAAACGCTCAATAAACTCGGCGGGACCAAGATGGATATCTCGACCACTTTCCCATTCAATATCTTTAATTCGTACAAGGAACGCCTCTTTGAGTCTGAGAGCCTTGTTTTTTTCCTCATATGCATTCACCCCTAATTTCCCAATAAGTATATTCATCTGTGTCTCTATCGCATCGTTGTGATCCTTCCAAAGTTTGGCGAACGTTTCTCGGGGGATCTTACTGGCACCACCCTGCATATCCACCTCCATCTTCATATTCGGCGGAGGAGCAGGTTCATCCAACTCCATCTTGGTGGTCTTGATCATAGAATCAATCAGCAGCGTTCCGATAGTAAACACCGCCGGATTTCTGGCAAATTCTCTATCAAATTCTTCCATCGTTTTCCAGTACCCGAACGCAACCGATTGCGCTTTCATCGCAAACGCAATCGCCTTATCCCCCCGCACCCGATAATAGTTATCCGTGACGTCAACGCGTCCACCAAGATCATCCAGCTCTTTGGCATATTTATCTGTGATTCCGTACGGAGTTCCTTCGTCCTTCCGCCCGCGCTGGGGATCGATCATTTCGAGTGTTCCATCGTCCGCCCTCCGAAAAACGACTGCATGAGTTCCTTTGGCTGGTGCGGAGTTTCCGTACACCAAATAACACGCTTCAGAAGGACCTAGTTCAGACGCGATGATTGTAAGAATTTCGTTCGGGATTCCCGGAAAATGTCGAACATCGAATTCGTGATTTTCACCATACACGTCCTTTATAATCTTCTGAATGACGGCAATGTGTTCGTCGGTTCTTATGATATCTCCCAACCTATAACGGGGAACGCACATATTGCTTCCCTGTTCGGCAAACTCCTTGTTGTAGACATCAAGCATCTTGAGGGCACAGAACGCACAGTTAATTCCTCCACCGCACTCTGGGTTTCGTGTTCCTTTGGGCTGTTCGTATGCTTTAATTTGAGCTTCCGTCAGCCGAGTTTTGTAGAGGTACATCCGGATCGTTATACTCAACTTGGAAATATTCGCTCAGAACGGATCGCTAAAAGATATTACGAGATACTCTAATAAGAATACAATGTCGATCGTGGGTATCCAGTTCGGTATTACCTCTCCGGAGGAAATCCTCCGCCGATCGGTGGTGGAAGTCATTACCGACAAGACCCATCAGGGAAACAACCCCGTTCCCGGCGGTGTCTTTGATGCGCGGCTGGGGGTGATCGAGAGCGGAAAGGTGTGTCCCACCTGCAAGCACACCAATCTCCAGTGCCAGGGGCATTTCGGCCACATTACTCTGGCCCGTCCGGTATACCTCTACCAGTTCCTCGATTACACGATCAAGACCCTCAACTGCGTATGCATCAACTGCTCTACGCTTTACATTGCCGGCCATGACACCTTTAACGAGGAAGTCTACCTGAACTCCGAGCTGAAGGGCATGGACCGTCTTTCGGACATTCGCAGCCGGTCGGTCGACTATATTACCAAAGCCTTCCGCAACAAGGCTGGGGTATGTGCGACCTGCGGGACGCAGGTTCTCAAGAAGGTCGAGAAGATTCAGGGGACGGTATGTACGCTACAGGGCAAGATCACGGGCGGAGACGAGTCGGTTCCCATCCAGCCCGAGATGGTCCTCCGCTGCTTCCAGCACATGACGGACAATACGGTAAAGATTCTGGGCTTTGACACCAAGTACTCCCACCCCGCGTGGATGGTGTGTACGGTCTTGGCGGTTCCTCCCCTCACTGTTCGCCCGCCCGTGATGATGGAGGACAATCAGCGCATGGACGACGATCTGTCCCACAAGCTCATTGATATCGTCCGCAGCAACCAGATCCTGCGCGAACAGATCGATCGCGGCCAGAACCGCGATATCATCGAGAAGCGCACCCAGCTTCTGGAGTTCGATGTTGCGACCTACGTCGACAACGATATCAAGGGCATGGCCCCTGCCGCCCAGCGGTCCGGTCGTCCGCTGAAGACCCTCAAGTCTCGTCTCGGCGCCAAGACAGGTCGCGTGCGCGGTAATCTGATGGGTAAGCGTGTCGACTTCTCTGCCCGTTCCGTCATTACCCCCGATGCCAATATTGACGTGGACGAACTGGGTGTCCCGGAAGAGATTGCCGCCAACCTTACCAAGCCCGAGATTGTCACGCCCTACAACCGCGATCGTCTGATGGCAACGGTCAAGAACGGTACGAAGTATCCCGGTGCCAAGACTGTGTTCCTGAAGGAGGCGGGGCGTCCGATCTCCCTGAAGTACGTCAACACCGAACTCATCGATCTGCACGAGGGCGATATCGTGCATCGCCACATGATTGACGGCGACTACGTTCTCTTCAACCGCCAGCCGTCGCTCCACAAGGGTTCGATGGAGTGCCACCGCGTCAAGGTTCTGCCTGGATCGACGTTCCGCCTGAATGTCTCAGCCACCAAGCCTTATAACGCCGACTTTGACGGTGACGAGATGAATCTCCACCTCCCCCAGTCGGTGGCAGCCGAGACGGAGCTCCTGCAGCTAGCCTCTGTTCTTCGCCTCATCGTGAGTCCCCGCACCAACGCTCCCATCATTCAGATGGTGCAGGATACGCTCACCGGCGCCTTCCGTATCTCGAACCCCAATGTCAAGATTCCCGAGCACTCGGCGATGAATATTCTCGCCAAGCTACGTCGTCCCTTGTCGGCGTTCAAGAAGACGGGTGAGGACCATACGGGTATGGAAATCATCTCCGCTGCCTTTCCTCTCATGAACTTCAATGAGCGCGTCAAGATCGAGAACGGCGTTCTCTTGAAGGGTCGCTTGAAGAAGGGTGCATTCAACACTCCGTCCGAAGGTGTTCTCCACGTACTCTTCAACGATTTCGGTCACGAGCGGTGCGGTCAGTTCATCAACGACGTACAGTCCATCGTCACAAAATTCAATCTCCACACGGGCTTCTCGACCGGATCGTCGGACCTCGAGTCGAATAAGGAGACGGTGGATTTCGTGGCGACGACACTGGCGGAGGGTCGCAAGCGCGTCCAAGAGATCCTCACCGATGTCCACGCCGGCAAGTTCTTCAACAACAGCGGCCGCTCGGACGGCGAGGAGCTGGAGAACCAGATTAATCATGCTCTCAAGGACGTCTCGGCCAAGATCTCCAAGCGTGTGATGGAGACCCTGCCTCCCGAGAACCGTCTCGTGCAAATGGTCGAGTCGGGCGCCAAAGGCTCGGACCTCAATATCACCCAGATGGTGGCCCTGCTGGGGCAGCAGATCATTGATAGTAAGCGCGTGCAGTTCACCCTGCAGGATCGCACCCTTCCCCACTTCACAAAGTTCGATGACGGCGCCGAGTCGCGCGGATTCGTTGAGTCCTCGTTCGTACAGGGCTTGCGTCCCGCCGAGTACTTCTTCCACGCGATGGGTGGGCGCGAGGGTCTCATTGATACCGCCGTCAAGACCTCCGATACGGGCTATATCCAGCGCCGTATGATGAAGACGATGGAGGATATGCGCGTCGAGCACGATGGTACGGTGCGCAACAATATGGGGATCATTATTCAGTACCGCTACGGCGAGGACGGTGCAGATTCGACATGCGTCGAGTCCCAGCCCATCAATCTCGGCCTGATGACGCTCGACGATATCTACAAGACGTTCGCGCTCTCCGTCGAGGACGTTCGCTCGGTGCTGACGGAAGAGACGACAGATGTCCCCGATCTGGTGGACGAACTCATTGCCGATCGCGATATGTTGGTAAAGCACGTGTTCCTGATGACGAACAAGGACTCGGTTCTCTCGCCCGTTCACCTGAAGCGGTTGATTGACAAGTACCGCAATCCCTATTCCACGAAGACCGATCTCACTCCCCGTTATATCGTGGACGAACTCACGAAGCTGATGAAGCAGCCATGGATGGCTCCCAATCGTGTCTTCCACTCTCTCCTGCGGTTCTACCTCGCCCCCCGCCGGTGCATTATCGACTACCGCTTCACGAAGGCGATCTTCGATGAACTCATTCGCGAGGTGCGGTTCCGCTACATCAAGAGCCAGGTGCATGCGGGCGAGATGGTGGGTGCGCTCGCGGCTCAGTCCATTGGCGAGCCGACGACGCAGCTGACGCTGAATACTTTCCACTCGGCCGGCACGGTGAAGGCGGGTGCCACGCAGGGTCTGCCCCGTATTCAGGAGCTGCTGGATATCCCTCGCAATCCCAAGAAGCCGCTGAACTTCGTGTACCTCAAGAACGACGGGAACACCGACAGTTACGAGCAGGCGATTATCATGAAGCGCGAGATCCAGCAGACGACGGTGCGCGACATTACACGGTCAGTGCGGATGTACTATGATCCCTTCCCATTGACGACGGACTCGGTGGTGGCGGAGGACCGCGAGATCCTGCAGACGTACCAGCGCTTCTCCACTGGCAAGACGGACTGTGCGTCCAAGTGGGTGATGCGGCTCGAGTTCGACGATATCGAGCTGGCGGCTCGTAATATTCAGGATATGGTGATGATTCAGGACAGGCTGGGCGCCGCTGGTCTTCACATTCTCCAGTGTGTGTACTCCGACTCCAACTCCGAGAAGCTGGTGATGCGTATCGTGTTCCCTGAAGATACCGTGAAGAACCTCCTCACCCTGCGATTCCTCGAGGAGCGCGTCCTCGATGTCGTCGTCTCCGGCGTTGAGGGCGTGGGGCGCGTGTTCGTCCGCGAGGTTAACAAGGAGATGGTCTGGGACGATACCGTGAACGGCTATATCTCCAAGAAGCAGCATGTCTTGGACGTGGAGGGCGCCAATCTGTTCGAGCTGCTGGGGCACGAGATCGTGGATACCACGCGCAGTTTCAGTAACCATATCTACGAGGTTCTGGACGTGTTCGGCATTGAGGCCGCTCGCCAGGCCACGTGCAACGAGTTTGCCGAGCAGTTTGAGGAGGCCTATGTGAACTACCATCACATGTCTGTCCTGCTGGACTCGATGACCTATCAGGGTCGCCTGCTGAGCGTGAACCGATTCGGTATGGGTAAGCACGACAACGGTGTCCTCGCCAAGTCGTCGTTCGAGGAGACATCGAAGATTCTGTTTAATGCGGCCGTCGCTGCCGAGTTCGATCCGATGAAGGGCGTGTCCGCGAACATCATGTTCGGACAGAAGCCCCCGTGCGGTACGGGGTTCGTCGACATTCTGCTGGACGAGACGCGTCTGCCCGAAGGTGGCGAGGAAGAGGCGTTCGTGGATTACCGCGAGCAGATCAAGGCGAAGGTGGATAAGGTGAATGCCGCCCCTGAAGGCGAATGCAAGATTGATGATATCAGTATGTGGTAGTTTGTTCGAGATTAGAGACAGTGTGTTTATATATACAAATGTCGTGGACAGCGTCTGATGGCATTGGGAGTATCCAGGTCCTAGACGTTTTTGGCGCGGATCTCACCGTCGTCAACGCCGCGCGCGTATCGTTTGCAAAGGAGTCAACCGAATTCTCCGCAAACGATGAGAAGCTCATTAATTACCTCGCGAAACATAATCACAACAGTCCTTTTTTCCATCCCCAGATCAGACTGCGGATCAAGATGCCGATCTTTGTGGCGCGTGAATGGTTCCGTCACCAGATCGGGTTTGCCCGCAACGAAGTGTCCCGTCGCTACGTGGATTTCAAGGCCGAAGTATGGACGCCTTCCCCCGAAGATCTGAGGGCGCGCGATCCCAAGATTAAGCAGGGGAGTATGGACACTCCCGTAGAAAACTCCATTATCCTGTCGTCGGAAATCAAGGAACATTGCGATGGGATGGTGAACTTTTACGAGCATCTACTGGAACACAATGTAGCCCCCGAAATTGCCCGGTGTGTGCTGCCACAGGGAATGTATACGGAATTCGTGGAAACAGGTTCGTTGGCCGCGTATTCCCGCCTCGTTCTCCTCAGAACGGATCCAGGAGCCCAGCGGGAAATCCAGGCATACGCCCGTGCTATTGTTGAACTCCTCGAACCTCATTTCCCTATATCATGGAAGGCACTTACTCACAGCCCGATCAAACAATAAAAACGACGAGCAATATCCAGCGCGTCTGGAAGAATTGCGCTATCCTCTTTAATCAGAGCAATGTCGGAAAAGAGCCAGTACGGACAGACCGTGAAGTACGATGTGAGTGCTGTACTTCACGACTTTCACACGTCCAAGAGCCATGTCCAGTATGTGCGAACCCTAAATCACGGAACGATGCTGATCATGGACGGCGAGATCCAGTACTCGACGCTGGACGAGCATCGGTATCACTATCTACTGACGACCCCCATGTTTCAACAGGGCCGCAACATTCTGATTCTGGGGGGCGGGGACGGTCTGGCGGCGAGAAATCTGTACAAATTCCCGAGTACTACAAGCATTACAATAGTCGACTGGGACTCCGGCTTCGTGGAGTTCGCGAAGACAAATCTGACTGAGAACATGGGCTCTCTGGTGGATCCACGAACGACGCTGGTTTTTACCGATGCTCTTGCCTACGTGTCGTCTACAAACAATACCTATGACGGAGTCATCATCGATCTTCCCGACCCCGACGGAGACGAGATGGAGGCTCTTTACATTGATCTTCTTTCTACCCTTCCCCGTGTTCTTGACGTACATGCAATCGTCACCGCGCATGTAGGACCAGTTTCACTCTGTAATGATCACCCGTGTTGGGCATTCATCGCAAACTGTAAAAAAACTATGAAGGAGTGTTTCAAGGTTGATCCCGTGTTTGACAAGGTCTACGTCCCTTCTTTTTCGCACGAATGGGGATTTCTATCGTGTTTTATTGGTGGAATCTTCACTCACTTTCCGCGATTTCCTATTGAGAACGATGTGCGGAACATCTATTCTACGCTCTAATGGCGACGAGTTCCGCGGCGGCTGCGCTTGCGGCGACCCCCCGAAGGTGCGGGGGCTACAGGTCCAACCGTCTGAGGAGTCGGAGTGGCAACCGACGGCTCGGCGTAGGGCAGCTCAGCAGGCACGCCGGCGGTCGAGACAGGGGCGAGCTGGGAGCCATCGCCACCGAGCTTCAGGGCCTTCAGGGCCTTCTTCTGCTTCTTTGTCAGACGACGAGGACGGCGGCCTCCGAGCAGCTCAGAGGGACCCTTCCACGTAGCGTCCGCGAGCGCGGGGAAACGCGACATTCCATCGGGGAGGTCAGAGCCGGTGTAGGGGCCGCCCGTGAATCCATACGCAACTCCTCCGACCTTCGGCCTGCGGGTTCCACGACGACGACGACCACCCATCGGACCCATCTTATCCATCAGCGTGCCACCCTTCTTGTACGTCTTCTTCGCCGCCTTCATCGCGTCGCCGAGCGACATGCCGGGCTTCTTCGCGGCCATCACTGCCTTTAACCATGCTGAGCGTCCACCTTCCATTTGTTTCACTGGTTAGACTTTATTGTGAAATCGTACATGGGTGAAGTAATCTGTTTCGGCTGGAACGAGACGGCCGCCGTCTGTGGCTCGGGCTTCTTGTACGTGACGGGCTGGTAACGCAGGGGATCGGGCTTGATGGCAAACGATCCCGAGATAAACTGACCGGTATACAGTTCCATCGCGTTATCCAGCGATCCGTAATTCATAGCGACCCACTGGCACCCAAACGAAAAGCAGATTTCCGCATTCTTATTTTTCACGTCAGAGGACGTCATATCGGGAACCACTAGCGTAATATTACGCTTGTTGTATTCGATCAACTCTTCGTGATCGAATGTCTGCGATGCTTCGGTATAGGTCATGCGACGCAGGTTGGAGGACGCCCATGACATATTCACCAGTTCGTCCATTCCATTGCCCTTCGTGTTTCCTCCGCTGATAATCACCAACTTACCCATGAGATTGCAGATCGGTTCTACAGCCAGATTCTTGCGCTGGTACGAATATCCCGAATGCAACATGAACTTGCGCAGAGTCATCTTCATGACATCCGCACAACGGGTAATGAACGCATTATCTTCCGAATGAAAGTTCAGAGAGAGAATAAAAGGGTTCTGGTATCCAGGGGTAGTTCCCG
>Ga0304730_1002760_pt1 | contig 12257 bp, 27 predicted proteins | sample M_130628_MF_Meta_FD_190474 | JGI IMG/M metagenome (GOLD analysis project Ga0304730, IMG submission 190474) | Freshwater microbial communities from Lake Montjoie, Canada to study carbon cycling - M_130628_MF_MetaG (v2) (version 2) | ecosystem: Environmental > Aquatic > Freshwater > Lake | place...
AAACAATTACATTACATACTCAAGATTCTCATTTGTGCCAAGTTATAACAACTTTCTCAACAGGAATTACTGCTTTGAATGGATTGACTGCACAAGTACAATACTTTGCAACAGGAACAAGTGGAACAGACTTTAATATTTCTAGCGCAACGGCAACGCATACTTTTAATATTCCAGATGCAAGTGCTTCTAATAGGGGTTTAATAACCACAGGAACGCAAACGATTGCAGGTGCAAAGACATTTAGTAGTGTAGCAACATTTTCAAATGATATTTTAGTTAATAGTTTAACAATAGGTAGAGGAGCGGGTGCAATTGCAAGTAATACTGCTATTGGTTCAAGTGCATTGCCAGTAAATACAACAGGTACTTTAAATACTGCAATAGGTAATTTTTCTTTGTTAACAAATACAACAGGATATGGAAATACATCTGTTGGTTATAGTGCTTTAGCTTATAATACAACAGGATTTTTTAATGCAGCTATTGGTGTAAATGCATTACTATCTAATTCAACAGGAACATATAATAATGCGTTAGGGACTTCAGCATTATATGCTAACACAACAGGTTCAAATAATACTGCAGTTGGTCAAGTAGCAGGAACTAATAATACAACAGGCTCAAATAATACTTATATAGGCTTCTCAAGTGGTGGTGGGATAACTACTGGTTCAAATAATACAATCATTGGACAATTTACAGGTACTGCAGCGATGGCAAATAACATCGTTTTAGCAGATGGAGCAGGAAACGTTAAATACCAATGGGATGGAACTAATAACAAATTTACAGGTAATGTAAACTTTTCTAGTACAATAGGGAACGGAACTTATACATATACTTTACCATCAGCTACAGGTACTTTGGCTTTAACAAGTCAATTAACAAGTGGAACTGTTACTTCGGTAGCTGCTTTAACTTTAGGCACAAGTGGAACAGATTTAAGTTCAACTGTTGCTAACGGAACTACTACTCCTGTTATAACATTAAATGTGCCAACGGCTAGTGCAACAAATAGAGGTGCATTAAGTTCTGCTGATTGGACAACTTTTAATGGTAAACAATCGGCTTTAACTAATCCTGTAACAGGAACAGGTACTACAAACTATCTTCCTAAATTTACAGGCACATCAACCATAGGCAATAGCTTAATATTTGATAATGGAACTAATGTTGGAATAGGTAATACTAATACCTCTTATACATTAGATGTTACAGGAAAACTTAATGTGGCTAATACTTACGCATTAGACCCATTGATTAGATTAGCTACTACTACAAGTGGTAATGTTGAGGTTCAAATGAGAACTGCAACTACAACTTATAATGCAGGTATTGGTGTGGTAACAAGTGGTTATGACTTTGGTTTATTTACCAATAATACTACTAGAATGACCATAACCTCAGCAGGGAATGTAGGTATTGGTACAACAAGTCCACAAAGTTTATTAGATGTAAGAGGTGCAACTCCATTTATAAGAATAACAGATACAGCAGTAAACTCTGAAACTGGTCTTATTATGGATGCTGGTGGTGGTACTATTAGAGGTGGATTAACTATAAACTACGGAACTGGTGAATTTAAATCATATTGTGGTGTTTCTGGTAATGGTTATTTTCAAACATTCCATACTAATGGCTCAGAAAGAATGCGTATTTATTCTGGTGGAGGAATAAATGTCGCAAGTTCTGGTGGCGACCCTTGGTGTATTCAATTAAATGGTGGTGTAAAATTAAGAGCAGATAATGCTACACAAGTTGGGATTGTCAATGCAGCTATCACTTCTTATGCTGATATAAGAGTTGCTACTATAACTAAAGTAGCTAGTACATTTAGAATTAGCCATCCATTAGAATCATTAAGTAACACACACGATTTAGTACATTCAATAATAGAAGCACCAAAAGCAGATTTAATTTATAGAGGTAAGGTTATTTTGGTAAATGGTAAAGGTCAAGCTAATATAGATGAAATAGCTACAATGACTGAAGGGACTTTTGAAGCATTATGTAGAGATGTACAATGTTTTACCACAAATGAAAGTGGTTGGGATTTAATAAAAGGAAAAGTTATTGGCAATATTATTTACATAGAAAGTCAAAATGCAAATTCAATAGATGAAATATCTTGGATGGTTATAGGCGAAAGAAAAGATAAGGAGATTAAAGAATCAATTATAACTGATGATGAAGGAAATATAATAGTTGAGCCATTGAAACAAGAAAAATCATTCAAGAATTAAATGAAAGATTAAACAAAGCAGGGTTGTAGAAAATACTTATATTTGTAAAAAATAAACACTATGATATCAATTAACGAGCAACAATTAAAAGATTTAGAAGCATTTATTAACACTATCCCTACTGCTTACGGCTTACCCCTATTGCAGTTTTTAGGTAAATTAAATGCAGAACAAAATCCTCCAGTAGAGGAAGCAAAACTAGACTAATGACTCCACAAAGCAACCACGCTGACTTTGGAATGGTACTGAGTATCACTAGTGCTGCAATAAGCATCGCAAGTATTCAGCCTATTGTAACATTGTTTGGTAGTTTGGTTGCTATTGCATCTGGACTTTTTGCCATTAGATATTATTACAAGGCAGCTAAAAAGTTTAAGTAATGAGAGACATTGTAATTACTTTAGTGATTGCAGTAGTTCTTATCTTCATCTTTAACGGAAGGTACAACGGAAACAAACCTACAATAGTAACTCACATAGATACTATTTATAAGCACGACATAACAAAGAAATATATTAAAGGGGATTCTATCCCTTTTGTCGTTTTGGGTATTGATACAACCATTGTACACGATACTGTACGTATAGTTCAAGATTATGCGTACGTACGAGCCTACTCGGACACTATAAAGATAGATTCTAGCACTTTTATTATTAACGATACAATCTCTAAAAACAAGATTCTAAACAGGGGTTTTTACGCAGATATAAGTCAAAAAACGATAAAAGTGGAAACCATCAGGACAACACCATCCAAAAATGAGCTTTATTGGGGTGTTTTAGCTGATTTAAGGACATTTGACAATAAAGTCGGCATAGGAGTTGGATTAGGGTTTAAAACCTCTAAAAAAGGCTTATTTACAATATCAGCAACAACTAATCAATATTCAATCGGATTTTACACTAAATTTTAATAAATGAAAAAGTTAATAAACATAATAAAAGGATTTTTTACTAAAAAGGAAATAGTAATAGAAAAGCCTAAAAAAGCTAAGAAAAAATGACACAAGAGGAAATATCAAATCAATTAGCTGCAAATCAAAGCAAAAGTGGATTAGTTGAAAAGCTAGTCTTTGTCTTATTGCCTATTTGTGTTTCGGCTATTGGTTGGTTACTTACCCAAGTAAGCACTTTAAACAACCAAATAACTGTTTTAAATAATAAAGTTGCAGTTGTAGTAAATGCAGAAAATAAAGCTATCCCACCACAAGGAACAACTATTGAAATGGAAGCTATTAGGTCAGCAGCAGCACAAAGCAGAGCAGATATGAAGATGGAAATAGTTGAAAGAATGACTAACATAAAAGAAGCAGCAGCAACAGAAAGAGCAGAAATTAAACAAAGATTAGCAGTATTAGAATATAAAAATAAATTAAAATGAAAGACTGGATAAAAAATTTACTTAGTGATGAAAGAGGAAGCATAAGCACTAAAAGAGTGATTGCTTTATTAAGTGCTTTATTTCTTTGTATTACTTTAATAGCTAATTCATTTAGTCATTTAGAAATAGCACCTAGTGATAAATTAGTAGATGCAGTAATGGTAATTTGTATTGCTGCTATGGGAACTACAACGATAGATAAATTCTCAAAATGAAACAAAAAGCAATCCTTAGACTAGCCTTAGTGCTTTGGTTTGTATTATTAATATTCTTTATAACGGCAAGATATGTTAAGTAAAAAAGCAATAGACCTAATTATCCAATTTGAGGTTGGTGGTCGAGCATACTACGACAAGAAACTACAAAGCCCTATTTGGGCAGGTGGAGAATCAGGTATCACTATCGGAATGGGCTACGATTGTGGTTTTGTAAACGAAAAGCAATTCTTTCAAGACTGGGGTAATAAACTTACTCCTAACTTTTTAGAGCCATTAAGAAAGACTATTGGACTTAAGGGCATACAAGCAAAGCAAATGCTTAGAGGGGAATTAATGCAAGTTAAAATCTCATACAATATTGCTTACGAAGTATTCGTTAAATGTTCAGTACCTAAGTATTTTAAGTTAACTAAGGCAATATATCCTGAATTAGAAACGTTAAATGATGACACGCAAGGAGCTTTAGTTTCTATGGTTTACAACAGAGGAAACAAGTTAGAAGGAAATTCTAGGGTTGAAATGAAAGCCATTGTTGAGATGGTTAAGAACAAAGATTATGATGGAATAGCAGAGGAGATTGAAAAGAGTAAGAGACATTGGGAAGGGAAGGGATTAGATGGTTTAGTAGTGAGAAGGGAAGCAGAAGCAGACTTGATTCGTGATTCGTTAGCATAACAAAAACCTAAAATATGGCAACTCCACAACTGCGTACTAAACGCAGGAGACTTTTCTTTGATATTGAAACAAGTCCAAACATCGGATTGTTCTGGGAGGCTGGATATAAAAAGAACATTGATTACTCAAACATTATTCAAGAACGTGCAATCATTTGTATTTGTTACAAATGGGAAGATGAAAAAGAAGTTTACTCTTTGCAATGGGATTCTAAGCAGAATGATAAAACAATGCTTACCAAGTTTATTGAGGTAGCAAATTTGGCTACTGAAATGGTTGGACACAATGGAGATAAGTTTGATTTAGCTTGGATTAGGACTAGATGCTTATTTCACCATATACCTATGTTCCCTAAGTATTTAACTATTGATACTTTAAAGGTAGCCAGACAAAAGTTTAGATTTAATTCTAATAGACTTAATTACATAGCTGATTTCTTAGGTTTAGGTCAAAAGATAAAGACCGAATATTCCCTATGGAAAGACATTCTTTTACACAAGGATAAAGTTGCTATGGAAAAAATGATAAAATATTGCAAAAAAGATGTTGTTTTGCTAGAGAAAGTATTTGTAGAATTAAAGAATCATATTGACCCTAAGACACATTACGGAGTTGTATTTGGCGAGGATAGAGGAACTTGTCCAGAGTGTGGAAGTGATGACCTTATTAGAAATAATAAAGTAGTAACTGCAACAGGATTAACTAGGATTCAATACAGATGTAATACTTGCCACAAATATCATAGCAAAACAGATAAATGATGAAAATGCCTAAGAATTGGAATAAACTTAATTTAAGCGAACAAGAAAGCTGGTTAGTAAAGAAGTATCAAGAAATGGTTAGCGAAGTGGAATCGGTTAGTAAGATGTTAGCCAAGATAAGAGGCGGTAACAGAATAGTAGTAAAGGAAATTGAACGACCAGACGAAGCATTACTTAAATCGTGAAAATAAAAATTATATATAAGAAACTAGGCCGCGAACAAGCGCACGGTATTGCTGAAAGTGACGGCAATGTATATATAGACCCAAGATTAAAAGGTAAGAAGCATTGTGAAATATTGATTCACGAGGTATTGCATTTACTAAACCCAAAGGATGATGAAAAAACCATAATTCGCAAAAGTGTAACTTTGACTAAGATTCTGTGGAATGAAGGCTACCGTAGGGTAGACGATTCAAATGACGAGCCGTTGCAAGATGGGTCAAAGTAAGGTTGTTTTTTTCTTGGTTCATAGGTTCTGGACATCCCTAAAAAGGTGTCCAGTTTTTGTTTAAATAACATATATTTGTGTCTAGATATACTAATGGTTTCGGCGGTACGTTTCTACGTTGCCGCCCTTTTTTTGTCCTCGCTATAATCTTTGCATTGTAGTTTGCTCCTACTGGGAGCATTTATGTTATAACATTGTCAAGTTATAACTTTACCACAATAGGGGGTCGAGTCAAGTTCTAGCTTTACTTTATCCCTTAAAAGTAACATAACAATATCTATATGTTCCTTTTATGAAACATTGTACAATGTTCACGAATCCGTGAAAGGTTTAAAAATGTGAACACTTGCGTAGTATGACTACCAACAATTAACAAATTTTGTCACAATTATTTGAAAATCTGTGACATATATACCCCTAATTATGTTACAACATTTTACATATTATACCCTAACTATGTTACCAATTTGGTTACAATGTTCCAAAATAGAACATACCATAAAAGTTTACCAATAGAGAACTTGTCAATCATAAAAGTTACCTAATAAGGCAACTTTGAGCCGTAAATGACTGATAATCGGCTCATTTATGACCGATAAACCTAAACCTTAACATAACTTTAACAAAGTAATTTAAAAAATTTAATGTTAGTATTGTAATTGTTTGTATCTTTGTTAAAACAAAACCAAAGTATATGTTTAAAATTGACTGGTCATCTTGGGATAAACCAATTACAAAAGAAACTTGTATTGAAGATTTAAATAGATATGTTAAAGGAAAACATATTAATAAGACATTATATAAAAAAGCATTAAGTATTATAGAACAAGGTTATCAATTTCAATGCATAGTTCAAGATAATGGACATTTAAAAGTATTAAAAGTTAATAAAGGAATTAAATTATAAACCCAAAAACCATAGTATGAAAACACTATTAAGCCTTAACACAAATTTTTATCCCTACAATGGGAACTTTATCCCACAAGCTGGGGACAACATTTTCTTAGACTATTCAATAGAAGATACTAAGTTCTTCGTAGTAAAGTTTAGGACTATTGACCTTGCAAACAATCAAATTATTATCTCAATCGAAAAAATCTAAATTATGACAGACCAACAAAACAAGAATTTTCAGGCAATCGTTATTTTAATCTTTGTCTTTATTGTAACAGGAATCTTACAAAACATTTAAACCAAAATATGAAAGTAGAAAAAAAAGAAGTAGTCTGCATCAGGCTGCCAGAATCAATCAAAAAGAAAGTAGATGCCGAAGCTAAAAAGATGTATTTAGCACCAAGTAAATTAGTGTCCATAATCGTTCAAAAATATTACGAATCTAAAAACTAAACTATGCAACCATTAATCTATCAAGGAAAACAACTAAAACTACACCAGAGAGCAACTTGCCTACTAGAACTCTTAAAGAAGGCCCAAGCCAGACAATCCAGTATTGAAACGGATCTACAAAAATGGAGGGGAGCAACTTGGGACAATCCTATTAAGCTAATGAACAAGTACGAAGATGATTACCTTATTAAGATTGCCAGAATGAATTTGGTCCAAAAAAGAATCTTAAAGTCATATCATTTTTTGATACTGGACCTTTACGAAATAACCGAAGATTTTATGTTACCAATAAACCTTTTACATTTTTAATATGACATACATAGACAATAGCAAATTCCAATTGCAAAGAGAAATTTACATATTAGAGGTAGAAAATGAGATGTTAAGAAACCAAATTAAAAAACTTAAACTTGAACTAAATGAACTACTGGTCAATGCCAAGCCTACGAGAAAGGCAAAAAGCGATGAAAGAAAAGATTAATTATGTAGAAAATATAATTAAGGAAATATGCAAATACTATTCTTTAACTGGAGATCAAGTCAAAGGCAAAAGCCGTAAAAGAGAAATAGTAAAAGCTAGGTTTATTTCTATCTATATTATTAAGAACGAAACTGACTTTACTCTAAGTGCTATTGGAAGGATATTTAACAGAGACCATTCAACAATTCTACACTCTATTAAAATTATTAACAATACTTTAACACTTAGGTACGATACTGATATTTCGGATGAAATGAGAGAAATAAAAAAGATTATAAATAATTTGACTTATTAACAAAATAGTCCTAATTTTAATTATTATTAAACAAAAACCAATAGTATGATTCAATTACAAACAAATTCACTTATCAACATTTACAAGGCTTTGGCAGCTTTTCAACAAGATTGTCCTGTCATTCACAAGGGAACAAATGGTCATAATTATACCTATGCCGATTTCCCTACAATTCTAGAAGTAATTAATCCTTTGCTCAAGAAACACAATTTAGGATTTACCCAGCTTCTTATTGAAGATGGATTAAAGACAATTATATTTCACACACTTAGTGCGGAATCAATTGAATCTAAAGCAACAATTCCACAAATAACATTAAGGGGGATGAACGAGTATCAATCCTTTGGTAGTGGTATTACCTATTACAGAAGATATGCTTTAAGTGCTGCTTTAGGTTTGGTAACCGATAAGGATACCGATGCCTCTGGCGAAAAGACTGCATCCGTATTTATTAAGAAACATAAATCAATACTGGACTTGACATTAGCTATTGATATGTGCGAAAACTTAAACGAATTATCTAAACTGCATTCTTTGAATAAGGATTTAATGAATGACGGAATTACTGCATTATTTACATCTAAAAAATCTAAACTATGATAGATCAAAAACTAATTAAACTAAGAGACCTAGTTTCTTATTGGGAATGGAAATCTACTTCTTGTCATAAGTTTTGGGTAAAAGAAACCTACCAAGAACTTAAAAAAGCAAGACAAAACCTAAAAGAATATAAGTCTAAGCATTACCCAGCAACCCCATTATTAACCCAGCCTAAGCCATTCTCTAGAATGAATGACTGGACTGAACAATACGAAAATTATGAATGAATTTCCTAGCATTGACTTAATGATAGGTCAATTAAATAAATCTATTACAGAAATAGAAGCTACATCTTTGAGTAAAGAAAATTACGTTTTGCAAACTTTAAGGGTAGCATTAAGATTAGCTTTAGATATAAAACACGAAGAATTATGGTATTACGAAACTAAAAACAATTAATATGGGATATTCAACTTGCTGCGGAGCAGAAACCGATATGGAAGAAATAGGAATTTGTCCAGAATGCTTAGAGCATTGCGATTTTGAAGATGATGAGGAAGAAGAACCAACGGAAGAAGAAAAGCAAATAGATGCTGACACAGAAAGATCAATAGAAGAAGAACAATTTAATAAACAAAACAAATAAAAATGGAAAAGAAAACAAACTATGGTGCTTGGAAAAAAACAACATCAAAAGGCGAAGTAATTGAATTTACTATTGAGGACAAACGTTACTCAATGTGGTTAAATCAATACAAGAAGCCAGAATCTAAAGAACCAGATTACAAGATTTATCCAAATGACTACAAGCCTAAAGCTGAAAACAAAATGGAATATAAATCTCCAGTAAATCAACAAGAAAGCGAAGACGACTTGCCGTTTTAATAAACCATCTAAAAACAAAAACTATGAGCCAAAACAAACAAATAGCAGACTACCTAAATAAAGGTAAAAAGCTAACTACGATTGATGCCTTAAACAAATTTGGATGCTTTAGATTAGCAGCCAGAATAGCTGATTTAAGGAATAATGGGATGAATATAGCAACTAAGATTATCAAACTAGATAATAACAAGCAGATTGCCCAATATTCGTTAAAATAGATTATCTTTGTAACGAGTGTCGGATACTCATTAAGAACTTATTGCCCTTGCGATGAACTACCAATCCGACTGGTAGGGATTCAATGGGGCTTTTTATTTTATGTCAAAAGATACATTCTATTTCTCGCACGACTATAATAGCCGAAACGATGAAAAGATTAAGTTTCTAATTAGGAAACACGGTTTATTAGGTTATGGTTTATTTTGGTCCATTATTGAAGATTTATATAATAATGCGAACGCATTGCGAACGGATTACGAAGGCATTGCTTATGATTACAGAATAGATGTTTCTATTGTTACAAGTGTAATAAACGATTTTGATTTATTTGTTTTTGATGCAGAGTATTTTGGTAGTTTATCAGTGCAAAAAAGAATAGATGAAAGAGATTCTAAAAGTGTAAAGGCTAGAGAATCAGCACATAAGAGATGGACTAATGCAAACGCAATGCAATCGCAATGCGAAGGCAATGCTATAAAGGAAAGGAAAGGAAAGGAAATAAATGAAAAGAAAGTAAATAAAGTAAATATACTAGATGAGCAATTTGAGGAATTTTGGGATTTATACGATTATAAGAAATCTAGAGACAAAGCAGAAAAGGCTTGGAAAACTTTAAATAAAGAGGAAAAGGCTTTAGCTTTACAACACGCACCAGTATATGCTCAATCAACCCCTGATAAACAATTCCGTAAGCATCCTACAACCTATCTAAACAGTAAATCTTTTAACGATGAAATTATTGAACGAACTATTAGTACAAAACTTAGCTACGCAGAACTTGAATGGGAACGACTTAAAAATCTTGGATAGGGATGAATTAAAGGTTTATAAGGCAATGGAATCTATGCACATTGGTAAATGCTCAAGAATAGAAGTAACAGAGCATCTAAAGACTTGTATTGCTTTGAGTGGGATGCAAGTACCAACAAACCAAATATTTAATTTATGCGTTTCTTTTACGATAGAATCTTATGGACAATACAAACTAAAGGAACTAGGAGTAGCATTTAAGATGTTTGCAGAAGATAAGTTCACTATTGGTAATCATATAAATTTTTCTCCTAAGTTAATTGGGGAGGTAATGAATGCCTATAAGAAGATTGCCGTACAAGTAAGAAACAAAACAATTGAAGAACCTAAACAAATAATGATGCAAGTAGATGAAGAACAAGTAATGCGAGAGGAAGCCGAGTATTGGAAAACATCAAAGAAGGACTGGAGATTTCTAAACTATCAATGCTTTGATTACTTATGGAAAAGAAAGCTACTAAAGATAACTCCAGATAAAGCTGAGTACATAAAATCAAGAGTAAAAGACTATCATTTGGCACAGGCTAAAAAGCCAGAGGATATGATGGTAGATGAGGAAACTATGAGACAACAATGCAAAAAATATTCACTTAAACTTTATTACGACAACGAACTATGATAGAGAATTATATACCAATGGAGGATGTACTTATCAGGATCAAATATCATCCAGACATAACCAAAGAAGAAAAAGAACAATTTAAAGAATCTATTAAAGGAATCTATATGACTGATAAAGGCAAAGAAAAGATGAATAAACCTAAAAAATACCAAAATGAAAGAAACACTAGGAATGATTAAATTCTTTTTTATCTCAGTTCCAGTATTCCTTTGTGTTTACTGCTCGGTAATGATTTGCATAGAGATTAAAGAATATATAAAAAAATATGAGTAAGATAAAAGGACACGAGAACGCAATGCCTGTGAGATTGATATTCCTAGATACTAAAGAAGAAATAGAGTTTAAGTCAGTAGCCTACGCAAAGAGAGTAACTGGAGTAAATGAGTACCAAATAAAGGAAAGCCTTAACCCAGTCAAGAAAAAAAGATTTGAGTACCAAAATAGACAAATAGCGTTCCGTATTAAGAAATAATCTAATTTTGTGCTATGGCATTACAAACCATTCCAAAACTTACAGAAAAGACACAAACAATTTTTAATCGTTATATACGACAAAGAGATAGTCAAAATGGTTACTTTACTTGCATATCGTGTGGCACTACTAAAGATACATCCCAAATGGATGCAGGTCATTATGTGCCTGTCAAGAATAGTTCAGCTTTAAGATTTGATGAATATAATGTAAACGGAGAGTGCAAGGCTTGTAATGGATTTGACCAATTCCACCTAATAGGTTATCGAAGAAACCTAATAGATAAAATAGGCGAAAGAATGGTAATACACTTAGAAAGTCAGTCCAGACTAATAAAGAAATGGACTAGAACAGAGTTAAACGAACTAATAAATAAATATGGCGAAACTAAATGCTAATGGCAAGGTTTCCTTTGGGTCAAGGAAAAAAGGAAAGGCTAAAAAGAACTCTGGTCCTAAAGACAAACCTACTAAACCTTATAACCGACAAGGCAGATGCTAATAACAGAAATAAAAACTAATCCTAATAATCCAAGAATTATTAAGGATGTTAAGTTTAAACAACTTGTAAAGTCTATTCAAGACTTCCCCCAAATGCTTGAACTTAGACCTATTGTAATAGATGAGAACAATATGGTACTTGGTGGAAATATGAGGCTTAAGGCTTGTCTTGAAGCTGGGTTAACAGATGTTCCAGTTATCCACGCTAACAATCTATCAGAGGAAAAAAAGAAAGAGTTTATTGTAAAAGATAATGTAGGCTACGGAGAGTGGGATTGGGATGACCTAGCAAATAATTGGGATGCCTTAGAACTAACCGAATGGGGTTTAGATATACCAAACTTTAATACTGAA
>Ga0304730_1002761_pt1 | contig 12254 bp, 14 predicted proteins | sample M_130628_MF_Meta_FD_190474 | JGI IMG/M metagenome (GOLD analysis project Ga0304730, IMG submission 190474) | Freshwater microbial communities from Lake Montjoie, Canada to study carbon cycling - M_130628_MF_MetaG (v2) (version 2) | ecosystem: Environmental > Aquatic > Freshwater > Lake | place...
CAATATTTAAAAATGAAAATTCAAATGTTGAACTTAAAACTCTTATATCTTGATCTGTTAAATCTTTTGGTGTTATTGCATCAAAAAAACGACAATTAAATTTTATTTTATTTATTTCTTTAATCATGTAATCTTTTCTTATTGGCATAACTATACAGTAAGTACAATCAACAATATTATTTACATTTTTATAATAGTCATTAAATTTATATTTAAATTTATTATACAATCCAATTAAATAACTATTTAAATAATCTTTATCAATAAATCTTTCTCTATAAACCATTCTATAATCAATTATTAAAACTGTTATAATTATTAAAATAAATAATACTATTTTATTCATTTTTATAATTACTGAATATTTTATTTTTTAAAAGAAAAGATCGAACTTTTAGTATTCTTGCCTATGGCAAAAGTTAATATTCACAATCAAAGATTGTAAGTTAGTATTCACAATCAAAGATTGTAAGTTAGTATTCACAATCAAAGATTGTAAGTTAGTATTCACAATCAAAGATTGTAAGTTAGTATTCACAATCAAAGATTGTAAGTTAATCTTCCTTAACTTTTGGTGCTAGACAGTATTGAAGTTTTCCCAAATTGGCAACGTTGTATTCAATAACTAATGGATAATTGAGTTTTAGAAAAATTTCAACTGTACTGCAAAGATTTGTACTCTTTGTAAATGAATTTAGATACTTTAGATCAAATGTTTCACTTACATTTTGATTCTTTTTTGAAAAAATTAAACCATTTTGTGCTTCACCAATAATAATTTTCTGAGATGCAAAATCACCAACACTTTCAAGAATAAATTTTGATTCAGTATTTGAAATAGTAACCTGGTTACTAATAACAGCAAGATCACGACAATATTTTTGAAGATCAACTGAAGGCATTGAAATAACAGAATCATATGAAATATCTGGAATTTCTAGTTTTTCTTCAGAAATATCAAGCATTTTAAGATAAGATTCTGTAATTGTATTTTTTTCTTTATTTTCAATACGAATACCTAGTTCATTAATATTATTTTTACGAATAAATAAGGTCAGTACATCACTATTACCAACAGTTTTAAGTAATTTGAAAAAATAAATCATATTAATTCCACACATTTGTTTTGTTTCACAAAAGTATTCTTCAAAATTATCCTTAAGAAGTCTTACATAAACCAGAGCAACTCTGGCATTATCCATAGTCATGATTTTGAATCCATTTGAATCAAAATAAATATTTATATCGGTAAGTACTTCTTTTAATGATTCAATAAGAATTTTAATACTTTGTGATTGAACAGTTTTAATATAAAGTTGATAATTATTATTCATTTTTAATAATTTAGATTTATTTATTTTTTTAAATAACTTTTTTAAATAAGTTTTTTTAAATAAGTTTTTTAAATAAGTTTTTAATTAATTAATTGTTAATCTTTTCATTTACTTTATAAGTTTTTTTTATCCATGGATAATTAATATTTAATGTAACATTTTCTAAATTTTCATCTAATGGATCATAATTTAATAAAATTTGTTCAGGTGTAAGAAGTTTATCATTATTAGAATAACAATTAATATAATCAGTTATATCAATTTCAACTTCTTTTTCTTTTTCAAGATAAGATATACTACTTTTAATATAACTTATTACTTTATTATTAGTATATAGGAAATGAGTACTTAATATTTCATCATTTTTGGAATATACATTTATATAATCCATATTATTAAAACTATAATTTATGTAAATATAATTATTACCAAGTGTTTCAAAAAAATCAAGATCAATTGTAATTAAGTGTTCATCTGATTCTTTTATATTTAAAAAATCTTCAAAATGGTATTCAAAACACTCATAATTATTTATTTTATTATTTAAATAATCAACTATTTCATTATTTAAATTAATTTTTATAACTTGTTTTTTATCAAAATATGACCAACTTGGTTGAACTTTTGGAACATTTACATAATCTGGAAACATTTCATCAAACAATTCATTGTTTTTTATATGACTAATAAAATGAACTGATTTTATTTTTAATTCATTTTTTTCACTAAGGTAATTTTGTTCATTTTTTGCTTTGTTTAATCTATTTGAAATTTCATTTAAAAGAATACCTAATAAAAAACCACTTGTAAAATTAATAACCGAAGAATTATTAGTATTTTTAGAATTATCCATAAGTTAATTTGTTAAATTATAAATTATTATTTTTTTAAGTGAATTTAAAGAATTTAAGTTATTATAAATTAAAAATGGTAGAAACAGATACTCAAGAAAATAACGTTGAGATTATTAAAAAAAAAAGAGGAAGAAAACCAAAAAATTTAAGTATAGAAGAAAATATAGTTATTGAAAAAAAGAAAAGAGGACGTAAAAAGAAATATGAAATTGAAAATTTTACTAAAATAACTAATAGAGAAAATTTTAATAATTTTGATCATAATATTGTTTATTCATCAGATGAAGAAATTATTAATCAACAACCTGAAATTAAAAATTTAAAACAAGAAGAAAAAGTACAACATGTACAAAAAAATAATGTAAATGTTAAAAATATATCATTCGGCGATCTAAACATAACAGTAAGTAAAAAACATATGAATGACAATAAATTTAGTTTTAAAGGAATGTTAAAAGATGCACCTTCACTACAATCAACTAATCAATTAATTAATGAAAATGAACTAGAATCGGATGAAGAAAGAGAAATACCTATTGAAAATATAATTAATGTAAATAAAAATAACGAAAATAACGAAAGTAACGAAAATAATGAAAAGGTATATAAAGAAAATAAGAAATATGTAACAGATTTTACAGAAAGTATTAAAGAGCAATCGATAAAAAGACTACGTGTTGTAACATGTTGTAAAAATGTTGTAAAAGATAATGAATGGCCAACTACATGTGATATATGTTGTTGGTGGTGTTGTCATACATTTGAAAATATACCATGTACATTACCAACAAGATATGATCCTCTTAGAAAAAGATATACATATGTTGGGATTTTTTGTTCATGGAACTGTGTAAAATCTTATAATAGTAATATGACTGATCATAAAAAAATTGAGCGTAATTATTTTATAACTCTTTTAATTAAAGAATTATATGGAATAGAAAAATGTATTAATATCAAACCAGCACCTCCCAGAGAAGTATTAAAAATGTTTGGAGGGTATCTTGATATTAATGAATTTAGAAATAGGTATGATAAAATAGAAGAATATTATATAAATTTAGGTATTGATAATTTTATATTTCATGAAATATCTGAACTTACTAATGTAAAAATAAAAACAGCACCAACCATTAATGTAAAAAATAATAATGTTAATTTACGTCTTTCAAGAAATTAAGATACTTTATTAAAAAGTGAATTTAACATTAAATAAACAACTAATGCAAAAATAAAGAATATAATATAATTAGTAACATTTGAACATACTGTTGTTGCATATGTATTTCCAAATGTTTCTCTAAAATTTGATCTAACATTAATATTATTATTACGATTATTTGGTATATATTGAGTATTATTTAATGTAGAACTTACCCATTCAGGACGTTTTACTATAATATAATTTTTAACAATATCATCAAATTTAGGATGTTGTATTATTTTTAAAAGGTCTGTATCACTTAAATTACCATTATTACTATTATCATTATTATTTTTAAAAGTTGCAACTACACTATCAGAATATCCAATTCTTTTTGGTTGTTGTTGTTGTTGTTCTTTAATACTTGATTGTTGTTTTTCACTGCCATTTGATTTTGAAGAAGACAGTACTGAATCACTAATAATTTTTTTAAGTTTAGAAATTTCATCTTGTGTATTTTTAATTTGATCAGAACCTAAATAAAATGCTTCTGTTAAAGGTGAGAAATTTAATCTACTCATAAAAAAAATAAATTTTCTTTTATTTATAAAGAACATTTATTTTTTTTAATTAATTAATTTATTAATTGGTAATTTAATTTAATTGGTAATTTAATTTAATTGGTAATTTAATTTAATTGGTAATTTAATTTATATTCAATTCAAATCCACCACTATTTCCACTAGCTTTACCATTTTTTCCCTTTTTTACTGGTGCTTTTCTAACTGTTACACTCTTAGTATCACTTGTTATTGTTGATAAACTTGAATCACTTGATGCAACTGAAAAACGATCATCTTCATTTATATCATCATAAAATGCAGGTGGTCCTGATGGTCCTGATGGTGCTGGTGGTATATTTGGTCGAAGACCTCCTTGTGTTGGCATTGTCATCGGTTGTTGTGGGAATGGCATTTGTTGTATATTATTTGGATGATTTGATGCTAAAGGTGTTCCATTAAATAAATTTTGATCTATAGATGGTCCTTTCATCTCCTGTCTTCCCATTGTACGTGTTTCCATTGGTTTTGGAAATGTTTGTTGTCTTTGTTGCATGTGAGCACGAATATCATTTTGTTGTTGTTGTTGTGGGACACCTTGTTGTTGTTGCTGAAACATTTCTGCCATTTGAGGTCCAGATGGGGGTTTAGACTGCTCTTTCATTCCTTGACTCATTGCACTCATCATAGATGCCATAAAGTTTGGATTATTTTGAGCAAGGAGACCTCCTCCACCACCACCAATAGGTCCTTTAAGAAGTGTATTTGTAAGATGAAACATGAAGGCACTTCCACCAAGTGTAAGAAGAAGTTCAATTTCAGGTGCAACTTCTGCTTTACCTCCATACTTTTCATGGAGTTTTTCAAAAATATTATCATAATCATCAATAGATTCCATAACATTTTCAGACCATCCTTCAAGTTTCAGTTTAAAAGGATCAAATCGTTTATTTAGGAATTCAAGACCAGTTACACATGCCATAAGACAACGTCGTGAAAATTTAATAGCAGATTGTGATTCAATAAATTTTTTAATTTTTTGATATTCGAACATCATTTCTTCATAATTTGAAGTCATTGTAAATTTTTTAGAAAATTCAAATCCTTTTTTCTCAAGTGCTTGAATTTTAATAAGAAGATCTTGTTTCATCTTTTGTTTATCTTCCCATGTTTCTTTTGGATTTTGTTGTTGTCTTGGTTGATCATCTGACATTTCACTTCTGTTATCAACTGAATCATTATCTTCATATGAACTTTCATCTGACATTTCACTTTGTTCATATTCTCTTACTTTTTTAGGATTTGAGAATGCTGAATAATTATTATTACTGTTACCATTATAATTTTGTGAAGGAACTGATTGTTTTTCTTTTTTTCTTAATATTTTTTTAGTTTTCTTAACTTTCTTTTCACTTATGCTAGAAAGATCTGAATCATCATCAGAAGAAATACTTGGAGATTCATTACGTATAATCTTAATTCCTTGAACAGGTTCAATATTTTTTAATGAAATGTGCTTTTGTTTTGAATTACTATTTTCAACTCGAATAATATCATTGTCAGAATCGTTATCACTCATTTGTAATAATTATTAATTTATTTACTTATATTAAATTATTAAATTTATAAAAAGTGTGTAACGCAAAATAATTTTAATTGATTTTTAATTGATTTTTAACTGTATTCACCTTGTCTAATCCATAAATTACAAATATATTTAGTTCCTGAAGTAACTGGTGTTCCTTTATGAAGTGCTAAGGGGTGACATTTATCAGAATTATCTGCTAAAGGTCTAAATATTACACCCCCATATTTAGGTGGTTTTATATCTTTTCCAATTGTTGAAAATTTTGTTGCACCACCTTCAAAATCATCATTTAGATAAATTAATATAGTTAAAACTCTTTGACCACCTGTTTCAATAAATTCTGTACATTTTTCATCATCATCACAACATGCATCATGGTGATCATTATAAAATCCTCCAGGTTCATATTTTACAACTTGTAAAGGTTCTGCATTTTCAATTGGATGTCCATTTTGTTCACAAATTCTTTTAATTATATTATAAATAACTGGATCATCTTTATACAACCATGTTGTTTTACTTTTTCTTACAGATGTATCAAATCCTCCAACTATTTCAGAGTCTGTAAATGCATCTTTTGTTTTATTAAAAATATAAGTTGCTTCTTGAGGTGTTATTATATTATTTTGAATAATTGGCATAGTATATTTTTCATCATCTGAAGCAAATCCATGATTTACATATTTATTACTTTTACCAAAATTACTTTTATCAAAATTACTTTTAAATAAATAAACTATACTAATTAAAAGTACAATAACAATTAATATTTTTATCATTTATTATTCATATACAATTATTATTTTTTAATTTAAATAAAAACTTTAAAATTAATTGTATATAAAAAAATAAAAGTAATCAATTTAATTAAAAGTAAAATGAGTTCTACACCACCAAATAATTTTTTTAATTGGAGAAAACAAGGTCAATCTTCAAATAATAAAAATAATCAAAATTCTTCAGAAAGAAATAATACAGAAAATAATAACTTTTCAATGCATAATGTTAATTATACATCATGGACTTATAAAAAATCAAATAAAAGTTTTACTAGATATTCAGCAGGTATATTACCATATACTTTTGATCAAAGTGGAAAATTACTCTTTTTATTAGGAAAAGATAATGATAATGATTGGTCTGATTTTGGAGGACGTTGTGAATTTAAAGATCGTAATGATCCTATTAATACAGCAACAAGAGAATTCTATGAAGAATCTCTAGGTTCAATATTAAATGTTCAAGAAACAAATGCACTTATAAATGATAGTACAAAAATTGTTTCTAAAACGCTTAATGGAAGTCCGTATTATATGTATCCAATATACATTGAATATCTAAATTATTCAGATACTTTTACAAAGATCTCACAATTTTTAAAATATCAATTTGATTCATCTATTACCGTAAAAGTTATTGAAAAAAATGCTATTCGTTGGGTTAGTATTGATACACTTTTAAATTGTATTGAAAATAAAGACTCTTCGACACCTATTTCACTTCGAGGAGTTTTTTTTCGTACTATTTGTCAATTTAAAGAAAAATTAATTTACCTTCAAAAGTGAAGGTTTACAAATTGTTTCAAGACTGTAATGATAGTATATATAAGTTTTCATTGATAAATCTGATAAAATTAAACTGGAATTTTCTATTGTAAAATCTTCTATTTTAAATTTTGATTTTATGGATTCTTTTAAATTGGAATCCATATTTTCAAATGTTTGTACTAAATTTTTTTCTATTGGTGATTGTAATAATTCACTAATAGAATAAACTTTAATAAATTTATCAAGATACTCTTTTAATTGTTTCTTAATCTGTGGTTTTGTTAAAATCTTTTGATGAACCTTTGTTTCAATTTTTGTTTCAGTTGCTTTATTAAATTTTTTAAATAAACAAAAGGTAATTGCCTGAAGGTAACAATCTGCAAGATCATCTTTCTTTTTACTTTTTTCAAATAATTGTTTAAAATTCATGGATTCATCAAATTCATCTAACTTTGCCTGAGCAATTAAAATCCCCATCTTTTTTGTTTGTGTATATTTACTTTTTGCTTTTGATTCAATTGTTAATTCAGGACCTATATAACATTTTAGTTTATGTTTAGGACTAAAAAATTCAATCGAAGTAATTTTAGGATTATCAACTATTCCACGAATATAAAAATAACTTTGTAAACAACCACCTATTATTCTCATTTTTGGATTAAAAGAAGGTTGTTTTTCTATAACAACATAATCTACATTTAATAAAATTGGAAAAGAATCTAATTTTTTAATTAAAGTAACATGGATATCATTTGCTGCTTTTGCCATATTTTTATTTAAACCACTTGGAACCTTTCCTGAGAATCCTTCAACTTTAAGATCTATAATACCCCAATCTTGAATTTTATTAAGTTCAGAATCAAAAATACAATATGCTAAATTTATAATACCAACATCAAAAGAAAGGATCTTAACCATTTTTATTTCTTTTAATGTTATTATTATTAATTTCTTTAAATTTTATTAAAATTAAAAAATAAAAGTTAAATTAATAAAGTTTAAATGGCAACACCTCTTGAAATTCTTTCTTATGCTCTTCATACAATGAGAGCAGGTCAAAGAATAATTGTTGATAGTTTTAATCGAAGAGATAGAATCTTAATACATGAAGAATTTTATGATAAAGAGGGTGAATATATTACATTTATTTCAAATTATACAAATAATCATGAATTTGTAGAAGATACAGATACTATTTCAAGAATAATATATACTTCTTTTAATATTTTAAAAATTAAAAAAGTTTATGCTAATGGTAATACAAATGTATTATATGATCATCTTAATCAATCAAGATTATTACCTACTCCACGAAGATCTAGAATACAATAAACAAATTAAGTTTATATTAATTTGAAATATCCATAAATGCTACCTAAGTATAAAATTATTAAAATAGTTAATTGAAAAATAAAAAATAAAGTAATTTGATTTTGTATAAATACATAATAACTAATAAGAGAATTTAATACTACAATTCTTGCAATAAAATAATAAATTTTAAAATACTTTTTTAAAATATCTGATACATTTTTATAAAGTGTTAAACAAATAGCAGAAGATTCTAATACAAATACAATACCATTTAATGTAATATTATTAGATGTTTTAAATTGAATTTCAAGTAATAAAAGCAAAATTGATAAAATATGATGAAATATATAAAACCATTGTCTATGATAAATTAGTTTATATATTGTATCATATGAATAGTATTCTATTATACTATAACTAAGATTTATTGTTTGTATGTCATAAGAATTATACTTTAATTTCTTTAAATTTTGAAAACTATTAAAAGTTATAATAAATATTCCACTAACTATAGTAATTTTATGAGTACAATAATAATCCATAATGGGTAAAAAAAAACTAAAAAACATTTTTAAAGTTTAATTAAAATTATAATTATTTAAATTAAATTTATATCTTTAAATGTTTATCTTTAAATGTTTATCTTTAAATGTTTATCTTTAAATAATTAATTTAATGATTTTGAATTATGTTGATTTTTGTTGTATCTTTTAACAACTATATTATTATTTAACATATTTACAAGAAAATTTGTATAAATATCATCCATTAATTCTGGTCTAATTAAATCTATATAAAGTACAACTCTTTGAAAAGGTGTTGGGTTTTCAACATAATGAACGTACATATCATCAAAAATAACACCTTTTCCTTCTTTCCAAGTATATTTTTCATTACCACAAACAATAAATGGTTTATTTTCTGTTTTTGGAATATCAATTCCCATATGATATCTTAAATATGCTCTAGAATACCCTACGTGTTTTGGAATATTAACAAATGGATCTAAAATAGATAAAAATGCATTATTAACATTTTTAATATCTAATATTTTATATAATTCTGGACATATATTTTCAAAACCATTTACAAAATTACCTGCTGTTTTTATTTGTAATGTTCTCCAACATTTTTCTTCAGTTTTTCCTATAATAAACCCAGGTGTTTTTGAATGAACACATTCAATATTTTTTTGATCATTTATATAATTATTTAATTCATTTTTATAAACATTAAAATTTTTTTCTAATATTTTATTTTGTGGAAATATCTCATTAATATTATTTATAAATGGTTTATTTACTGGTAAACTATATTTTAAATATATATTTTGTATTGTAGTTAATGGAAAAACAATAATATAATTTAAATAAATTATAATTGCTATAATAGGTATTAAAATTGCTTTATTTTCTATTTTTTTAATACAATACATTATAAGAATTATTTCTAATATAATTAAAGATATCCATAATATACTTTCTTTAAATTCAGTTCCATGTAAATGTGTTATTATAAATTTACCAAAAGGTGCATCTTCTAAATTTTTATCAGGATTTAATACATTAAGTACTAAAGGATATATATTTTTTAATACTAATAAAACTAGTATAATAATAAATAAACTTTTTATACCCATTTAATTATTATTAATTACAATTATTTTAAATTTTAGAAAAATTTCCAATACGTTTGGAAAGACTCTTTTGTTCTTTATCTTTCTTTTTAAGTAATAAATTTACTTGTTGATCAAGTTTTTCTTCTAATGTTTGTTCTCCATTAATAACCTTATTGGGATTTGATAAAAATGAAAAACGATCATTAATAACTTTTGTTTTCTTACTAAATTTATCCAAACGTCTTTCTTCTTGTTGTAAAATATAACGGTCTTGACTTAATTTCTTTTGAACCAATGTTTCATTCCAACAAACATCTATTTGACCATTTGAAAAGGCAGATACTATATATCCTTCATCATTTAAAATATTATAAACTTCTTTTGTAACAGTTGTACGATCAAATATTGGATAATCATCTACTATAGCAGGAATGATGTATGTACAAGATTCCTTTTTATTTTTTGCATAATATTTTATCTTTTTATGTATGGATTCTACAATTTTATTAATACTTACTTTTAATTTATTTTTTCTTTCATGAGTAATATTAATTACTTCTTGAACATTCATTCCTTTAATTAAAATATTTATTTTAATTAAAACAATTTAACAAACTCTTTTAACAAATTTTTACAAGTTCTGAACTATTTGGAAAAACTTCATATAAACTTGAATCAGTTTTATTAGGTAATTTTAATCCATACCCTGAATATGCCCCAACTATATCTATATAATTATCACCAACTGACATTATAATTTTTATTTTATATTTATTGTAAAGTTCTTTTTTAAGTTTTGATTTAAAATTTGTAAAATCATCATTTGTTTCACCTTGATAACCTTCATGGAGATATAAAAATGAATAATTAATTGAATATTCATTTAATTGTTGTATAGTATATCCTTTATAATTATTATCCCTTGCTGTTATAATAATTATTAATAAATCATTATTAATACAGTAATCTAAAAGTTCTTTCATTGGTTTAATAAGTGTAGTTTTAGATCTTTTATTTTTAAAATGAGGACTATCATTAATATATAATAATGTATCATCTATATCAAACATAACAGCAGTTTTATAGGGTATAATTCCAAAAGTAGAATTATATTCTTTTATATACCATTTACCCATCTTTTCTGCTATTTTATATTTTTTTAGATTTGGTATCATAAATGATTTATTATTGTCTTTCTTTATTAGATAAAATAAAATAAATAAAACTAAAATTAAAATAATTAATTTATTCATTTATCATTAACTTTTATTTTTTAATAAAATGTTTTTAGATCAATATTCCATATTTCTCTAATATTCTTAATAAATTTATTTTCTACCTTTAAAATATCATTTGACCAATTTGTTTTTAAATAAATATGTGTTTGATTATAACCTACTATTAATATAATATCTGAAATTGTTTTTGTATAATCTAAAATATCAAGTTTTAGAACATTTGTTATAAAATCTTCATTTAAAATTATTCCTCCTAAGAGTATATTTCCTTTATTAAGAAAATGATAAATGTTATTTAAATTTGATTCATAACATTTAGATTTAATTTTTACATCATTAATAACGGCATTCTTTGAAAGAAAAATACCTTTATTTGAAAAGTAATTTAATAGTTCGTCTAAACGATAAATTTGTAAATCTATACTATATTCTTTAAATACATAACCAGCATGTTTAAGTTTATAATAAATAAATTGAAGTGGTATTCCAACTTTAAATTCATTAACAAGAAGACTTAAATCAATTTGTTCTTTTATTTCAGAAATAAATTCTATATTATTTTGAATACAATAAGATAATTTAAACATCTTCATATTAGGTATATTATAATTTAATTGTTTTGTTTGTTGTTGACCCATTTTTAATTTTATTTAATTTTAATTTTATTATTATTTTTATTTAACTTTTTAAACTTTAAATTAAGTTCAATCGGTATCAGAAAAATCAATAGAATAAAAATGAGTTTTACTTATCTTACGAAATTTATTTGTTAATTTTGGTCTAGTTAAAGGACTATCTGGTTTTGATATGATAATCTCTTGTATTTTCTGAATCCACTGTGCTGTATTATTTACCCCATCAACTAAATTGTTTATAAGTTTGTTATGTTGTAAAATACGTTTCCAGGTTTTGTCACTACACCATAAAGTCAAAGGAATAGAGTCTTTATAACATCCAAGTATTCTTAAACTTTGAAGATAATTTTCTCCATGTGTTTCAGGACGGGCATGGTAGTATTGATCTGTAAGATGAAGAGAATAATCTGTACTTACAAAAC